>Ga0272449_1003217_pt1 | contig 14255 bp, 14 predicted proteins | sample YNPCB0241_FD_198679 | JGI IMG/M metagenome (GOLD analysis project Ga0272449, IMG submission 198679) | Hot spring sediment microbial communities from Yellowstone National Park, WY, United States - YNP-CB-024-1 | ecosystem: Environmental > Aquatic > Thermal springs > Hot (42-90C) > Sediment...
CAGTTTACAATGTTGTAAGGACGCTAAGCTTAATTTCTCGCATGAGCACCGATATTGTGCTGACTTATTACTATCCGCTATACATAGTATTGCTAGGCATTTTAAAGATAAAAAGTAACTATAAGATCATTTGCAAAATGGATTGGGATGGCATAATAAGAGGTTCAACGATTAAGAGGTTACTTAGAAAGATAGGACTTTATATTACATTAAGGTTTTGTGATGCCATAATTATTGAGAGTTACGAGGCTTTTCTTAATGTGTATAAAGAGATCCCTCATTATGTTAATAAAACATATGTTATTTGGAATGGTTATGACGATAGATTAATAAGATATTGTGCTGATAATAAAGATAGGAAGAAACAGATCTTATGTGTTTCGAGAATCGTCCCTGTTAAAGGTATACACGACCTTATTATAGCTTTTCATAGAGTTATAAAGAAGTTTAATAATTGGAGACTAATAATAGTCGGTCCCATATACGATACACAGTACTTTAAGTATTTACTAACGCTAATTAAAAAATTAAAACTCGAAAAACACGTAACATTTCAAGGCTTAATAAGCGATGAACATCTGGCTCGTTTATATTCTGAGTCATCAATATTTGTATTACCATCTTATTTAGAAGGCTTCAGCATAGCCAGGGTCGAGGCCATGGCTTGCGGTTTGCCTGTTATTACGACGGCTACCGGCGGTTCAGAAATAGTTAAAGGTGCTGGTTTTATAGTAAGGCCCAGAGATATTAATAATCTAGCTGAAGCTCTTGAGAAACTAATTGGAGATAATGCATTACGTAACGATCTAAGTATGAAAGCAATTATGCGCGCTAAAGAATTAACCTGGAAAAAATAGTCGAAAAGTATGTTAAAATAATAGAAAGGTTATGCTCGGCTTGATCATATTATGACTCAACATTAATCAAGGCAACGTTGATGTGTGTTTTAATGAAGATAGTTCATATATATCATCATTACTACCCTGTTATCGGAGGTCTGGAGAGAGCTGTTCAAAGCCTCGCAGAAGAGCTTGCTAAGATGGGTCACGAAGCACATGTAATCACGAGTAGGTTTGGTGCTGAGAATAGGCCAAAGGAAGAGGTTGTAAACGGGGTCTATGTTCATAGGGTAAAGACTTTAAGGCCTCACTTTCCTGACCTCGCATACCCCTTGGAATATGCGGAGAAGGTTGTTAGGAATGCCGATATTGTTCATGGTCACAGCCAAAACAGTTTATTCACAGTTAAAGTTATTGAAAAAGCTAAGAAGCTGGGGATCAAGACAGTCATGTACTTCATGGCGATTGATGCTCTCTATGACCATCCAAACTCTTTGGTTAGATTCATAGGGCCTTACTATGCTAAATACGTGCTTAAGAAAGCTATTGCGTTATCTAATATCAAGCTTGTTAAGAGTTTTCGGGATCTCGAGATTTTGAGTAATAGGTATGGAGTTGAAGCTTTTTATGTGCCTGATGGTGTTAGTGAGGAAATTGTTAATGCTCCTAACATGGCTGAGGAGTTTAGAGAGAGGTATGGAATTCGAGAACCCTTCATTGTACATATTGGTAGATTACATAGGTTGAAGGGTGTTGACGTATTGATTAAGGCTATGAGCATGGCAGTGAAGGAGTACTCAAGGCTTAGAGCAGTTATTATAGGACCTGGGGATCCGAAGCCCTACAAAGAACTTGCGCGAAGATTAGGGATAGAGAGCAATGTTGTATTTCTTGGGCACGTAGATGAGAAGACAAAGATAGGAGCGCTAGACGCTTCAATAGCATTAGTGCTGCCAAGCATATGCAGTTATGTCGAGGTATTCTCAATAGTAACATCAGAGGCGTGGGCAAGAAACAAACCAGTAATAGCAACAACAGTAGGAGAAATACCATACAGGGTCAAGCACATGATAAACGGATTGCTAGTCCCACCTAAGGATCATAAAGCATTAGCTGAAGCAATGATAACTCTACTGCAAAATAAGGAACTTGTTACTAGGTTAGGTGCTGAAGGCAGGAAAGAGGTTATGACGTGGAGTGAGGTAGCAGCAAAAATGCTAGAAATATATAAGAGAAAGCTTTCATAAAGGAGGAATGAGCGATGCATGCACCTACAATTAACGGGGCACGTTTCATAGGCAACCATACTGTTGATAGACCTGTTGACAAAGGCTACAAGACTAGAGTAATTGATAGTCTGAATAGTCGAAATAGTTGCAGAGCCAAGAATCTTGAGACATATTGATTTAAATGTTATGAAGCTTATAATCGGTGATCTAGTACATGAATAGATTTCAATTCTTTACAATCCATACATTAAATGGGAAGATAATTCTTGAACTTAATGAGATGCTTGAAAAATATAACAGAACAACGCGGGAAGTATTTATGTCAATTCGAGGAAAATTGCGACCTATGCATTTTCGAGGTATGCCATTGGTAACGATATGTATACCAACAAGAAACGAAGAGCGTTTCATAGGACAAGCTCTTCATGCCATTCAGAAAGTTAAATCTTTATCCTAATGCTGAAATCATAGTAGTCGATTCAGAGTCTACCGATAAAACTGTAGAGATAGCTAAAAGGTATGGTGCTAAAATAATAAATCTCGAATATAAAATACCTCCTAAAATTGGTATGCCTAGGCATGTATGTTCACTTGAAGCGAGAGGTGAAATAATTGTACAAATCGATGCAGACACTGTGATAACCCCTTTTGCAATTCCACGAGCTGTGATATACTTAACGCAGAACGATATAGGTATTTACCATACTTCCCATTACTATTATGATGGAGATCTATTGTTAAACTTAATAGCACATTATTACAATAAATACTTTAGAAAACCCCATAACACAACAGGTCATTTTATAGTATATACCAAGACATTATACAATTACGTACAGTTTGACCCAAATATAACTTTAGGAGAAGATTACGATTTTGGCGAGCGTGCGTTTAAAAAATCGGCGATAAAATTTTTAGATTTGATAAGGAGATTGCCGTCCTAGTAAGTAATAGAGGGTATAAGCGTAGGGGTTTGCTCACAAACTTTGACTATGTATTTCGAGAAGTATGAAAATAGGCTAGGCAGGCTAGGAAAACCTTAGCTTGGGTAAATAAGGAAATTGCCTCTACAGGAGGAATCATTTATGTATAAGCCGTTTATAAGTATCATAGTTACAGCATATAATAGAAGGAAGTATATTAGACAAGCTATTCAAAGCGTCATTAATTCTACACTACCAAGGGATAGTTATGAACTTATTGTGGTTAAGAACTTTAGAGATGAGTTTGTGGATAACATTGTTGAGAAGCTAGGTGGTAAGAGTGTTCTTGTAGACATAGCTCCAATAGGTGCGAATATTTCAATAGGTATAAAAATGGCGAGAGGTGACGTTATAACATTTCTTGAGGACGATGACATGTATCATCCGGTAAGGTTAGAAGTTATAGCAGACGTATTTCGAAGAGATCCCACGATAATATACTATCATAATAACGTTGTTGTAATTGATGAGTTGAATAGTCCTGTATATGATAAAATGATTGAGAGAACCAATATTCCGAGAAAGGTTGTAGCTAAAAACGGCGAGGAGAAGCTCAACGCATTTAAGCTATATAAGTGGTGCCTAGGTCTCAGACCTAGTGCTATGGCTGTTAGGAGGAGCTTCATAGCTAGGTGGGTTAATATTATTAAACTTTTCCCAGATCTTGTAGACATCCTAATATACTTGTTTGCGATAGTAAACGAGGGGACAGTGCTTCACGACCCCAGGAGGTTAACTTATTATAGAGTTTCAGAAACTAGTGCTAGTAGTGTTAGGTTCGTTAAAGATCCTGTAAATCGCTTTATTAAAGCCGTCAAAAATGCTGCAAGGCACGCCCTTGCTAGGCATATGCTTGTCGCTCTAGCCAAGTACTTAGGACTCAGTAGTTATGTTGGTTATGATGAAGCAACAGTGATCGGATGTATTTACAGGAACTGCGGAAGATATTCTGCACACATCATAGCAAATCTAGAGAACTGCAAAACAATAATGAGTCTCGGTGTAACCATGGTAGGGGTAACGTATTTACTTAACCCCACACTTGCTAAAAGATTGGTTTACTTATACTACACGAGATTGTTTAATCTATGTGGATTAAGGTTCTAATGCTTCTAGGATATTACGAGCCTGGAGGGTTCAAAACAGTTGTTGATAGCTTAAGTAAATATTTAAGAGTGTATAATGTTGATGTAACTGTCGCCGCTAGAGTTATAAGGGTTGAGCCTCCTAAACACGTTAACCTCATTGAATTAAAGCCGGAGGAGGTACCCCACGAGAGCAGATATTACGATGTTATCCACATACACACCTCATACCCGTATACCAAGATAGCTATCAAGCAAGGCCTTCATAATATTGTCTTCACTTGGCATGGATATGCTCCAACTATTTACGTACCTGGCATTAGGAATAAGCTCATAAATATAGCATTGAGATTCGCCTATAGGAGGATCTTACCGAAAATTCTCTTTATAACAGCAGTTTCCAATTATGCAAATATGCAACTACGTAAGTTAATCGGGATATCAGGTAAGGTAGTGCCAAACGGTGTTGACTTAGAGCTTTTTAAGCCTTGCCATAAGAGAGAACACAGAGAGCGATCTGAACACTATCCTGTAATATTGAACTTAACAGCATATAATAACCTCAAGGGTAAAGACCTCCTTATTAAAAGCTTTAAAGTAATAAAACGTAAGTATCCAAAAGCAACTTTAATAGCAACAGGTTTAGATTATAATTCATTTTCTAAAGATATAATAAGAATGGACTATATACGATACAATAAGGTCCCTCAACTGTATTGCAGTGCCGATTTTTACTTGTTAACATCAAAGCATGAAAGTTTTGGTCTACCCATTATTGAAGCTTTTGCTACTGGGACACCCGTTATAGCTTATGATAAAAATGATGCTAGGCGGGAGCATATAAATAATTCTAGTGCTGGTTTGCTCTTCAGAGATACCAGGACTTTGATTCAAGCTGTTGACGAGGTTCTAAATAATTGGGAGAGCTACTCTATGAGGGGGGTAGAGTATGCTAGGAAGTTTGATTGGAGGACTATAGCTAAGGAGTATGTCGATATATACAGGAAAGTCATTGAAGGCGGGGAGAACCTTGAGCAGAAAATTGATAGTAGATAGCTTATCAGTACTCCTAGCAACATCTCTGCTTACATGGTCTTTTACCTCATTAGAAAGCATGCATATTAACGTGATTACTCAAAGCCCGTTTTTTCTATATGACAATGTAGCTTATATAGCTTCAATAATCATTAGTATAGTTGCAATTGTTATTGCGGCTTACCTACGTAAGTACCTCTTTGCATCCATAACCCTACTACTTACCTTATGGTCTCTACTTCTGATAGCACCCTACATGGTGTACTTAAAATCCTTACCTCTATATAATGACCAGCTAGGATTTGTTTTAGAAGCACTTCAAGGAATTTTACATGGGTATACCAAGCCTATACAAGGGGAGGCCTCCTCACTCGGTCATGCATACTTCACATCTGTCTACACATTGATATGCGGATTCGAACCTCTGCAGGGGGTGATCACCGTTCAAATTATGTTACCAGTACTTTACGCACTACCGCTACTAGCTGTTAAGCATGGAATATTCTACGATAAAATCTCTGTCGCGCTAATAGTACTCGCTGCTATGCTAAACCCGGTATTCTACGGTAGGACTCCCTTCGCCTGGTTTTACTTAGTACTTCTAACATTTCATCTATATAACACGGTCTTAGGAACTGAAGTAAGGGGGTTGAGCATCTCTATGGTTATAGCACTTGCACTTATATACGTTGCCTACGTGATCTCAGATCCGACTTCATTAATAGTACCAATAGCTCTATCCATAGCGACCTTATTTAATAGGAGGTTAATCCCACTTACGATTAGCACTGTTGTGACTTGGTTTTCAGTAAATTTAGTGATGTACCTCTCTGGGAGCTTTTACTCTACAATGGTACAGTTAATGGCCTTAATAGAGAGTCCTGTAAACCCCTTACCCTCCTTAATAGCACCGCCAGTTAACCCAACAATCAAGCTCTACAACTACTTTAGAATGCTAACTATGTCACTAAACTTCCTTATAGGCTTAATCTCTGCGGTAATAATAACCTCTAGGACTAAGAAAGGTGTTGGAGGAGAAAATAAACTCTCATGGGCAATTTTGTATTTAGTTCTTGTAGTTCTGCAAGCAATGGCGCTAGCTATGAATAGATGGGGTATGGTACCATACTCTATGTATGTGTTAACAGTACTTCCAATACTAGTACTATTAGGACTTGAAAATAAACTGCTTAAAGCCACTATTCTACTCGTTGCAATACCGCTACTAGCACTATCCCCTATTGTAAAGTGGGGTTTCTCTCCAATAGCCTTCCCAACACTATACGACCTGGATGAGGTAAGATACTTAGTAAGCTATACAGCTCAGCAGGCAACAATATGTGCTTCGGGAGCTCACGTAATGGCAGAGTTCTACTATAAACTCTATAACGTGAGTGCACAGTTAATAACCCTCGACCCTCTACCGCATCTTAAACCTTTTCAAATACTGCGATGCAACTACATTGCAGTATTCTACAAGTCATTCAATATCTATAGGCTCGGCATCTCAGAAAATCAGTTGAAGAGCATTATAGCAGAGTTTGATCATAACTATAGTGTTATTTACCGAAACCGTATGTGGACGATATGGTTAAGGTGACATACCTATCCCTTAAAGCTCCACACGTAGGGCACTTAGTTTGGCTGAGAGCGCTTAAGGCTTTGGGTCACGAAGTTAAGGTTGCCAGTATTTACGATCTTAGAAGTGCTTTCTTAAGTCATGGTGATATACTAGTTACCGAAGGGGTTAGATCTACGGTCTTTGGTAGTCTACAGAGAGTTTTTTACAGGTGTTGGGCTTCAGTAGTGTGCTCTCCCTCCGTTTTAAACCCCTCAATTAGTGAACTCCTTACATTGCCGGACCTGGTTGTAGCTGTTTCAAGCCTTGTGAGAGACTTAGTGAAGAATAAGGCAGTAGTACTCTACCCAACACCACCAGAGCTTGAGGCTCTGCTAAATATTGAAGTAACCTACGACATCAAAAAGCCTTGGATATGCTTTAGTGGAGCATTCATACCGATAAAGGGGGTTCACCTAGTACCGGAGATAGCCTACAAGTTGAATAAGGAAGGCGTAAGGGCTTCGTTTATTCTCGCAGGAGGTACTGAAAGAGAACCTCTGGGGCGATTAATTACTAGTAGAGCTAGGATGCTTGGAGTTGAGGACTACATAAAGATCGTCGGTACTCTGCCACGCATAGAGATATTTAAATTATTGAGTAACTGCTCTATATACCTACAACCATCGCTATTTGATGCGTTTCCCATCTCCGTAACCGAGGCTATGGTTTTAGGAGCCGTACCTGTAATTACTAAGTATGTAGGTTCTAGAGACTTAGTAATGCTTGTAAATGAGTCACTTATAAGAGAACCGAACCCAGAGGACATAGCTAGAGCACTGATTTCCCTGCTAACAGACTTTAGATTGCTGAAGGAGTATTCGAACCTGAGTAAAACTGTAGTTAAAGAGGCACTTTCATTTAAGTCAACTCTGGATAGAGTAAGAGACTTTGTAGAGACTTGTTTGAGTAGGAGAGATAGGTATGAACATGCTTAGGCTTGGCATAATTGTCGCAGACGAACTTGAAAGTCACTTAAAGATCGCGAAAAACATTGCAAAGTTTGCGAACGCTGAAATATGTAAACTTACCTGTAACTCTGACGTAATCGTAGCCATGGACTCATCATCGCTATACCTACCCCCGTTTGCCCTAGGAAAACTCAGGGGAGCTATTACAGCAGCCTTCATACACGATGTTCGTTCAATAAGCCATACGCACTTAACAGCCGAAGATGCTGGTAGGAGACCTTTAGAACAGAGGTTGAGAAGGATGTTCTCACTAAACCTAGTCAAGCCTCTCATAGACATACCGCTTTCCCCAACACATGCCATAGCTTCAGTAGTTAGGGAGTATGCTAAGGTTGAGCCGTGTGTAGTTTATTTAGGGGTTGATCACTCCATATACAGACCCCTCGGCAACCCGAAGCTCAGGTCAAGGGAGAGGAGAGTAATCCTCACAGTAGCGACAAAACCTCACATAGTTAAAGCCTCTATAGCTATCTTCCGTAACCTACGTACAAAAGCTAAACTACTGATCAGAGGTCCCTGCATTGCTAAAGCTCCAGAAGTACTCTGCGTACCAAAACTACCTGAACCCGAGCTAGCTAAGCTCTACTCTTACGCCGACGTACTTCTCTACCCATCACTTCATGAAGGTTTCGGTTTAGTAGTATTGGAGGCGACGGCCTGTGGAACTCCTGTCATAGCTTTCAAGGAGCCTGCAGTGATGGAGGTAGCAGGAGATGCTGCCGTGTTTATTAAGCCTACATCCCTCAAAGAGGTGGCTGAGATTGTAGACGGCGTACTTAGTGATGATTACCTACTGGAGGAACTGAGGGCTAGAACCTTAAGAAGAGCTAGAGAGTTTACTTGGAGGAGGAGTGTCGAGGAGTTATATGCATGCATACTAAGGAAGCTTGCGCAGTAATGAGGCATCCCACAGCTATGGAAGGCCAAACAGCGCTTGCGAGAGGTTTTCTTAAAGTACTTAAGACCGTATATGGAGCCAACATACACGTTATCGATACGACCATGGGTACTAGGATTAGCAATAAGTATATGTTTTATATTCAGGAGCTTGCAAGAGTTCTCTCGCATCCCTGCTGTAGGGTAATGCACTTCCTGAATATAAACAAACCCTTAACTTCCATTGCAAGTTTAATGAGGATATGTGATATAGTAACCTATCAGTTCTCATACCTTCCCGAAGTGCATAGTCTCTGGAGGTTTAAGAGGACGTTAATAGAGTATGGCTCTAAGCTAGTTATAGGTACCTCGAAGAGAATTGCTGAGTTATTTAGTAGAGGTTTCTTCATAAACCCGCCGGTTGATACAGAGCTCTTTAAACCTAGAGACAAAATTCTTGCCCGACGAGTACTTGGGCTGCCGCTAAGCAAAATAATTGTGGGCTACGTAGGCGACATTGACGATGATAGAGGTTTTGATGTAGTAGCTAAGTTAGCGGCTACCCTAGGTAATGATAATGTTAAGTTTCTCATTTCATATCTACGTATCGACTTCACTAAGAGAGAAACTATCAAGAGTCTCAAAGAGGCTTCAAGGAGAAACGCGTTGATAGTTAGAAGGTTATCACCTGTTTGGTATCTGTACAATGCAATCGACATACTACTCTTACCTATAGACATGACTTACCCTACAGAGCCGCCAGCAACACTAATAGAAGCAATAGCCTCAGGAACACCAACTATAGGCGGCTCTAGCCCTTCAATGCAGGATTACGAAGATCTCTATATAAAAGTGAGGAGCGATGACGATTATGCTGATGTAATAACCAATGTAATGGCAGATAAAGACTTTTTAAATGAGCTAAGTATAAAATGTAGAAGATTTGCTGTAAGAAACTTGAGCTATAGCTCAGTAGCTAGAAGGCTTGAACAAGTATTTAAGCACATATGAAAATAATTGAGCTTGCGTAAACCATCGTTCTATACCTCTGGTTGATATTAAGAAGTTCTTAAGGCAATCCCCTATGAAGGTTGCTCTGACTTTCGATGACGGCTATATGGAACATCTGAAGATAGCACGTTTTCTAGCTAGACGCAGTATTAGAGCCACTTTCTTCGTGATCACAGGTCTGAGAATGTTTATGGGTAAGGAGCTACTTAGCCCTAGCGAAGTTAAAGAGATAGCATCGCTGGGTCACGAAATTGGTAGTCATACAGTAACTCACATAGATATGACTCATACACCTGAGGACGTCATGTTGAAGGAGCTTGTAGAGAGTAAGAAGTTTTTATCAGAGTTATTGGGGTGTGAAGTAAACTCATTTGCTTACCCTTATGGTCCTCATAGCGATACTGCTGCTAGACTAGCTAAGCAAATCTATAGAGTTGTTAGAACGACTTACGTAGGTTCAGCTAAGGGTTATAGGTTGTTCGATAAGCACGGATGCCTTGTCGCATTTAATCTAAGGCTTTCAAATCTTTATGAAGTATTTAGATTAAGAGAAATAGACATTCTTGTCCTCTATACTCACGTACCAAGCATTATGAAGCTGAACCTAGTATTATCAGTCCTAAAGATCCTTAAACCCGAGTTCGTAACATTGAAGGAGCTCTTATGACAGTAACTATTGTGATAAATCTATTTGGTAATGTAAGCATCAAGAAAGTCATAGAAAATCTTAGAAACATCGGAACATTCGCAGAGCCTATAAACATTCTAATATCTTGGAGTGACCCACCTTCAAACGCTACTCATATAGTTCACTCACTTCGAAAGCATCTAAACGGCAGGTTTAACTTTAATTTAATTTACCTGCCACTACAAAGAATGGGCTCAGGTAAACAGAGAGATCTAACCCTAAAGTATGTTTTGAAGAAAATTGGAGGTACGGAAGTAGTGGTGTTTATGGAGGAGGATGTGGTTGTTAAAGAAGTGGGCTGGGCTTCGAAGCTTCTAGAGATATTCAAAAAGCTTCCTAGTAGAGTAGCAATACTATCTCTTGATGCAGGAAGCAGGCTCTGCATTGATTTCGTAGCAACAAGCATATCCACTAGTAGAAGACTGTACATAAGCTTGGCTGGTGGAAGCGGGATATTCGCGGTGAGATCAGAGGCGTTAAGAGAGTTATTAGGGCTTGGTTTAGACACGTACTCACCCTTCATGCACTTTCACTGGGAAGATATAGAATTTGTACTTAAGCTATGGCTACTAGGCTATGTAACCGTTAGTTATCGGGGGATAAACTACATTCACCTAAGCAGTACGTCTAAAACAAAACCTCTTCATAGAAGGTACACCGAGTATCTTGGTCCTATGATCGCAATGATCGTAAATGTACCGCTGAAGCTCTTGTTATTTATTGCTCCACTTAGGATATTACGCGATTTAATAAAGTCTATACTAAAGAACGAAGTTCTATTACTGATACGAGCATCTCTATTTATAGTTAAAAACTTGAAATACATAATGACGATTAGAATTCGCAGACTAAAGATATGGAGAGATGGTAAGCATTTCGCCAGTGTTCTCAGTAGTTGCCTTAAGTGAGCGTAGAAAGGTGTCCATATATATCTTTAGCCTTGCGTAAGGAGGTTCTTAGTTAAGAATAGAGTAAAATAATGGCTACATCAGGTGTATCTGATGCTAAAGTTCTTTAAGAGGATTTTATCAGTTCGTTACTTATTTGACGACTGGTTCTTAGCGTTGCTCAGATACTTTCTAATTAAGCCTGGTCTCAGTGTTAATCTTGAAGCCAAGGTCGATGACTGTAAGATTAAGATAAACCCTGACGCTTTTGCGAGATTAGTTAGTAGGTTTTCACGAAGATTAATCAACTCTGTCAAATGTGTTAATGGTAGAGTATACGTGAACAATGTCGAGGTCTCTGACATCAATGAGGTCATCTATAGCTCTGAAGTCTGGGGTAAGGTAAATGGCTGGAGTTATGACAAATCCTGTAATTGTTGGTCTAAAAATAATGTTAAGCTCAGACACATGTACGATACCATAGTTGAAGTCTTCGATTATGGAGTTTACGAGTCTTTGAACGTTAAGGGTAAAGTAGTTGCCGATATAGGTGCATACATTGGTGACTCAGCCATATATTTCGCTTTAAGAGGTGCTAAGAGGGTTATCGCCATAGAGCCTCATCCAGAAGCTTTCAGGGAGATGATTGAGAATATTAGGCTCAATAACCTTGAAGGAATCATAATACCAGTCAATGCTGGTCTTGCCAGTAGACCTGGGGAAATATGTATTGAGAATGTTGGTGTTAAGAGGACAGCGGTTATCTATCATAAGCCTGGCGGGTGTGGTACGCTGGTACCGGCAATAACTTTAGCTGACGTGATAGAGAGATATGCAATCAATCATAGTGCTATCTTAAAAATGGATTGTGAAGGTTGCGAATATGATGTTATTCTTAATGATTATGAACATATAAGAGTATTTGATGCTATAATATTCGAATATCATGCTTATGTAACAGGAATACCCTTAAAGATATTGCTTAAAAAGCTTTCCAAGGACTACGAATGCAAAATTGTCAGCGATAATAGGAAGTTACTTGGCCTAGTTAAATGTATTAAGAGAAAATGATTTTAAACATTTTATTTGGTATAAATTTGAGGCGTCAATTATTCAGTGCTGAAAATGAAACCCTCGTATCAAGGCTCGTTACATAGCAACGCTATAATTTCGGGTGCTGATGGATCTGGCAAAACTACTGCCACTAAGCTTTTGTTGCTGTACTTTTCTAGGTATGGTGATGTTTGTATTCATTGGTTTAGGGGTTCCCATCTTTTTGTCTCTATTCTTGCCAGGTTTCTCCATAGGTTCAGTTCTTTTCGCAGCTCTTGCAATCCCTACTACAGTATTTGTGTTCCTAAGAAACTGAAGAGTGTCTGGGTTTTTCTTGAGTTTGTCTCTATTCTCCCCCATTTCTTTGCAAGGTTTCTGCTTGGGAGGATTTGTAGGGTTGTTGTTTGTGATCGTGGTTCGCTTGATTTCCTTGTCTGGCTTGTTGTCACTCTTGATGCTCCCTGGGTCCTCCGTTCAGTGATTGGTAGGCTTCTTTTAGGCCTTGTCTCTAGGGAGAATGTTGTCTATCTCTATGCTGATCTAGATACGCTCGTTAAGAGGGCCGATATCCCAAAGGGGTTTATTGCTAAGGAGCTCGCTATATATGGTGTTCTTGCCAAATACCTTGCTAGGTGCTCTATTGATACTGGTAAGAACAAGCCTGTTAGGGTTGTGGCTGAGGTGCTTAGATGCCTAGAGAGACGGAGACGCTAAAGCTTCTAAGGACTTTGCAGGGCTTATACAAGCCTAGTAGTGAGGAGGTTTATAAATTAGCTGAAGTTGCTAAGTTGAACAAGCTCTACCTAGCTTACCTCAGAGGAGTTAAAGATGTTTTGAGAAATGAGCTTACTCGCGAAGAGGCTAAGTACAGGTGGTTTATGAGGAACGCTGCTGAGGTTGTCGAGGTCTTAGAGAGTGTGGGGGCTATCTATGCATTGTATAAGTTTAGGAGGCCTTTTGAACACGTCTCTGTAGACCTAGATATCCTCATCAGGGTTGAGGATGTTCCAAAAGCTGTTAGAGCACTGATTTCCAGAGGCTTCAAAGTTGTTGTCTGGGAGCTATACACAGTTACCCTTGCTAGGAGCGGGTTCATCGTCGACCTCTACACACACCCGTCGTTCGCGTGGATTGTCTACATGGATGGTGGGAGGTTGTTGAGGGATCACGCGGAAGACATAGGAATCCGCGGTGTGGGGGCTAGGGTCCTGAGCAGGGAGGCTGAGGTCGCGGTTGCTGCAGCACACGCGGTGTACAAGGAACACGTGGTCTTGTTGATTGATTGCTTAACAGCGTGGAACTGGCTGAGTAGGGAGGTCTGGGGTTTAGCGGTAGATTACGGCGTTGAGGAGGCTTTGGAGGAGTTGCTGAGGGTTTGTAGCCTCGTGAGGAGCGGGGTTGAGGAAGCGCCCTGTAAGCTAAGACCTCACGCAGTCCTCAGAGCGTACGTGGAGAAAGCGATGCACGACCCGTCCTTCCGCTCAACACTACCGAACATACTGAGATACGTAACCATGAGACGAGACATAGGGGAGAAAATAATAGCGAGAATAACCCGGAGAAGCTACTAGAAAGAAAACACGCAGAGTTAACCTGGCCAGCCCCGTATCCCTACCCCCAGCCTCCAAAACGCGGGAAACCCCTCGGAGGCGATCCATCGGTTTAGGACCGAATCCCCTCCCCCCTCGAGGGCTTAGTTCTTAGCTGAAGCCCGGCCCCGCCACCCCCGCCGCGGGCGTCCCAGAAACCAAGGCTCACGAAGAGCTCAAGACAACGGGGGTGGTGCTGGGGGGTGTTTCGAGTTTGTTTCGGGGATGGTCCGGTTTTCTTTATTTAGGGAGCTGTTCGCTAATTAAGCATTTTTCCTCGAACGCGTTCGTTTAAGCAAGACCTGAAGAACTTCTTGATTTGACGGAAATAACTATTCTTTTTCAGCTATCCCTCAGCTCCCTTACCCATCCTCATTTGCTTCCTTAAGCA
>Ga0272449_1003224_pt1 | contig 14234 bp, 11 predicted proteins | sample YNPCB0241_FD_198679 | JGI IMG/M metagenome (GOLD analysis project Ga0272449, IMG submission 198679) | Hot spring sediment microbial communities from Yellowstone National Park, WY, United States - YNP-CB-024-1 | ecosystem: Environmental > Aquatic > Thermal springs > Hot (42-90C) > Sediment...
TTCATTAATTTTTGCAATAATTCTATCCATTGATTAAAATTTTCACCATTCTTTGATGACAATTTTATAAAATTTATTTGAGGGGATATTTTTTTTAAATCATTTTCAAACTTTTTAACATCAAATTCAATATAGGGAAGTAAATCAATCTTATTGAGTATACATATATGAGAAATTTTAAACATAAGGGGATATTTTTCAACTTTATCCTCCCCCTCTGTTACTGAAGAAACCACTATATTTTTTTCAATTCCAATGTCAAATTCAGCAGGACATATAAGATTTCCAATATTTTCAACAATTAAAATATCTATCTCTTCAAGTGATAAATTCAAAATACCCTTTTTTACCATATTTGCTTCAAGATGGCATGAACCTCCTGTATTTATCTGAATTATTGGAATATTAAATTTCTCAAGTTTTTCAGAATCATATCTTCCTTCAACATCTCCTTCAATAACTCCAAATTTAAAATCATCTTTTAAAATATCTATTGTCTTTTCTATAAATGTTGTTTTCCCGCTTCCTGGAGGACCCATAATATTCAGAGATAAAATTTTTTTCTCTTTTAAAATACCTCTAACTTCATTTGCTATTTTTTCATTCTCACTAAATAAATTTTCTTCTATCCTTAATATCTTAATCATTTTTAAACCTCAATTTCTATATCTTCAATTATATATTCTCTTTCTGTAGGTGCGAGTATTCTTTTTATCTTAATTTTTGCATCTTTATAAACTGGATTATTTTTAACAATTGAAGAAAAAATAAAATTTAAATTATCTTCATCAAGACAACTATAAGGGTTTATTTTTAAGTTTATTTTTAACACCCTTTTTGCATTATTTTCTTTACAGACTTTCTCAACTATTTTTAAAATATTTTCTATAATTGAAAATTCATGCATTTTATGATTTTTTAGACAAAAGAATTATATCACTGAAATTTTCATCTGTAAAATTTGACCTTCCTGTTCTAAATTTTGCATTAAAGAAATTTATGATATAATATAAAAAACCTAGGAATAGAAAAAAATTGGAATAGAAAAAAATTTTAAAAAAGGAGGATGGAAATGGTGAAAGTCGGAATTAATGGTTTTGGTAGAATTGGAAGATTGGTTTTGAGAAGTGCAATTGAGTTAAATTATAGCGGATTTGAATTTGTTGCAGTTAATGATATAACCGATGCGAAGACACTTGCTCATCTTTTTAAGTACGATTCAAACTATGGAATTTTTCAAGGAGATGTTATTGCAAAAGAAAAAAGTATTGTAATAAATGGGAAAGAAATAATTGTATTATGCGAAAAAGACCCCAATAATTTACCATGGAAAAACTTTGGTGTTGATATAGTTGTTGAATCTACAGGTCTTTTTACTGAAGCAGAAAAAGCAAAAGCACATATTTCTGCAGGAGCCAAAAAAGTTATAATTACAGCTCCTGCAAAAGGAGAAGATGTGACTTTGGTTATAGGAGTTAATGAAGATATGTACGATCCTAAAAAACATATAATAATATCAAACGCATCGTGTACTACAAATTGTCTTGCACCAATGGCAAAAGTTTTAAATGATAATTTTGGGATAGTTAAAGGACTTATGACAACAATACATGCTTATACCAATGACCAAAGGATTCTTGACCTTCCTCATAAAGATTTAAGAAGAGCAAGAGCAGCCGCACTTTCAATTATTCCAACAACAACAGGAGCAGCAAAAGCAATTGGAAAAGTTATTCCTTCTTTAAGCGGTAAAATGCATGGAATTGCATTAAGAGTGCCTACTCCAACTGTCTCTATAGTTGATTTGACTGTTCTACTTGAAAAAAATACTTCTGTTGAAGAAGTAAATTCTGCATTTAAAAAAGCTTCTGAAACAAATTTAAAAGGAATATTACAATATTGTGAAGAAGAACTTGTTTCAAGAGATTTTATAAAAAATCCTCATTCATGTATATTTGATGCTTCTTCAACTTATATAGTGGATAATAATTTTGTTAAGGTATTTGGATGGTATGACAATGAATGGGCTTATAGTTGTAGAGTGGTTGATTTGATAAACTATATAGTTGAAAAAGGAATTTAAAATTTTAACCATATTAAAAATTTTCTTTTTTCTCCTATGTAATCTTGAACAATTTCGTATTTTTTATTAAGAAGATTATAAATTCCAAGGCCAATTTCAAATTTCTTTTTATAAATTATTTCAAAATTTAAAGTATTAAAATCGTTTATTTTTTCTTCTGGAAATCTTCTTTCTCCTGTATATAAATCAAAAAGTTCAAATGAAAAATTATCATTTTTATATTCAAAGCCAAATTTAAAACTATTTTTTGGAAGAAAAAAAATGTCCTTGTAGAAAATGTTCTTCTTAAGATCTAAAAGTAAATTAAAGTTGTCTCTTATTGGTATTTTTGAATTTAAAAAGAGAGATGTTTGCCAGAATTTTTCTATATATGGTTCATATAAGAAATTACTGTCGTTATCAAACCATAAATATTTTCTGTTGTAAGAATGAGAAATTTCAAAATCAATCTTGCTAATATTTATTTTCATACCTGCTTTATAAAACAAAATAGGTTTCAAGTTTTCTTTTTTAATCTCTTTCCAGTTATTTAAAATTAATTCTTCCCAAAAATCAGGAGTTTTATATTCTGAATCTAAGAATATTGAAAAATTATCATTAAATTTATAAAAAGAGTCCAAAAGGAATTTCACGCCCTCTTTTTCTATAAATTTCAGCCCTGGTTTTATCAATAATTTTTCTTTTTCAAAACAAATATAGTTAGAGAAGGAAAAAATTTTATCTTTGAAGATCTGTTCTTCAAAACCAGTTATTAATTTAAAATTACCAAAATTTTTATCCATAAAAATGTCAAAAAAATTTGTATCTTCTTTTTCTATATTATAGTATCTATGCCCAAGATAAAAGGATAAATTTTCAAATGGGAGATAAGTTAAATTCCAATTTAGGGCCAAAAAATCTCTTTCAATATTAATAAAAGGTTTCTTAATGGGACCCGGAAGTTCAATTTTTCCAGTTTTAAAATTGAAATTAAAACTGTTTTCTTTATCAAAAATTGAAAAATTAAATTTTAAATCTTCTATCTCACTGTTTTCTCTATAATTTTTTGTGTAAAAGTTTGACATCCCAAGATTAAAATTTTTATCTTTATAATTTAACTCAAATTCATTTGTTAAAAAAGAGCCAAATTTAATATAAAAATGTAAATTTCTCATTTGTTCATTTTGTTTTGAAATTGGTTCTTCTTTTTCTATAAATTTTTCTTCAAGTTTTATTTCTGGAAACTTATCATAAAGATTAATTTCTTCAGAGATAGATGGACGGATGAAAAATATAGGTGTCTTTTTTCTACTTAAATTTTTACCCTCAATTTTTTCTATAATATCCAATGACTGAGAAAAACATTCACTCCATAATCCAAAGAATAACATTATTTTGCTAATTCCTTTAAAGAGTTTTGTGAAAGTTCTTTCCATTTTTTAAATTGACCATATAACTTCAAAACTTCTCTAAACTTTTCCTTTGCTTTTTCAATATCTCCCTCTTTTTTATATATTTCACCAAGATAATATGTTAATTCCGCTTTTATAATAGGATTTTCAATTTTTAAATTTTCAAAAATTTCTTTTGCTTTATCCAATTCGCCCTTTAAATAAAATATTTTTCCAAGTAAAAATTCAAATTCGCTATTCTTCTTTTTTTCCATAAATCTTTCTATATAGATTTCTCCTTCATTAAATTTCTTTTCTTTTATAAGAATATCCACTAAATATGAAAGAGATTCTTCGTCCATATTTTTTTCAAATAATTCTTTAAAAGTCCCTTCTGCTTCTTGTAGTTTATTATTTCTATAAAAAAATTTCCCCTTTAAGAGTAAAATTTTAGGGATAAATAAACTTTTTGGATATCTGTTTTTTAATTCGTCCCACCAGTTAAATGCCTCATTAAAACTCATCTTTAAATAATAAATATATCCTAACAAAAATAAACTCTTCTCTTTAATTGAATCATCATCTGTTAAACTTGCTTTTTTCAAAAAGATTATTGAATTATCAAAATTTTTCTTATTAAAGTTTAAAATTCCTAATTTGAAATAAATTTCTGAAATTTTTTTGATTTCAGTAAGTTCATTTAAAATATTATTTAAAATTTTTTCTGCCTCATCCCAATTTTCAATAAAAATATAATTATTTGCCTTTTCATATAATACGTTAAATTTCAACTCGTCATCTTCTTTATAGTCAATATTATTTAAAATTTCTATTGATTTTTCTATATTTCCGCGGTTCTTTTCGATCATTGCAATTTGAAATTGAGCCCATTGAGAGAATTTTTTATTTTCTTTTAATTGAATATAGTAATTTTCTGCAATCTCATATTCTCCAAGATTGAAATAACAATCTCCAATTTTAAGAATACTATCAAAATAAATATCCCCTTCTCCTAACTCAAGAACTTTTTTAAAATACTCTTCTGCTTTTTTAAAATTGTTTTTTTCAAATTCAATAAGTCCTAAATAATAGTTTGACCATACAATTAAAAATCTATCTTCAAACTCCTTTAATATTAAATTAAATTGGTCTTCTGCCCCTTGGTAATTCCCTGTCTCAAAATAAAAAAAACCATCTTCTAAAAATCTTATTCCAATATGTTTTTCCAATTGTAAATCCTTTCCAAATTTATTTTTGAATTCTTTATAATAAATTAGTGCGGAGGCAGGATTTTCTGTTTTTATATAAGCGTATATTATAAAGAAATAAGAATCTTTTGAATATTGCGATAGGGGAAACTTTTTAATAATTAATTTAAACTTTTCTATTGCAGAATTATAATTTCTCAAATTTAAAAGGTTATATCCATAAATTAAATAAGCATAATCCAACACTGCATCTTTTTTCCTTTTAATATAACTTTCCACATACTTATTTGACAATTCAAATTTACCATTTTTAGAGGACCTAATAGCAAGTTCAATTAAATTTTTATCAGTTTCCCCTATCGCACATATTCCAAGGAGAAGATATATAATAATTTTTTTCTTTAGCATTACCAAACGTTTAAAATTATAATTTTACAACATTAATTGCCTGAAGCCCTTTTTCTCTTTTAACTACTTCAAATTCAACTATATCTCCTTCATTAAGAGTTTTATAACCTTGTCCAGTAATTGAGCTATAATGAACAAATACATCTTCTCCATTTTCTCTTTCTATAAAGCCAAATCCCTTTTTGTTGTTAAACCACTTCACTTTTCCTTTTTCTTTTGCCATTTTTTCACCTCCTTCCCTCATCTCAAAAAATTTAAAAGAACAGTTCCTTTAAACTTTGGGATATTTTTGAATTTTAATAGGTAGGAATTTAACCTACTTCTTATTAAACTTCAACTCCCTCTATAAATCCTCCTTCTTCTTTAAACTTTTTTTATATTTTCTACTATTTTTATAATTCTGTCAAATCTAAATGTTCTTTCTTCTTCTCTTAAATAACAAAATGCTCTAAAATATTTTACACTTTTTTCTTCAATTATACCAAGTGGTAAAATTTCTCTTTTTGTAACTTCTATCTTTCTTTCATTATTTTTAGTGCTTGCATATAAGATAGTCACTTTTTCCCTTCTTTCAATTGCCTTTTTAATTTTATCATATATTTCCAAATTGTAATATATTTTTTTTATAATTTGATTTATGTCAAATTTAGGAATGTAATCCATATCAAATCCCTCTCCTATATTATTTTCACAAAACAATTTAAAAATTTCAAATGTTGCTCTTGCATCATCTTCCGCTCTATGTTCTGCATATCTATGGATTTTAAAGATTTTTGAGAGATTATGGAGAGAATTACTTTCAAAGTTAAAAAATTTCTTTGCTATCAAAAGGGTATCAATAATTTCAATTTGAGGGAAGGGATAATTATTTCTTTCAAATTCTTTTTTTAAAAAGGGAATATCAAAATTTGCATTATGGCATAAAATTATTTTTCCTTTTATAAAATCATATATATCTTTAACTATTTCTTTAAATTTAGGTGCATATTTAACATCTTCGCTTTTAATACCACTTATAGAATGAAATTTTTCAATTTCAGGATTTACAAGTTGAACAAATTTTTCTACAATTTGAGAGTTTTTAAATTTTAATAAGGCAATCTCAATTATCCTATCTATTTGTGGATTAAGTCCTGTTGTTTCAATATCCAATGCTACAATTTCCGGAATATTTATATTCATTATCCAACCAGTTTAATATATTTTTCAGCATCTTTTTCAAATTTTTCTTTACATTTTGGACTACAGAAATAATAAATTTTCCCATCTTTTTCAACAATGTTCTTTGTTTCTTTCTCAAGCCATTTTCTGCAAACTACATCTTTATATTTCTTTTTCCCCATTTTTTTCTCCTCTTATATAAATATTATTTGAAAAGATCCAATTTCTATTTTTAAAATAAACTTCAACTCTATAATTACCTTCTTTTTCAACCTTATATTCTTCTTCCATTATTTTTTCTTCAATAATTACTTCTCCATTTCTTATTAATTTCGTTCTTGCTGCTACTGGATTTTTTATTAATATTATATCACCAATTTTGCCTCCTTCGCCACAGAAATAGTTTCCCCTTTTCTCTCCAAAATAAAAACCACTACTATCTTCTAAAAAATCATTTGAAAAAAATAAATTTCCTTTTTTAATTGCATTAAGTATCTTCATTTTATCAATTTCAAAATTCCCTGTTAATTTTTCCTTCAGATATATATGGTTCCTTAATGTTTTAAAAACATTTTTATAGGAAAAAACATTTCTGAAATCAAAAATTTTTAAATAAAGAGGTAAGGAATGAATATCAAGTCCTGCAAAACCTATTACCTTCCTTTCAAGATTTAAAATATCCCATTTTCTTAAAATTTTTTCATTTGGAACACTAACATTAGATGGAAAAAACAAATATCTTAAAGGAATATTATAAATTCTTGTTTTATCTGCCCAATCAAAAAGTAAAGACCATATTTCCATACCATCAAATTTCTCATTCCATTTCTGCCACATATAATTCTTTTTGACAAAGAAAAGGCGATGTTTTCCATAAGGATGTACAACTAATTTGATAATATTTTTCTCTCCTTCAAAAATGTTTTCCTCTCCTATCCAATCTTTTCTTCCAATCAAAATTAAATGGTTTTTTTTCTTCTCATCAAATTCTTCGCCATGGATAACATAAAGATTTTTATAATAACCTTCTAAATTAAATAAAAGTTTATATTCTCCTTTTTTTCTTTTTGGAGTGTGAGTAGTTAAAATAACAAAATCAACTTTAGCTCTTTCACCATCTTTTAATATCTCCTCAAAACACTTTCCCCAATTTTTTATAGAAAAATGAACATGGATCACGCCACAAATTTCATTATATGTTGACATCTTTTTCATTTTTAATGTATTATAACATAATATTAAAAATGGCCCCATCGTCTAATGGTTAGGACAGGTGGTTCTCAGCCATCAGGCACGGGTTCGAATCCCGTTGGGGCTAAATACAATTGGATTTTCTTGAGTAGATTCAGAAAAAGGAGGAGATATGAAAGAGATATTGAAAATTAATGCAGAAAGGGTTAGGGATTTTCTTGTAGAATTTCTAAGGGATGAATTTAAGAGAGCCAATTCCCAAAATGCAATTTTTGGTATGTCTGGAGGAGTTGATTCAACAGTTGTAGGATATTTATGTAAACTTGCATTTGGTAGAACTAATACATATGGAATTATCCTCCCTTATAAAAATACACCAAAAATTTCAGTTGATCATGCATATCTTGTAGGAAGGACCCTTGGAATAAGATATTTAAGATTTAATGTCACTCCTCAAATAGATTATTATTTTAAAAATTTCCCTCAGGCTGATAAAATTAGAATTGGCAATAAAACAGCAAGAGAAAGGATGAGTATACTTTATGACCTTTCCTCCCATTTTAACGGACTTGTTGTTGGTTCAAGTAATAAAAGTGAAATATATCTTGGATATGGCACAATTTTTGGAGATCTTGCCTGGCTTATAAATCCACTTGGAGACCTTTTTAAAACAGAAGTATATCAACTTGCGGAATATCTTGGTGTTCCAAAAGAAATAATAGAAAAAAAACCAAGTGCTGAACTATGGGAAGGACAAACAGATGAAGAGGAACTTGGTTTTACATATAAACAAGCAGATATTGTTCTTTATTATTATATTGAAAAAAATATGAGTCCTGATGAGATCGCAAATCAAGTAAAAGAAGTGAATAAAGAAATAATCTATAGAATAGTTGAAAAGGTAAAAAAGACCGAGTTCAAAAGAAAGCCCCCAAAAATAGCTAAAATACCGGAAGAGATTAAATATATTTGATCAATAAGGTGGAAAATGAAAATTTTTAAATTGGAAAAGTTTTTGAGTAAACATCTATGGATTTTTTTCTCCTCATACATTATTTTCCCTATTTCACATATTAATACTGCTTTCTCATTATGCAGGAAGGCAATAGAGAACTATCTTATTAACCATACTGAAATTGAATTTAAGAATTTACCAGATATTTTTTACAAAGAAATTCCTGTTTTTGTTTCATTAAAAAAAGATAATCAACCCAGAGGATGTGCTGGAAGTTTTCAAACAGAAAAGGGTTGTTTTGTGAAGGACCTGGTTTACTTTTCAATTGTTGCTGCAACAAAGGATTTTAGATATAAACCGATTGATTTAAGTGAATTAAAAGAAATAAGAATTCAAATTACTATTCCAGAAAAACCCGTTGAGATAGAAAATATATTCTTTTATAATCCTGAAAAAGAAGGGCTAATTGTAGAAAAAAATGGGAAACAGACAGTGATATTACCTAAAGAAGCAAAAACTTCAAAATATGCACTCAAAATGGCTCTCAGAAATGCAGGTATCAATGATAGTTCAAATATTAGATTGTTCAAATTTAAAGCACACCTTTTCATAGAGGAAGGTAAAAATGAAAAAAAATATTTATTTTTTGTTAATTAGTTTTATTTTTATATTAAATTGTTTTGCAGATACCATTAAGGGTATTGTAAAAACATCAACTGGTGAGCCGGTAAGTGATGCTTCAGTAAGTATTTTTAAATTTTCAGATGGACAAAAGCAATTAAAAACAGTCATTTCTGGAAAGGATGGGAGATTTAAATTTGATGGTCTTGAAACAGGTTATTATAGAATTATTGCTTCAAAGAAAGGTTTTTGTGATGGTATCCTTTCTAAAATTGAAGTCAATCAGCCAAAATATGGAATAATTGAATATGAGATTTTTTTGAAAAGACCATGTAGTATCAGTGGTTTTGTTTATGATGTCAATGGAAAGCCAATTTCAGGAGCAAAAGTTTACGTTTCTCCAGAGAACTCAGTTAAATATACAGATAATAAAGGATTTTATAAAATTGATGGTTTAAATCCTGGTATCCATTATATCCATGTGAAATGTCCAGGATATGTAGAAAGTGGGGATAGATGTACTATTAAAGAGGGGGAAGAGAAAGAGGGGATCAATTTTACCCTTTCATTTGGGGGTTCTATTAAAGGAATTATTGTTGATTCAGAAACAAAAAAACCTATTAAAGATGCCAGGGTTAGGTTGTATGGATTCTCTTATTTTTCTTTAACTACAGATGAGAAAGGATATTTTTTTATTGATGGAGTGAAACAAGGGTACTACCGTATTTACATTTATAAACAAGGATATAAAGAAAAAGATCTACAGGAAATTTATGTAAAAGAAAAAGAAACTATTGATTTAGGGCAAATTAATATGAAAATGAGAGATAAGTATTTTTACATTCATGAGCGTGATTGGTTATTTTTACCTGAAGAAAATGTAAAAATAATTTTTAATGCTTTTAGAGTTGAACAATTTACAGTGGATGTTTATGAAATAGACCTAATTGATGAAATTGAGAAAGCGAAGTCCAAAGAGATCTCAATTGGTAATATTTTAATGTCTACTGATATTTCAGGTAAAAAACCGGTATTTAGCAAAAAATTCAATATTTCATATCCATCTCCTTTAAGTGAAGTTTATGATAGAAAAGTTTCTATTGGTAAATTTCCTTGTGGTTCTTATATCTATATTGTAAAACCGGAAGGTATGTCTGAACATAGAAATTGGTTTATTGTCTCAAATATTGGTTTCATTTCAAAAACCTGTGAACAAAAATCTCTTATTACTGTTTATTCTCTTATCGATGGGAATGTAATGAACGATGTAGATGTTTATATTTTTGATTCTTTATGGAATATTATAAATAAGACCAAAACAGATAAAAATGGCCAGTTTATTGTTGATGTAAATCAGAAATTTATTGTTTTAAAAGATAGAGCAATTGCATTTTTAAGATCTTACCCAATAGTGGCCGGAGAATATGAAGAAAAGTCAATTTATGCTTATACAGATAGGCCTGTTTATAGACCTAATCATATAGTTTATTTTAAAGCGATCCCAAGGATAGACAGAGGTAATTATTATGAGATCCCTGAATTTTCAAATTGTAATGTTAAAATAACTGCTCCTGATGGAAGTGTTGTCTATGAAACCTCTATTTTACCCACAAAGACCGGTTCTATTTATGGAGAATATCACATCCCTGAAGAACCACCGTTAGGCGTTTATACAATTGAATTTAATACCCAAGGGAAAGATCTTCTCTCAGGTTATTGCACATTTAAAGTCCTTGAATATAGAAAACCAGAATTTTTAATAGAGGTAAAGCCAGAAAAATCGATTTATCTCCCCCGCGAAAAAATAAAAGTTTTTATTAACGCAAAATATTATTTTGGAGCACCAGTGAAAGATACAAATGTTCTGTGGGCTGTATATAGTAGTCCCCATTATGAATATTTTGATTATCATGAAGAAGAATACGAAGGATGGTATAAAGGGGCCCTTGTGATCTCCGGGGAGACCAGGACAGATGAAAGTGGGACTGCTATAATAGAGATTCCAACAAAAAATTCATATGAGACAAAAGAAACTTATACAATTGAAGTGAGAATGACAGATATAAGTCGGAGAGAAATTATAGCGAGTTCCAAAGTAGTTGTTGTTCCAGGTAGTTTTGAAATTGTTATTTCAACAGACAAATATATATATGGAAAGGATGAAGAAATTCCAGTAAAAATCTGGACAAAATATTATGAAGGGAAAAAATCCCTGAGAAAAAAACAACTTGTTCTATCAGTCAGTAAAGAAATATATGAGCCAAAGAAGAGAAGATGGAGTTTTAAAGAAATGTTTTCAAAGAAAATTACACTTGAAAATGATAAAACGAGTGTGAAATTAAAACCCCAAGTTTCTGGCTATATAAAAATTAAAGTTGAAGCCATTGATGAGTATCATAATATTATTAAAGGAGAAAAATATATTTGGGTGGCAGAAAAGGATTATTATTCCTCGTGGTATGGTAAAAAAGAAATTGAAATTATTGCTGACAAAGAAAAATATGATCCGGGCGAAACCGCAAAAATACTTATAAATTCATCTTATAAGGACCTTGAAATCCTTTTTACAATAGAAGGACAGAAAATATTTGAAAACAAAATTGTTAAAATTAAAGGAAATTCTATTTTGGTTGAACTCCCTATAAAAGAAGAATATATTCCAAATATTTTTGTTTCTGCTTGCTCTATTAGAAATAAGAATTTTATTTCCTCTATCAAATTGATAAAAATTGGTTGTGAAAATAGATTTCTTAATGTAGATATTCAACCGGAAAAAGAGAAATATCACCCGGGAGACATAGCAAAATATCTTTTGAAAATTAGGGATTATTCAGGGAAACCAGTTCAGGCTGAATTTTCTTTTGGAGTAGTTGATGAATCAATTTATACGATTTCAAAAGAACTTGTTCCTAAAATAGAGGACTTTTTTTATAGAATAAAAAGAAATAGGGTTAAAACAGATTATTCTTTTTATAGATGGTATTATGGAGGTCCTGGAAAAGATTTTGCAGAAGAAGATATAAGAAAAAAATTTAAAGATACTGCATTCTGGATACCGTTGGCATTTACTGATGAAAATGGTATGGCAAGAATTCAATTTAAACTTCCTGACAATCTTACTACATGGAGAGCAAAACTTTGTGCAATAACAAATGATACAAAAGTTGGAACTGGCATTAATAAGATTATTACAAATAAACCATTAATAGCAAATCTTATTACTCCAAGATTTCTTGTTGAAGATGACCAACTTTTAATTTCTGGAGTTATACATAATTATACAGGAGAAAAACAAAAAGTAAATGTAAAAATTTCTGCAGAAGGCCTTGAGATTATTGATAAACCAGAAGTAATTATAGAAATAGAAGATGGAAAAACAAAAAGGGTCGATTGGAAAGTAAAGGTCAATTCTGTAAAAAATGCAAAGATTACATTATTTGCTCAAGCATATCCCTATAAAGATGGAATGGAGTTAACTCTTCCTGTTTATCCTTATGGTATTGAGGAAAGATATGTTTTTGCAGGTCAATGTGATGATGTGAAAGTTGATACATTCTATTTACCATCTGAAGTAATACTCTCTTCAATTGATTTTAAATCATATATTTATCCTTCACTTGCTTCTCAGTTTTATACAACCCTTTATGAACTTGCAAGTTATCCTTATGGATGTGTTGAACAAACATTAAATGCTTTCCTGCCCGCTATTCAGGTTGCCAATGCAGTTAAAAAGTTGAAAATTGAGGGACTTCGTTATCTCACAGAAAATATTACAGAATTTGAAAAAATGCTTGAAAAACTTCCAAAAAAGGTAAATGATGGCTTAATGAAACTTTATAATTATCAAAATGAAGATGGAGGATGGGGTTGGTGGAAAGGAGAAACAAGTAATCCATATATAAGCAGTTATGTTGTTTTTGGATTGGCATGTGCAAAAAAGGCGGGTTATTTTATTAATGAAGAGCGTTTTGAAAAAGGGAAAGAGTTTTTGAGAAATATGATTAATTCTGTGAGCGATTATAATCAGAAAACTTTTATGCTCTATGCTTTGACTTATGCAGGAGAAAAAAATCAATCATTGGTTGAGGATATTTATAAAAACAGAGATAAACTTAATCCATATACACTTAGTCAATTATCTCTTATTTTAAAAGAGATGAATGATAAAAGAGCAGAAGATACTCTTGAACTCTTATGTAGTAAATTAATTAAACCAAATCCATATTTTTCTTATTGGAATACAGAAGATGGGAATTATTCATGGATAAATCATAATATTGAAACAACTGCCTGGGGACTTCGTGCTATACTTGCGATTGATCCAAAGAGGGAAGAAGTTCCAAGTATTTTGAGATATCTTATTATGCGAAAGAAAGGTGGAGTTTGGTTTTCAACAAAAGATAGTGCTGCTTGTTTGTTTGCTTTTACTGATTACCTTAGTGTTTCTGATGAATTATCTCCAAATTATAATTTAATTCTTTCACTGAATGGAGAAACCAAAAAAGAACAAAAGATAGATAGAGAAAGTATTAAGGGATTTGAAACAGAATTGGAGATTGAACCAAAAGATTTATTAATTGGTGGTGAAAATTTAATAAAAATTGAAAAACAAGGTAAAGGAAATCTTTATTATTCCCATATCATTAAATATGTAGTTAAAAGTACCTCTATTGCTCCTTATGATGCTGGTTTTAAAGTTTCAAGAAGATATACAGAACTCCAGCCAGATGAGAAAAATAATTATAAAGAAATTACAAGATTAGTAAAAGCAGGAGAAATAATAAGAGTGGAAATAAAAATATCGGGTAAAGAAAATTATGAATATGTAATTATTGAAGACCCTATTCCGGCAGGATGTGAAGTTATTAATAATATGCCAGAGGAAGATTGGTGGTATTGTAAAAGAGAAATAAGAGATGAAAAGGTTGCATTTTTTACAAGTTTATGGGGAGAAAGAGAAAAGACAATTGTTTATTATTTAAGGGCTGAAACACCGGGGACATATCATACTCTACCTACAAAAGTTCAATTAATGTATTTACCTCAAATATGGGGTCGCTCCCAAAGACATATTGTTACAATTGGAGAATGAAGAAACTTATTTTTTTTTTAATATTGTTTGAATATTTTGGATTTGCTAATGAATTTAAATTTTTATGGTCAAGTTATACAACATATTTTAAAGAGAATATTGACCAGAGGAAAATAAATATTACTGTTGCTGCAAGATATCTTGA
>Ga0272449_1003225_pt1 | contig 14232 bp, 11 predicted proteins | sample YNPCB0241_FD_198679 | JGI IMG/M metagenome (GOLD analysis project Ga0272449, IMG submission 198679) | Hot spring sediment microbial communities from Yellowstone National Park, WY, United States - YNP-CB-024-1 | ecosystem: Environmental > Aquatic > Thermal springs > Hot (42-90C) > Sediment...
TGATGCAAGGTTTTCTTATAATGCAAGATCAGAACTTTATTTTAATAAGTATATTCCAATCGAAGAAGAGCTTGAAAAATTGTATCTTATAAATAGTAGAAATGTAGTTGAGATTGCTAATAAGTATCTTGATTTGTCCAAAGCAGGTATTGCATCTGTTGAACCGCAGCATTAACATGGCAAAACTAAAGCTACTGATAAAAAAACTTCATAGTAAAGATATACCTCTACCTAAATATATGACAAAAGGTGCGTGTGGATTAGATTTATATGCTGCTGTTGAAGCACCAGTTGTTTTAAAACCTTTGGATAGGACATTGATTCCAACAGGGATAGCTATTGAACTTCCTAAAGGTTTTGAAGCACAAATAAGGCCTAGAAGCGGTCTTGCATTAAAGTATGGTGTTACGATTTTAAACAGCCCTGGTACAATCGATGAGGATTATAGAGGTGAACTGAAAATTTTATTAATAAACCTAGGTAAAGAAAATTTTGTTGTTAATCGTGGGGATAGAATTGCTCAACTAATTATATCCAAATGTTATAAAGTTGAAGTGGTAGAAGTTGAACAATTGAATGACACAAAAAGAAAACAAGGTGGTTTTGGCCATACAGGGATAAAATAGCTACTCTAAGACTAAATGGGAAGGTTTTTTCACAATTAATCTTATTCGTTCATGTTTTTTGGTAAGTTTTCCGTACGCGTAAATATTTAAACCATAATAAATATTCAGTTTTTTAATGGAACTTTTAGGTGCATCAATGATGAGATAGTCTGTGAAAATCTCTGCTTTTTTATTACCTATTATTATATTTCTTATTTTTCCTGTATACCAAACTTCCTTGCCTATGTAAAAGTTAATTTCGGAAGGTTTTATCACGGAAGAAAATAAATTCTTTCTACTTAAAAATGCTTTTTTAAAGGCATCTAAAAGCCTTTTTTTAAAATATGTGTTAGGTGGTTTTATATATGGAAAGGCAAGTGCCTCAGATAAAAGCAATTCATTAACAAAGATATTATCTATAAAAACATAACAAAGAAGTCGTCCATATCGATCCTTTTTTTCCTTGTCAAATACGAGTTTTACTTTTTTCCCATAAACGAGAGCCTTATTTTTTTCGAATGCTTCTTTTGCAAAAGGCTCATTTATCTCTTCCCAAAAACCATCACTTTTTTTATGAAGTTCAGGTGCATCAATGCCAATATACCTTACTTTATCTCCAGTTGATATTTCTATTGTATCTCCATCATAAACTTTTGTTACAATTGCTTCTAAAGCAATTTGTGCTTTTGAGCTCGTTATATCAAAAAGAAAAAGGTAAATTATTACTTTTAAAACTAGAAAAAATGCTTTTATTGAATTTTTTGTCATTAAAATAGCTAATATTTATCCTTCGAAAATATGATGTTCTTCCTCTCCATACCAATCGAGAGGATTTTCCATGTATTTTTTAAGGTTTTGTATTATTAAATAATGGCCTTGTTCTTCATCTCTTAAAAATTCAAAAAAAGATTTTTCTATAGGGTTTATTGCCTTTTGAGCCATTTCATTATAAAATTTGTAACCTTTTGATTCGAAGTCAAGCCCTAATTGTAAGGCTTCAGAATCACTTGTGCTGGGATTAACTATTTTATTAAAGTTGCTAAGGGCTTCTTTAAATATATGTTTCCAATGTAGTTTTTCTGGTATTGGTGTTTGTTCAGGCCATTTATTATTCTGTATTAATGCATCAAAAACTTCTTTAATACGTTTTATGTGTTTTAATTCTTCTTCTGCTAACTTTGTGAAAATTTCTTTTGCTAACGGATTTTTTGCTTCATTTGCTGATTTTAAAAAAAACTCTCTTCCATATTGTTCAAATTTTATAGCTTCTTTAAAGGAATGTTTTAGAAATTCAATATGATCCATGAATTTGTCCTCCTTTATTTTTCAGGTTTTTCTTCTTTTTTCTTTTTATAAAAGGCTTCAGCCTGGATTTTGTTTTGACAGGATTCACATATACTTTCTTTTGATTTTTTCCCACAAATAAGACAGAGGGGTGGTTTTTGTAATTTATTTTCTTTATCCATATTTTTATTTTACCAGTAAATTATTAGCGATTCAATAAATTATGTGTGGGAGATAAGTTCGTCAAAGGTTGAACCATCCCTTGGGAAGGCTAAGATTTTTGAATGTATTTCAATGTTTTCTGATTTAAGTATAGCCTTTACTCTATCAATTTTTTCTGAAATTGTTTTTGTGTCAAGAGGGGCATATATTATAAAGTCATCGCCTCCTGACCTTACCACAACAGATGGTTCTGTAAAATAAGAACTTAAGGCATTTGCTGTCTTTACTATTATTTGATCTCCTGCAATTCTACCTAATTCTCTATTTATTTTTGATATGCCAATTATGTCAACATAAACAATAAAAAAGGGTTGTTTTTTTTGAATGGTTTCATTAATGAATTTCTTCAAATAGGGATACCAGAAAAGTCCAGTTAGAAAGTCTATATAAATCATAGATTCTCTGAATCTTTCTATAAAAGGCAGTATTTTGCTTTCTTTTTCTTCTAAAATATCGCACTCACTTAATACTTTTATTGCAATTTCTTTTAAAGAGGGATTAAATTTTATCCCGAATTGAGTATTTATATATGCTATTGCTTCTTCTTTAGTTACCTTTTCTCTATATGGTCTTTTGGATGAAATAGCATCAAAATTATCAGCAATAGCTATGAGTTGAGATTGTATTGGTATTTCATCGCCCTTCAAACCTGAAGGGTAGCCATTACCATCATAATATTCGTGATGGTGCTTAATCCAGGGAACAATACCTTTAAGTGGATCAATCTCTGAAACAATTAGAGCACTCATGTTTGGGTGTTCTTTCATTATAGTGTACTCAAAAGTGGTTAACTTACCTGGTTTTAATAATATCCTATCAGGTATACCAACTTTACCAACATCATGTAAAAGTCCTGCTAATTGAAGTTTTGTAAGGGTTTCTTCTTCAAAACCTAATACTTTTCCCATCAAAACTGATATTTGTGCCACTCTTTCAGAGTGTCCTCTTGTATATGGGTCTCTTGCTTCTATTGCGTTTGCAAGTGCTTTAACAGATTGTAAAGCAAGTTGCTCTAATTTTTCCGTTCTCTCTCGTAGTAAACTTTCAATATGACTGAAATATTTTTTACTCTGTTTTGTCAACAAACAAAAATTTAAAGCATTTTCAATACGTTCTTTAATCTGGGTTAGAGTAAAGGGTTTAGGAACAAAGTCATATACACCTTTTGTAATTGCTTCCTGTATAAAGTCTGGATTAATTGCACCACTAATAATAATTACAGGTACATCTTCATAATTTTTTGATTTGAGATATTCTTTAAAACCGAGTGAGTTTTTACCTTTTATAAATACGTCAAGTATTACAAGGTCTATTTCAGGTTTAGATTCAAGAAAAGTTTTCGCTTCTTCTGTATCTGCAAAGGTGTGAGATTCGTAACCAACTGTTTCGCAGAATTCTTTGAGCATTTCTCTTGGAGCTTCATCATCATCAATTATTATTATTCTTGGAACCTTTGTCATGTCAATCTCAATGTTGTTATTAGTTCGTTAAAACTAAAAGGCTTTATTAAAAAGGGGCGTCCTATTTGTTTTAATTTTTCTCTGGTGTCTAAAGAGACATCACCTGTTATGAATACAACAGAGTTTGCTTTTTCAGGACAATATTCAAGAAGTTTATTGTAAATATCAAATCCATCACCATCAGGTAGTTTGATATCAATAATAATAAGGTCATAATAGTTTGTAGCAAGTAATTGTAAAGATTCTTTTTTATCACGGACCTCATCTACTGAATATTTAAAAGTAAGTAAAATATCTGATAGATAGTCTACGATTGTTGGGTCATCGTCTATCACGATAGCTCTTTTATTTTGAATTTTTTTGAATGTTTCTTCATCCTTTATTTGTGGCATAGATACATTTGGCTCTGCAATTGGTAATATTATAGTAAATTTTGTGCCTTGTTCCGAGGTTTCCAGTTTTATGTCACCTTTATGTATTTGGACAATTCTATGTATTAAAGAAAGTCCTAAACCTGTGCCTTTACCCTTGCTTTTAGTTGTAAAGAAAGGTTCAAAAATCTTGTCTACAATTTCTTTGGGGATGCCAGGGCCATTATCGCTTACACTTATATAGAGATGATTGTCTTTTAGCTCCAATTTTAAATCGACTTTGTCACCCTTATTTGATGCAATTATAGCATCAAAAGCATTTTGCAAAAGGTTTATTATTGCTTGTTGTATGAGACCACTATTACAGAATATAAGAGGCATTTCTTGTGGTATTTCATATACAAAATTTATGTTGTTTTCTTTAAAGGAAGCCTCCATGAGAGGAATTATCTCTTTTATTGATGCTCCTATGTCAACATAAGACATATCTGTAATCTGCTGTCTTCTTGAAAACTTTAATAGATTTTCTACAATATTTTTTACCCTATAACTTTCTTTAATAATTTTATCAATAATGTCATTGACCTTTGGTGGTAGCATTGTTTTGTGAAGGGTAAGAAGTTCACTATAACCAATGATTCCTGTAATAGGACTATTAACTTCATGAGCTATACTTGCAGCTAACTCTCCGATTGAAACAAGTTTAGCTGATTGAAGTAGTTCTTCTTGTGTTTTTACTTCTTCCGTTATGTCAGAAATCGTTAAAATTATACCCATTTTATCAGCAATTTCTATTTTTCTTGGGTTTAGCTTGTAATATTTGTCATCTAACTGGAATATTTTACTTTCCTTTGATGTAGAATTTTCAACTAGTTCAAATATTTGATTTAAACTTATACCAGCAAGCTCTTTTAGAGAGCCAGTTTCTATTTTACCTGCCTTTTTTAATATTTCTCTTGCGATGTGGTTTTCTCTAATAATAGTACCTTTTTCATCTAAAAATATAAGTGCATCACCCATGTATTGTAAGATGTTTTCTAAAAGTTTGTTTACTTCTTCAATTTCTTTTTCTCTTGCAACAATTTCAGTTATATCTTCATGAATCTCTAAAACTTTTTTAACATTTTTCTTCTCATCAAATATTGGTGATGCGGTGATGCTAATATATTGGGTTTTATTTGAATCGGGATCAAAGAATTCAATAATCTCTTTGTGTGTAATACCTTTAAGTGCTACTTTTGCAGGACATATTTTAAGATTATCTAAACAAAAATTTTTAAGTTTAAAAGTAACTTCATAACAAGGTTTCCCTATAACATCTTCGTTTTTTAATCCTCGTTTTTTTAAAAAAGTTTCATTTACCATATCGATGGTGAGGTCGTGGTTTAGTATTATTAAATCTGTATAAATGCTGTTAACTATTGTGGTTAGATAATCCCTCTGGTTTTTAAGAGTTTTTTCTATTTTTCTTATTTTTAATGCTACTTTAATTCTTGCAAAAAGCTCACTTTCATCAAAGGGTTTGGTTATATAGTCTATAGCTCCTAAAGAAAGGCCATAAACAATGTCTTTTTTATCAAGAAACCTTGCGGTAAGGAAAATTATGGGGATGTCCATTGTTATAGGGTTTGCTTTTAAAGTTTTACAAACTTCAAAGCCATCTATTTCTGGCATCATTATATCAAGAATAATAAGATCAATGTCTTCTTTTTCAGCTACTGAAATTGCTTCCTTCCCGCTTGTTAAAAGAATAGTTTCATATCCTTTTTGTTTTAGGTATATGTCTATGATTGTGAGATTATCTTTTTCGTCATCAACGACCAAAATCTTTTCCACATTAAAATTTTAAAATAATTTATTAAATTTGTAAATCTCTATTGCTAACGGAGAAATGTAATTTTAAAATAAAAAAATGAATTGTGTTGAAATAAAACCTTTCTTTAATGAAGATGATTTTATAGCAGCTTTTGGTGAAAAAGAAGGTTTTTTTATTCTCGATAGTGGAAATGAACAATTAGACATATCTAATTATTCCTTTATCGGATTATCACCGTGTTTTCATATTAGCTATTCAAGAAAAGGAACAATCAAGAACAATAAGCTTTTAAAAATACCTTTTCTAGAATTTATCAGACAGGAACTTGCAAAAAACAAAAGGGAAGAAGGTTTATTTCCTTTTTGCTCAGGGTTTATGGGTTATTTAGGTTATGATTTTGGTTGGGAATTAGATAAATTTCGAAGCTTATACGGTAAAAAAAAGATTTATGGTATGCCTTTAGCAAAGTTTTACTATTATGATACCGTGTTTATTATCGATAAGAAAAAAATGAAACTTTTCTGTTGTTTCGAAAATAAGAAGCCAGATTTAAACAAAGTAATTGGTAAGTTAAGTTCTGCCTGTGAGGATAAAACTATGTTTTCAGCAGTAAAATTAGTGTCATCTATAAGTAGAAAAAAATATAGGTGGATAATTGAGAAAACTAAAGAATACATTTCAAAAGGTGATATATACCAGGCTAATATTGCACAGAGATTCCATTGTGATTTTAGAGGTAAGCCATCATCTTTTTACAGAAATTTAAGAACATTAAGTCCTGCTCCTTTCGGAGCTTATTTTGTAGATAAAGATTTTGCAGTGCTTTCAAATTCGCCTGAGAGGTTTTTATATAGAAAAGATAGTTATATTGAGACAAGACCTATAAAAGGTACAAGAAAAAGGCATAGTGATGACACTATAGATAATTCTCTGGTTAAAGCATTAATGGAAAGTGAAAAAGATCGAGCAGAACACATAATGATTGTAGATTTAGAAAGGAATGATTTAGGCAAAATCTGCCAAAAAGGGACAGTGTATGTTAAAGATTTGATGAGGATTGAGTCTTATGCTAATGTACATCATATGGTTTCAATTATTTCTGGTAAATTAAATGAAGACGTTGATTTTGTTGATTGTATAAATGCAACATTTCCAGGAGGGTCTATTACAGGGGCTCCAAAGTTAAGGTCTATGCAGATAATAGATGAATTAGAACCCGTAAGCAGAGGCATTTATTGTGGTTCTATAGGTTATATTGATAATTCAGGAAACTTTGATTTTAATATTGCTATAAGAACAGGTATTATTTACAGAAATAAACTTTATTTCTACGTTGGTGGAGGGATTGTAGCAGACTCTGATCCCGATGAGGAATTTGAAGAGACTATAATAAAAGCAAGAAGTGTTATGACAGCTTTAGGGATGAGTAAGATTAAGGATTGATGTATGATTTGGTTAAATGGCAAGTATGTAAAAAAAACAAAAGCACATATTTCACCTTTCGATAGGGGGTTCTTATTTGGTGAAGGTGTATTTGAAACATTGAGAGCTTATAATGGTGTCCCCTTTGCTTATAAAGAACACATGAAAAGATTTGAGAAAGGATGTAAATTGCTTTCCATACCTATTGAATATTCAAGGAACAAAATACTAAATATCATTAAAAAACTGCTTACAATAAATGGACTCAATCTTAAAAGTGCTTATATTAGGATAACTGCTACAAGGGGTATTACTGAATCACTAAGAGACCTTGAATCAAAAAAAACCACTTTGATGATTTTTTGTAAGGAAATAGATGAGGATGCGTTATCTGAAAAAAGAAGTAAAGGTGTAGTTTTAGAAACAGTTGATTTTGAGAGAGGTTATTTAGCTGAGATTAAACATACAAGCTATTTAATTTCAAGTTTTGCTATAACAAAAATTTTAAAGAAAAATAAGGATGTTTATGAAGCTCTTTTTATTGATAGTCAAAAACACATTTTAGAAGGAGCAACATCTAATATTTTTTTCTATAGAGATAATGAGATTGTTACACCACCTAAGGGTAAAATATTAGAAGGTATTATGAGAAACTATGTAATTAATGTTTTGAAAGAAAAGGGTTTTTTAGTAAGTGAAAAAAATATTCATTACGATGAGATAAAGGACTGGCAAGGTGCTTTTATAACTAATTCTTTAATAGAGATGCTACCTGTCTCTAAAATTGATAGGATTAGTTTTTCTACAACAGGGTTTGACAGATTGTATAAAGAAGTAAAAGAGACTTTCTTTTAGAGCCTTTTTTCGGAGCTTACTGTGATTATTGTTTTTACATTGCCTCTTGGATTGAAATCTCCCACAACTTCCAAATATCTTGGTTTAAGAAAGTTGTAAAGTTCATTGTAGATTTCATTGACTACTTTTTCATGGGATATATACTGGTTTCTGTATTTGTTTAAAAAAAGCTTCAATGATTTTAATTCAACAATGTATTTATCAGGGATGTAACGAATCTTTATTATAGCAAAGTCTGGATAGCCAGAACGAGGGCATAAACATGTAAATTCTGGAAAGCTAATATCGATAATGTAATCTCTCTCATAAGCTGGATTTTCCCACTTTTCTAATTTTGCTTCTTCAATAGCGATTTCACCATACTTTTTATCCATAGGAAAATTCTAACAGATTTTTACAAAAAATGGTATATTTAAACTATTATGTCCATTAAATTCCCTTGTTTGAAGGTTATAAAGGCGTCTGCAGGGACAGGTAAGACTTATATTTTATCAAAAGAAATTGCAAAATATCTGTTAAATGATGTTCCATATAGTGAATTAAGAAATATTTTAGCTATCACTTTTACCGTTAATGCTGCCAAAGAAATGAAGGAAAGAGTAATTAAGTGGTTAAAAGGGCTGGCGATCGAAGATAACGATGCATTTAAAAATTTAGACATTTCTGACAGTGATAAAGAGAATGTTTCTAAAAAAGCTTCAAAGATTATTGATGATATTTTGAGTAATTATAAAGACTTTCAGGTTAAGACAATAGATAGTTTTCTTGTTTCTATATTTAAAGCTTGTGCGATTGATTTTGGATATCCCGAAGATTTTGAGGTTGTTTTTAACAATAGAGAATACTTAAAGAAAGCTTTCGATGCCTACATTGATAGTATTGAAAAGCATGACCATATCTTTTTTGAACTTGTTGATTTAATAAACGAAAATGAAACTGTTATTAGGTTCGATATTTATGACAGAATATTTAAAAGGATTAGAGATTTATATGTTAAGGAGAAGCATTATTCAAAAGGTTTTGCTAACAAACCGCTAAATGATAAATGGATAGGTGTGCTTAAAAATTTAGAGAAAATATTTAATGAAATTTATGACTTAATAAGCAAGAAGGGTATAACAATAAGACAAAATTGTTCATTATTAGGTCTTTACGAAGATTTTAAGAAGGGTGATTTTGATAGCTTTTTTAAAAAAGGGTTAAAAAATTCTCCAGTATTAAAAAATATGCAATATAAACCAGAAGGGATAAAATTAGGTGCTTTATGGGAAACACTAAAGGCATATATTGAGAAAGCAGTTTTAATATACATGGAAAGATATTATTATCCTTACATTTCGGTTCTTAGAGATTTTGAAGAAGAGGTTGAGAGTATTAAAAGAAGGGAAGAGGTAATTTTTATTGAAGATATACCTTCCTTGATTCTGAAAAACATAGAAAATATCAATGTTCCTGATGTTTATATAAGGCTTGGTGGTAGACTTTACCATTATTTCATTGATGAGTTTCAAGATACATCACCTATTCAATGGGCTAATTTAAAAGTTTTAATAGATAATGCTTTATCAACAGGCGGCAGTCTTTTTGTAGTTGGGGATACAAAACAGGCTATTTATGGATTTCGAGATGCTGATTATAAAATAATGAAAGGTTTAACTGAGATTAACGAGTTTCCTTCGGTGCCTGAAAATCATTTTATTTTAGAAGGGCTAGAGACAAACCATAGAAGTGGGGAGAATATTTTAGCTTTGGTCAAAAAGTTTTTTGAAAATGCGAAAGGGAAATATGGTGAGTATTGTGATAGCGGTATTTTTGACTGGGAAGTAAAAGTGAAGGATGATTTTGTTGGCAGGGGCTATGCCAAATCAGTAATAGTTGAAGATAATAGTGAATCTCCAGAAAGAGCTGTTTTAAAAGAAATCCTTGCCGATATCTTTAGCAGGGGATATTCTTACAGCGATGTAGCAATACTTGCTCATAAAAATAGTAGAGTGGTTGATATATCAACATGGTTAGATGAGTTTAAGTATCCCTTTCTTTCTTATTCAAGTCTTGATATTAGAGAGCGAAAGATTGTTCAGGAATTAATAAGTATACTAAAATTTCTTGATAGTCCTAAGGACAATATTTCTTTTTGCCTTTTTATTCTTGGTGAAATTTTTGAAAAATTATCAAATAGGACTTTTGAAGATTTCCTTTTTAATAATAAGCAAAATGATTATTTATATAAAGCTTTTCAGAATCATTTTCACGATCTATGGACAATGTATTTTGAAAATCCCTTTAAATATGCGGGATATTTACCTGTCTATGAGTTGCTCTGCTATATAATTGATTCATTTAAAGTAAAAGAGAATTTCAAGCAAGAAAGCGGCGCTATAGCAAGATTACTTGAGGTAGTAAAAGAGTTGGAAAGTAAAGGCAAAAACTCTCTTAAAGAGTTTATTGAGTTTATTGAAGAAAGAGGGGATGAATATGAAACCTCAGATATCTTTCAACTTCCCGTACCTAAAAATATCAATGCTATAAGCATAATGACTGTTCATAAAGCTAAGGGGCTTGGTTTTCCAATTGTCATTTATATAATGGATGCACTGTCTAAAGATAGCGGTGGGTTAAAAATAATAAGAACTAGTGATGGTATAAAGGTGGTTAAATTAAATGCTTATATTATGGAAAAGCTTTCAAATGCTAAAGTAGTTAATGGTTATCATAAACTTTGTGAAGATGTTCTTAAAAGAGAGCAAATTGAAGATTTGAATTTGGTTTATGTAGGCCTTACAAGGGCTCAAAGTGAGCTTTATGTTATTGGTGTGAAAAAAGCTAATATTAGAGGAGGTTCTTTCCCTATTGATGTATTAGATGAGTGGGAAATAGGAAGTAAAAATAATAAGCAGAAAACTTGTGATAGTGAGGATGAAAAACCTGATTTTATTAATATTATGCTTTCCAAAAAGTTTAGGTTACCAAACAATAATTCAGAGAAAATTGGCTTCAAAGAGAAAAGAAGGGGAGAGCTTATACATCTAATCCTTTCACAGGTGTGCTTGGAAGCATTAGATGACGAAACATTAAAGAACATTATATATGATTCGATAAAACATTATCCTGAATTTCATTTAGAAGAGGTTTTAAATTCTGTAAAGATGTTTTTATCAAATCAAGAGATAAGAAACTTTTTTGATGAAAGCAAAGGGAAGGTTTATGTTGAAAAAGAGTTTGTTGATAGAGAAGGTAATCTTTTAAGGTTAGATAGGTTAATAGTAAAAGACGATAAAGTAATCGTTGTAGATTATAAAACTGGAGAGAGAGTTCAAAGTTATGAAGAACAGATGAAAAGATATGGTGATGTAATTCGTGAAATATATAATTTACCTGTAGAGTGTTACATCCTTTATTTTGATAAGGTTGAAGTGGAAAAGGTATATGAATGTTAGCGTTATAAATGAAGGGGAAAATGTATTTCCTTATATTTTTGAAAAATTAGCTTTTGAAAATAATGATTTTTCTGAAAATATTGTAATCTTTCCAGGAAAGAGGCCGACTTTTTTTCTTATAAACGAAATAAAAAAACGCATCAACAAACCTTTTATTCCGCCTAAGTTATATTCGATGAATGATTTCATTGATTATTGTTATGAAAAGGAACTTTCTATCAAAGATAAAAAGGTAGATGTCTTTTCAGCATGCAAAATTATTATCGATATTTTACAAGAAAAGGGAAATCCGACAGGATTAAATAATTTACTACCATTAGCTTTGAAACTTTATAATGCCTTTGAAGAATTGTTTATAGAAGGCATCGATAGCAAAAGGTTAGATGAATTTAGCTATAGAGTTGATGATTTAATCTCCAAATATTTTAAGGGTATCTCAGCCCTTTATGAAAAATTTTATAAACTACTGAGTGAAAAAAATCTTTCTACAAGATCTATGAGATATAAAAAAGTTTCAGAAAATGACACCACTATAATTTTAGAAGGTTATAAAAATATAATTTTTTGTGGTTTCTTTGCATTATCTCAATGTGAAAAGGATTTATTTAAGAAGTTTGCTAATGATGAAAGGGTTTGTTTTATTTTTCAAGGTGAGTGTGCAAAAAAATATGCCTTTGATAATGTGTATGAACAAACAATTATTGATTCAAAGAAAATAGAGTTGTTTGAATGTCCCGATACACATTCAGAAATTTTCAAACTAATTGATGAATTGGAGAGGGATATAAAGAACAGTGAAAATAAAGAGAGTTTTCTTATAATAAATCCTTCTTCTGATACACTAATACCAATTGTAAGTAACCTTGATAAAGAGTTAAGCGATTATAATGTTTCTCTTGGTTATCCCTTGATAAGGACACCTTTATATTCCTTTTTGAAACACCTTTTTGATGCCCTTATTACAAAGGAAGATAACAAATATTATATCTCCGACTATTTAAAGTTCGTACTTCATCCTTATACAAAAAACATTAAGTTGAAGGGTAATGCAGAAATTACAAGAATTATATTTCATGGCATTGATTCAAAATTAAGTGAGAATAAGTTTAGGAAGTATATAGAACTTGAAGAATTAGAAAGTGAAGATTTTTTAAAAGATGCGTTGAAAGATGTCATTAAAAATGACACCTTTAGTCTTAATGATATAAAGTCACATTTAAAAATGATTCACGAAAATACGCTTCTTATTATGGATCATTTTGAAAATATATCTGATTTTGCTGAAAAACTAGTTCATTTGGTAAATTTCATTTATGAAAAAAGCACAGCAAGCTTGCATATCCTTTTTACTCCCTATTGTGAAGCGATGTTAAAAGCGTTATTTGAACTTAAAAATTCTCTTATTTCAACAGTAAGTTTTAACCAGACTTACGAGTACTTTGATTTCTTTAAAAAGTTTATTTCCTTGTATAGAGTACCTTTTGAAGGTACACCAGTTAAGGATATACAAATCTTAGGATTTTTAGAATCTCGTAATTTGAAGTTTGACAATGTTTATATACTCGATGCAAATGAAGGCATATTGCCTGATAATGACAGAGAAGATACGATTTTACCCTATGATGTAAGAAGATACTTAGGGTTACCAACATATAGAGAAAAAGATACCATTTATGATTACTATTTGAGAAACATAATAGCTGGTTCTAAAAGAACCAAAATCTTTTTTGTAAATAATGAAAATAGCGAAAAAAGTAGGTTTGTTGAAAGGATAATATGGGAAAAACAGCTAATTGATAAAAGCATAAAAAAAGGGTACGTAAGACCTGTTTGTTATAATTTTACGTTAGAGCCTTATTTGCCAAAACCAGTGGAAAAGCGTACTGAAGTTATTGAATTTCTTAAAACTTTTACATTTTCTGCTACATCCCTCGATACATACTATGTATGTCCCTTAAGGTTCTATTATCAATATGTGCTTTTACCGAGGCAAAATGAAGGTATAGTAGAAGATTTGAAAGGCAAGGATGTGGGAAGTATAATCCACAGCATTTTAAAGTGTTATTTTGTCGACAAAAATACTGCTTTTAATTTAGAAAAATTTGATAAGGTTGTTGAGGATGTTTTTGAAGAGTATTTTGGCAAAGAAATAAAAGGAGTTGTTCTTTTAGTAAAGCATCAAGTAAAAAAACAACTAAAAAACTTTATGGAACATTATGAACAAATAGCTGGTGGAAAGGTCGAGATATTAGAGTTAGAAAAAGAATTTACTAAGGATATCGAAATTAAAAATATTGGTATGGTAAAACTTAAAGGTATTATAGATAGATTGGAAAAGAGAGAAGACGGCATTTATGTAATTGATTATAAAACAGGCACTAACCTAACTAACTTTAGAATTAACTGGAAAAACTTTATATTTGATGATAGAAATACTTGGGAAAAGGCCTTTAAAACAATACAACTTATCTTTTATGTTTATCTTGTAAAGGATTTGTATCATGATTGTAATGCTTCCTTCATATTTTTAACTGCGAAATACATAGATAAATGTGAAATTAAGCTTTTTGAATATGAAGAGAAAGAAAATTCAACTTATGTAGAGGGCATAATTAGAAACTTAATTGAAGATATATTTTTCCATCCAAATTTTGAGCCTACTAGAAATACGAAAGAATGTAAGTATTGTAACTTTAGGTTGTTTTGTTATAAAAAAGCCAATTAATTTCAAATACTTATAGACGAAGCAACAAAATTTAA
>Ga0272449_1003226_pt1 | contig 14231 bp, 13 predicted proteins | sample YNPCB0241_FD_198679 | JGI IMG/M metagenome (GOLD analysis project Ga0272449, IMG submission 198679) | Hot spring sediment microbial communities from Yellowstone National Park, WY, United States - YNP-CB-024-1 | ecosystem: Environmental > Aquatic > Thermal springs > Hot (42-90C) > Sediment...
TCCAATTCTTTTTCGGTAGGAAACTTGACCTCATTTAAAAGGGATTGCGACATCCATCCTTCGTTTACAATCCTAATTTCCATGCCTTCGTAGGAAACTTGACCTCATTTAAAAGGGATTGCGACAGATAATAGAGATTAACTGAAATATCAATGTCTTGATGTAGGAAACTTGACCTCATTTAAAAGGGATTGCGACGTTGAACTCGACGAAGTCGTCGAAGTGAGGGAGTGTAGGAAACTTGACCTCATTTAAAAGGGATTGCGACTCACTCAACTCATCGCTATCACCTTCTTCTGCTTCGTAGGAAACTTGACCTCATTTAAAAGGGATTGCGACGTAAAACAGGGCTCTTGATGTTTTTTAAATTGTTTAGTAGGAAACTTGACCTCATTTAAAAAGGATTGCGACATGCTCTTCGTGGGTCTGCACCCACAGGCAGGGGTAGCGTAGGAAACTTGACCTCATTTAAAAGGGATTGCGATTGGATTAGTCCAGCAGAGCAGTAGACCAGTAGAACAGCAGTTTTGATATAATCATTTATGGCTAAATATAAAAATCTTATTGTGTGGCAGAAAGCCAATGAACTTGCATTGAAGATTTATAAACTCACAGAAGAATTTCCTAAAAAGGAGACCTTTGGCATAACTTCTCAGATTAGATGTGCAGCACTATCAGTGCCTACTAACATTGTTGAAGATTATGGAAGGAAAACAAAGGTTGAACTTTCCAGATTTCTTGATATGGCAAGGGTTAGTCTTGCGGAGACAGAATACTTACTGGAGTTTTCTAAAGAGTTGGGCTATATAAAAACAGACATTTCTGAAATTCAATCTCTTATTGAAGAAGCAGGAAAACTTCTTTGGAATTTTCAAAAAGGTCTTTAACTACTGCGCTACTGCTCTGTTGCTCTACTGCTCTCTACCTTGACCTCATTTAAAAGGGATTGCGACTTCTTTTTCCTTCATTTTGCTCCTTCTTTCAAGTTCTGATTTTTAATCCTCAATGAAAAATAGTTCTAAAATCGCCTCTGTTACGCAGGTGGTAACTTTCTATTGTTCTAACTTCAATAGGGGTAGTAGCTTCCATGCGATCCTCTGGTTGAGGGGAAAGGTCTAAAATTATACCCATAAACCTTGGTTTAGGAGTAAATCCGCGAGAAGAAATCACCCCGCTGATCCTAAACTCATTCATACCGGGGCGAATTGTTTGATTGGACAGTCCTCCTACAATTTTACCCCGTAAAGCTCCTCGACTCACCTCTTCTGGTTTGGAAACTAAAGTAATACTTACTCCTTCAATAGTTATACCGCTTAAATTTTCAAATGTAATGATAAAGCTACCTCTTATGTCTTCTGGAATTTCTCTTGGCTCCATAGTCATATGAAAATTTTGGATACTTGTTTTAACGGAAAGTATAGACTTTATTTCTACTTCCCTAGTCTGACTTACTGACTGTGCTCTTTCACTGGTAGCAACAAGAGTATATCGCCTTCTTTCATCAAAATTATTCCTATCTATTCTGATAGTCCGCTCACCAGAAGAAAGTACGGTATCAGGTCCTATTCTAACATTTGTAATTCTGCTTCCTCCTGGTCTTGGTTCAACTCTCCATCTCATTTTAAATTCTCCTCCTGCCATAACCACATCTGGCTCAACAGAAAATTCTCTAATAACAGGCGTATCTGCAAATATCTCTAAATTAAGTGTTCTTTGTTTAGACCTTCCTGCAGAATTAGTAGCGGTTAAGACAATCTGGCAAGCAAGCTGGGGAGCTAAAGTCGAAGGTAAAACTATTCTCTTTTCTCCGACCGCAGAAGATGAACGGTGAAGTTCTATAGCACCTACAGTAATCCTTATATCTGTAATAGGTGAACCTCCAGGTGTTGGTTCAACTCTCCAACTAAAAGTTACCTGCCCGCCTTGCACAACACCTGTGGGATTTGCTGAAAATTCCCGAATTACAGGGTCATCAGAAATTTGGTGTTCTCTCTGTTGTTGGGGTACTCCTCTTTGAATTTCTTCCCTTTTTATTTGTGGCTGGGCATAAATCAAAGAAAATATAAAAAAACTGGTTAATAATATTATTAAAATTTTTATTTTCATCATCATTATTTACTTTCCTACTATTCTAAAATTACGGCAAGCTGAATTATTTTCTTCATTGGATTCTGACACTTGATTATAATTATCCAAAATAGCGCATGCGCTATAATCTCCTTCAGGTTGTCTGATAAATATGTTAATAGTATAGGTTCCACCAGAATTAATACTGGGGACATTATATTGAATACTTGAAGTTAGACCTTGTTTACGAAATCGAACATCTACATAAAAGTTTGCAGAAGGATCTGTGCCAATGTTTTTAATAACTAAAACTCCATTTATATTACCCCATTTGTCATGTACTGATGAATTAATAATCTCAGGAATTTCAAATTTTTCCACAGCAAGATCAGGTTTTTTTTCACAGGGCATGACAGTAATTGTTTTTTTATCAGTAAGCTTTACTCCTGTATAAGCCTCAAGGGTAAGTTTTACATTACCTATTAACCTCGGACTGATAAATCCAGTCTTGCTTATTAAAATTTTATTTCCTGGAAGTATTCTAACATCCATCTTTTCACCATCTATCATTATGGTGCAGGCTGTTGCAGATGGTCCACAGGTGTTAATTATTGCTTGGGTTAAGTTTATTTTCCTTTCCACACGTTCTATACTGCTATCCCAGTAGGATTTTATTGTGATGTCTTGGCATTTTGAAACTTTAGGACCTACAACACACTGGAATTCAGCTTTAACAGTTATTGTAGAATCTTTATCAGGTAATTTATTGTAGCAAGTTGGCTCTGTCCATAATCGAGATATTTTCCATTCCTCTAAAGATTGAGCGAAGATTGGATTTGATAAAATAAGCAAAATAAATAAAATAATGAGTAAATAAAACCTTTTCATCCTAATTTCCTCCTTCACATTCCATTTTTTCTTTAATTTATTGTTTTCTACAGGTTGTAATACTCTTCATATTGCTAATGTTTTGATTATCTATAACTCTTACTATTTTTATGTTATAGTTCATATCATCTTTTATTCTCGGGTCATCATTGGGTATTCTTGCTACTATATGTGTATCGCTCCATGAAACTATTGGTAATTCAAATTTTGGCTCATTCCAGTACATAATAACTTTTTTCCCTTCCTGAGTCCCAAATCTGTTTCCAATTATATGTATTTTTCCACCCTTTTTAGCACAAATATCTAAAGAATTAATGCTCTTTATTTCTGCATGTCTTTCACATTTTAGGGTCACTGTTTTTTCATTATTAGCCTTATTTAACTCCAAAATATTAGGATTATCAATTACCACTTTTATCGTATACTGTCCATCTTCCAATGGTTCAACATTGTTCCACGCAGCAACATTACGAAGATTGGCCTGCATTAACTGTTTTTGAGGATCAAATTCGGCTAAATGTTTGTTATACCATAATTGCCCATTTTTGAAAATTTTAATTCTAATCCCTTCATTAGAACTATATGCTTTTTCAGGTATAGGAACGCTAAATTCTGAAAAACTATAAATACTAACACGTAGATAACAATATCCTTTTGATAATTCAATAGTACTAACATATAAATCTGGAATATGACATTTTGCCCTGAAATTCAGTTTATTTGATTCAATAATTCGAGGTTCTAAAATTTTAAGCGAAACCAAGCTATCTTGAGTCTTATCTACTTCCCATAAATATTCAACTTTTTGTTTTCCATCTTTAACGAATGTAAGGGTTTTAACAGGTGTATATTTACCATCGCTACGCACAAAAGTATAGCGAACCTGCAAAGGTGTATTTTGTATATTAGCAACATTAATTTCTCCTTCAAAGTGTATAAATTTTGGACAAGCTCCTTCATAGATTTCTGGATTCACTTTAATTAAATTCGCTGATATCATTGGTTGAATTCTTGTTTGCTCAGCCTTTAAATTTAAAACATTTAAAAAAATAACAAAACCAAAAATAATAAATGTTACAACACCTTTGATGGATATTAAACTTCTCACTTTCTCCTCCTATTTAAGTTTTAAATAATTAGTATTACTAAATAATAAAAAAGTTCAAAATTAATTTTCACAAAGTTCTATTTTGAATAATTCTTCTTCCCATTTGCAGATATTGCCTTGATAGGCAGGTAAATTCTTATTATGGCTGGATTTATTTTTTTCAGAGAAAAGAGCCATAAGCCCACTTATGTAAGCTGAGGAAAGAGATGTACCAGATAGAAAATTATATTTATTATTTGGAAAAGTGGTAAAAATATTAACAGCAGGTGCTAATACTTTTGCCTTATTAGCTATAGCTTCGTTTGGATATGGTGTATTATTTTCGTCAAGACCTCCTACTGAAATAACTTCTGATAAAGAGGCTGGGAATGTTTGTTGTGATGGATTTTTTAAATTGCCTAAAGGAGCTACAAATAATATACCAGATGAATAGCCCTTTTTAATCAAAGAAGCAATTAAATTATCATAATGAATGCTTCCAAAACTCATGTTGACAACATTCATACCTTTTGATATTGCTTCATCAAGGGCTTTTGCAATGTTTGAAGAAATGCATCTGCCTTCTGGATTATTTCCAATTTGGCTACAGGCTCTGTAAGAATATATTTCTGAGAGAGGAGCAACTCCTTTTATTCCAAAAGCATCTTCTTTTGCTGAAATTACTCCAGCAACTGCTGTTCCGTGTATTTCTTTTTTATATTCTTCATTTTTAATAAAATTTTTAATTTCTTTTATCTGATTTTTTAAATCTTTATGTTCATAGTCAACTCCTGTATCAATCAAGGCAATCTTAATGCCGTTTCCTTTATAGTAACGATGGATTTTATCTATTTTCATTAAATCAAAAGCATAAATCATTTTACATAGAGGGTCAGAAAAAGTATGAAATATAAAGTTTGGTTGAGCTATTGTAATTCTGTTGTCTTTTTTTAATTCCTCGATTAATCCCAAAACATCTCCATCATATTGAAATAAAACAATAAAGCTTTCAAGATTTTTCAAGTAGTAATTTTCTATCATTTGAAGTTTATATTTTTTTGATAATTCATTTAAAAAGTTATCATTATAATCAGCTTTTGTAATTGATATAATAATCTGTCCAGGAACAAAGGATTTTTCAAAGAAAGAAAAGTTTCTTATATCACTTTCTGCAATTCTGCTATTGTTCATATCAAATCCTATTACTTTCCAGAAATACTTTTTGTTAGGCTGGAATATTTTATTGAGTATTACATCAGAGAGCATGTAATATTCATTTTTTGTATAGGCTGAAAAAATAGGGACAGAATCTTCTTTTTCAAAAAATTGAATCAAATAAACATAAGGCGTTTCAAGCTTTTCCCATTCAAATTTTATAGGAGCATATTCGAGTTTAGCATTGTTTTCAGGGTTCTGTAATTTTATTTTAATAATTTTTTTAACTTCTTCTGTTGTTACAAAGTATAAGGCTGATGGAATAGGTATCTGAATAGAAGGCTTTGTAATTACAAATCTTAGAACATGAACTCCTGGTTCAAAGGTTGGCAAAGAAGGAATTTGAGGAGTCTGAAAAGTAACTGTGTTTCCATAGGTAATGTGCTGATTAACATAGGAAATAATTCTTCCATCAACTTCCCAGTATCCTTGCAATAATCCAGAGCCTGAAAATTTTATATCTGCAAAAGCCTTGAGTCCTTCATAGTATTTTGGTACTGTAATCTCTGCCCTTCTGTTTTCAAAGTAAAGTTCTATTCTTTTTATATCAAAATCAGCTGCAGCTTCAGTGGTTATGTAAAAAGTAGCATAAGTATCTGTGGTAGAAATCCCACAATTACCATTCATAAAACTTCTTTGATAAGTAAAACTATTATATCCTTTATTTATGGCTCTTTCCAAAACTCTGATAGGTATATTTAAAGTCTCAATTGCAGTTCCACTATTATTTAACACATTGATTCTTAAAGGTTTTGAATTAATTTCTAATATATTATTTCCAGCATTAAAGGAACCACTAGAAGATTCTATATAACAATTATTAACATTTATAGCTCCTCCAAAAAACTGATATGTAAGAATAACTACAGAAGCCTGTCCTCTGGGAATATTGCTTTTAGAAGCAGTTACTGTTATTGCAGAATAAGCTATGTTATGGATGAAAAATACAGCAATTAATATAAACAATAAAATCAACTTTCTCATTCTTCTCCTCCTTAAAATGAAAATGGTATATTTGTTGTGAATACAAGATAAAGCACAAACTCATCATTATTATAAGATGGATTAATCTTATCAGTTATTTTTGAATAGGTTGCTTTAAGTGCTATAACTGGCTTCATATAATCTTTAACTATTTTTGCAAGATCATAGGCAAGCTGAACAGTTCCATTAAGATTTCTTGTGTTGACTGAGCCATCATTTGTTTTTGTTATTGTATAAGTACCTGCTACATCAAAAGACGCTTTTTGATCAAAAAATTTTGTTCTGAAATCAGTATTTATAGTATATGTGTCTGTTCTTACATCAGTTAGTTTAACTTTAGATTGATTAAGAGAGAAACTTGTACTTAAAGAATATTTCTCATCATTGTATGCTGGAGTGAGTGTATATGTAATTGATTTTGTATCATTATTATGTTCGGATTTATCATTCATCACCGAATAAGTTGTCATAAATCCTATATTTAATTTATCTTGTATGAAATTAATTCTTCCTGATAAAATATCGTTATCCATATGGATTTTAGGTGTACCTTCGGGTTCCTTTGTACTTTTTTGAATTGATTTTTGATATGTCAGTCCTATTGGAAAATTTTGAAATTTATTGAAGGAATAATCAACCATACTCTGATAGTTAATAACTCTTGGAAAAAGTTCATCACCTCTTACATTGTCATTGTATCTTGAGAAATTCAGATTCAATACATGTTCTCCCCAGTTAGCTCCTCCTCTTAAACTTAAACCCTGACGGTCTTTTTGAATATGGTTACCTACCACTTGATAGTCTCTTCCAATATACTCATACATTGCCTCATAATTATATTTATCAATATTTCCATAAATTTTTGCCCTGTAAGCTTTATCACTGCTTTTACCGAATTCATCTGAGGTGTCGGGATCATATTTTGAAAAATCAATTTCAAAATCAGTGTTTAATTTATTTTCAAAAAAATTAGATGTTACAAGAAAACCAAGGACATCTCCTTTTTTAATTCCATCTGTACCTGATATGCCAAATCCTGAAGATGGTTCACCTCCTGTTACATAAATAGTTTTAATTTCCATTTTTTTATCAAAAAGTTTTAATCCAGCAGAAACTCCCATTATATGGTCTTCTGAAGATGTTTCAATACCTGTTCCGCCTCTTCCTCCATAAATAGCTTCACTCTTTACTGTAAAGACATTAAATTGAAAAATATCATATTCAATATTAATCAAACCTCCTTTTCTGCTGAGTCCTGATAATGTATAAGGGGTTTCTGTAATTTGTATATCTCCAATGCTTACTTTTGTTTTAAATAAATCTTTAGTATATTCTCCAGTCAATATCCAGTTGACTATATCAAATCCTTTTTTTTGGGGTGGCATAAGGGGTTCATTCTGGTCAAAATATCTAAGATTTGTATTGAATTTAAACTCCCATGTTTGATTTTTAAGTTTTGTCTCGGATGTTAGGTTCCCTTCAATTTTTGAATTTGGCTGGCTTCCGAAAGATTCTGGTTTTTTTAAAATTCCTTGATATATTATTGTTGCATTATTGTTTGACCAAGCTTCATCAAAGATTTCCGAATGTTTTGTTGTAAAGGTAACTGATTTTTCTATTTGCATTCCCTCTTTATTCTTAGCTGTGATTGATAGATTATGAGTTCCAGGCGGTACAACCATGAAAGGTTTAAACTCAAAACCCTTATCTGTGAAAGTAATTAATTGAGTTATGTCTTGTCCATCAAAAATTACAACAATTGTATCTCGCATCACTGTTTCATCAAATTCAACTTTCACTTCAGGTTTTTTATCAATGACTGTTGAATTATCTAACGGTGATAGAATTTTAACAGAAGAATTTGTAGTCTCTGCATAGGAAAAACAATAAAAAAATAAAAATACGAAATTCACACCGATAATGCCAAGTAGTATCATATTATCCTCCAGCTTGAATTTTATTATTTATCATGTCAGGATTGTTTAAACTTGTGCAGATTAAGCAACCCGAAATGATAAATTTTTAAATTATACATTTATTTAGAGATATATTCAATAATAATGTTTTCACCCTCGCCTATAACATTAGTAATACGAAAAATATTAAATAATGGATTTTTAGTAATTGCTTCTTCAATTTTATTTTCTATTCTCACTCTAACTGATTCAGACATTAAAATCTCTTTTAATTTAGAAGCTATAACATTTTTAATCTTATTATCTATATCTCTTTCCAGTCTTTCTGAAAGAAAAGCATCCCAAGCTTCAACAAAAGTGCCTCTAATGTAAGGAATTACCTGAATATCTTTGTATGTAATTTTTCCATTCTTAAATGCAGGAATGAAATAAACGGTAATATCCATTTGTGTAAAATTATAATCAGGGGCTGAAACGTCATGCCATACTCCCCATGTATATTCATAACCTCTAATTTCTGTGCCAGAAGTTTCAAAATTTATTTTTAGCTTGATTTTTCCATCTTCTATAGCAAAGGCGCTTTGTCCTGAAAATGAGGCATTTATATCATTAACAAAGCCTCTGTAATCATATATCTCTCCTTTAGAATAATCAAATCTCGGAATTGAAAAAGTTGTACGATTTCCCATTATTTCAATATGAGAGTCATTTGCTTTATAGGGATTATGGCTTAAAATACCAGTAGAGCCATCAAAATTATTTAATCTTATAGACCCTGTAAGTAAACTTCCAAATATAGATATCAATTGATTATTAATTATCAATCTATTTCTTTCCCACGCATGTTCATAATAATCAACATCTTGTGGAAGATGTGCTCTATATTTTGGATTTAAAATCACATTAATCAATAAACTATCTGCATTTAATGCTTTGGTTCTGTCTGGTAATGTAATATTCCCTAATTCGACTTGCTCACCAACTCTGATAGTTAAATTAGAAGTGGTAAAACTACCTTCTGCCAAAGAAGGACCTGTTAGACTTGTAATTATAGAGTATTTAACTTCAATTGGACTTGATAAAAAATCACCATTCCCTGTATTTTTTGCAAAAAATTTAATCTTCATGGTTTTCTGATCAACTGACGGTTTAACATTTTCGATTTTAGGTTTCTTTACAGTTATAAATAATTCTTTACTTGCAATTAAAGAACGCTGTAATACTCTTCCAGTTCTTGGATCAATATCTAACCGAAAAGGATCTGGAGCAGATATTTCAAGAGTATATTTGGTATCTTGTAATGGTTTTATAGTTTTAGATCCTTCTATTGTAAATGATTCATTAAAATAATCAGTCCTTGTTAAGGGAATTTGTCCAATATCAGGTTTTATCTCTAATCTTAAATTTCCTAAATTTTTCCCTTTGATCACCCATCTTAGGTTTAAATCATCTCCGTAATTGATTACAGATGAAGAAGCGGTAAAACTTTGTATAGATAAAAAATGAGGTGAAGATGGAACCATTTGTGATGGAGAAGGTGCTTGAGAAGGTGAAGGTTGTTGTTGTTTGGATTTTTCATCTAGCTGCTTAGGTGCTGGAGTTACTTTTGATGGTGGAATCGAAGGTTTAATTTCACAAAATGAAGCTTTTGAAAAAAAAATTATCGTCAAAAAAACAAATAATGTTAAAAATAACAATTTTTCTCTCATTTTATGCCTCCACATTTTTTTATTTAATAGTTAATAATTGAAGAAATTTTGTTCAAAAAATTTTTTAAAAATTAGAAATATGATGTTAATTAATAGGCAAGCTCGGCAAAGACAACAATTTTATTTTTTCTTAAAATATCTAATGTGTAATTAATTTTCTCTTTATCTTTTATGCTAACAACATAAAGTCCTTTTTTATTAGGTCCGTCAATTATTCTTCCATTAATCTCATTAATAAGCTTTCTAATTTCTTTTTCCTTTGCATCTTCATGGAAAACTACATTTATTTTTACTCCATCTTCTGCTTGAATGTTGGAAACTGAAAGAGTTTTGAATTCCTTTTCGATACTCAAAAAATACAAAACTGAAGATATTATAATTAAAGTTTGAATTATTATTATCGCAAAGGAAAATTTGGGATGAAGACTGAAAAATTTCCATATTTTAGCATTCCTGCTATTTTGAGTTTTTATATTATTTGATATTCTATGATATATTCGATAATCATGTTCTGGTAGTTGGCTTTCTATTTTTTGATATCCCTTTTTAACAGCTTCCCAAAACTTTAAATCCTCTTTTAATTCTTCATTTTCTGATAAAACTTTTTCCAAACCCTTAGATTCTTTTTCTGGAAGAGAACCCTTTAAATATAATGGAAGCAAAGAACGTAATTCATCAAAATTCTTAGAAGAACGCATCTTTACTTACTCCCATCTCATTTAAAATTTCTCTTAATTTTTCTTTCGCATAAAAAATTCTTGTTTTTACCGTATTAATGGGAATACAGAGTATTTCTGCAATATCTTCGTAACTCATTTCATGAATAAATATTAAATCAAGAACCTCTCTATGTTTAACAGAGAGTTTATTTAATGCAATCTGCATAATCTCATCGATTTCCACTTGAGCAGTTAATTGAAACTGTTGAGGTGTTACCGTAAATTTATTATTTAAATTTTCATTATCATCAAAATTATAATAATTCTGTTTTTTTATTTCACTCATTGAGATATTTCTTGCTATTCCAAATATCCATGTCATAACTTTTGACATTCCTTTAAAATTCTTTGCTGACCTCCAGACCTGTATATATGTCTCTACCATTATATCCTCAGCTGTTTCTTTATTATTAACTAATCCATATATGTATTTAAAAACTTTATTCGATGTATTTTCATACAATACTCTGAATGCCTCTTCATCTTGCTTTGCAATTTTTTTAATTAATATCTCTTCATTATTCATTAAGTATTATTTCCATTTAAAAATGTTCATTGATTGAAATATTTTTGAAAAACGATTGCAAAAAAGTCAAACAATTATTTTTTATAGCAATCGATTTTACGAAAAATGCCAGAATGCCACAACCTTTGGCAGGGGATGAATGGAAAGATGGCATTTTTCGTAAACTTTGAGGGAGCTTTAGCCCCCTCAAACTCCCAAAGAGGAAAAATATCTTTTGGGGTTTCAAATGGTCTAAAGCCCCTTTGAGAAAGTGAAGCTCCGACCTTTGGTCGGGGAGCTTCACTTAATTCTATAAAATTATATATAATACTCAACATGAAGGTGGCTATTGGTTCTGATCATGCAGGATTTGAATTAAAAGAAATGATTTCCCATATAGTTAAAGAGATGGGAAATGAAGTTATTGATATGGGAACAGGTTCATCTTGTTCTGTTGATTATCCAGATTATGCAGAAGTTGTTGCAGATGCTGTTTCGAAAGGAAAAGTTGAAAGAGGAATATTAATATGTGGAACAGGAATTGGAATGTCAATTGTTGCAAATAAATTCAAAAATGTAAGAGCAGCACTCTGTAATGACCTTTTTACCGCAAAGATGTCAAGACTTCACAATGATGCTAATATTCTTTGTCTTGGTGGAAGAATTATTGGAAAGGACTTGGCAAAAGAAATTGTGTATATTTGGTTTTCTACACCCTTTGAAGGCGGAAGGCATGAAAAAAGACTTGAAAAGATAAATCTTATAGAAAGGAAGGTTATTAATTCATGAAAATGAAATCCCTAAAAGAAGTTGATCCTGATATCTACGAACTAATTCTTCAAGAAAAAAAGAGAGAAACAAGTAAAATTCTTATGATCGCTTCAGAAAACTATGCAAGTAAAGCAATTATGGAAGCTCAAGGCTCTTTATTTACAAATAAATATGCTGAAGGATATCCGGGCAGAAGATACTATGGTGGATGTGAATATGCTGATGAAGTTGAAAGACTTGCCCAAGAAAGAGCAAAAAAGTTATTTAATGTGGAACATGTAAATGTTCAGCCTCACTCAGGAACACAGGCAAATATGGCAGTTTACTTTGCTATGCTTCAGCCAGGAGATACTATAATGGGGATGAGCCTTCCCCATGGAGGACACTTATCTCATGGCTCACCTGTTAATTTTACAGGTAAACTTTATAAAACAGTATTTTATGGGGTAAATAAAGAAACAGGTTACATTGATATGGAAGAAGTAAGAAGGCTTGCCCATGAACATAAACCTAAAATTATCATTACGGGAGCAAGTGCCTATCCAAGAATTATTGATTTTAAAGCCTTCGCTGAAATAGCAAAGGAAGTAGGTGCCTATTTAATGGCAGACATTGCCCATATTGCTGGATTAATTGCGACAGGACTGCACCCTTCTCCTGTTCCTTACTCTGATTTTATAACCACTACAACCCATAAAACTCTCAGGGGACCAAGAGGCGGAATTGTCATGTGCAAGGCTAATTACGCAAAAGCTATTGATAAAGCTGTTTTTCCAGGAATTCAGGGTGGACCTCTTGTTCATGTAATCGCAGCTAAAGCTGTTGCTTTTCAAGAAGCTCTATCAGAAGATTTTAAGGAATATCAACAGAGAGTAATAAAAAATGCAAAAACCCTTGCAGAGGCATTAAAGAAAAAAGGCTTTAAACTTGTCTCTGATGGTACTGATAATCATCTTATGCTTGTTGACCTTACAAACTTTAATATAACCGGTAAAGAAGCTGAAGAAGCACTTGATAAAGCAGGAATTACCGTAAATAAAAACACTATTCCCTTTGATACAAAACCACCAACAGTTACATCTGGAATAAGAATAGGTACTCCTTCTGTCACAACAAGAGGCATGGGTGAGCAAGAGATGGAGGAAATTGCTGAAATTATTGAAAGAGTAATAAAAAATATATCAAATGAATCGGTAATAAAAGATATGAAAAAGAAAGTGCAATCACTTTGTAAAAGATTTCCAATTTATTGATTTCTTAATTCCTTAAAAAATTTCTGTAAAATTTCACGGCATTCTTTTTCAAGAATGCCGTTTTTTATCTCAACTTGATGATTTAATCGTGCATCTTGAAGAATACTATATAGACTCACAGCACCACCACCCTTAGGATCATCACATCCATAAACAACTCTCTTCAGTCTTGCATTAATTATAGCACCACAACACATAATACAAGGTTCTTTTGTTATGTATAATGTTGCTTCTGTAAGTCTCCAATTATCAAGAGCCTTGCAGGCTTTTCTTATTGCCAGTATTTCAGCATGGGCTGTCGGATCATTGATAGATTCTTTTTTGTTATAAGCCTTTGAAATAATCTTGCCATCTACAACTACGACAGCACCAACAGGAACTTCACCTTTTTTGTATGCCTTTTTAGCTTCTTTTAATGCTTCTTTCATGAAATAGATGTCAGAAGCCAGTTCGTCCACTCATCAATACCCTGCCCTGTTTTACATGATACTTCAAATATTTTTATCTTTGGATTTAAAAACTGAGCATCTTTTTTGATTTTATCAATACTGACATCAAGATAATCTTTCAAATCAATCTTGTTGATTATCAAAACAGAGGATTCCTGAAACATTAGCGGATATTTAAGAGGTTTATCATCTCCTTCTGTAAGACTCAAAATCATTACTTTAACATCTTCACCAACTTTAAATTCAGCAGGGCATACTAAATTCCCAACATTTTCAATAAATAAAAGGTCCAAATCTTTAAGTGGAAGTTCTTTAGCTGCATTAGCAATCATATTTGCATCAAGATGACAAGCACCCTCTGTATTAATCTGAATAACAGGAACACCAAGACGATCTATTCTTTCAGCATCATTAGTTCCTGTGATATCTCCCTCAATAACCCCAACTCTTACTTTATCCTTAATTGCTTCAATTGTTTTTTCAAGTAAAGATGTTTTTCCAGCACCAGGGGAACTCATAAGATTTACTACATAAACCCCTGATTCTTTAAACATTTTTTTGTTTTCTTCTGCTATTCTTTCATTTGCATCAAGAATCTTTGTTGTTAACATCACTTTCATTAGCTAACCTCCATTTCTTTTATATTAAGTTCTTTACCAGAAATCAAA
>Ga0272449_1003230_pt1 | contig 14213 bp, 10 predicted proteins | sample YNPCB0241_FD_198679 | JGI IMG/M metagenome (GOLD analysis project Ga0272449, IMG submission 198679) | Hot spring sediment microbial communities from Yellowstone National Park, WY, United States - YNP-CB-024-1 | ecosystem: Environmental > Aquatic > Thermal springs > Hot (42-90C) > Sediment...
CCAGTTGTCTAAAGACTCCAGGCGCCCGTTTACCTTCGCGCCTATAAGCTCACTCAGCGAAGACTCGGCGAGCGGCCTTCCCATGCGGTCGAATTGGCCGCTGTAACCGGTTACAATCAGTTTGCCGCCATCCTCTACATAGCGGCGGATCAGAGCAATTTCTCTGTCGGAAAGAATTCCCACATTGGGGAGCGCTACGATTGGAAACTGCTTCAGAGTTTCCAATGTCACGTTCTCGTCCAGTACAACACCGAACGGGACGTGTTCGTAAACCATCGCCTTGTGCATTCCGAGGAAACTCATCATCCACTGCATCGGGTTCTCGCGGCCCATCCAATCGCGGGAGCGACTGCTGAAGTAGATTCCCACCTCGTAAATCGGCCGCTGCCCGAAGTGCGGGCGCTTCTCCAAAGCTTCTTTGAACGCCTTGCCTATCCGCTCGTAAGCCACGGGATCAAGGCGGCCGTCGAAGCCGGTTTTATCCACCATGGTTACGAATGCGCCGTGTGCGAGCAGGGTGAAAAGCTCCCAGCGGATGTCTGTCAGCGGGCGAGTTGTTTGGTCGTGGTACATCCGCACGCCGCGCTGTATCACTACTTGATACGGAAGGCCGGGCGTGCTGGCCCGGAAGAATTCAGCGTTGAGGCTGGCCGTGAGAGGGCTGAACCCCCACACACCCGTTTCCCCGGTTGTGAAGTCGCCGTTACCCGCGTGTTGGACAGGTCTTTGGCCCACCTCGAACGAAAACGGCGGGCTACCGTGGTAGTTGAAGTCCACGGTGGCATTGGGGTTGAGCGCCTTAATATGCGCCTTAAGTTCCTTCTCGAATCTTTCGCTGGAGCGGTATCGGAATTCCAGCATCTTATCCCACGCCTCGTCCCAAGTCGGTCCGTTTGGCATTGGGTGTCCGAACTCTTTTTCGAACAGCGAGCGGCAGGTTTGGCACCAACATCCGTATGGCGGTCCGAAACCCTGATCCATCATGTCGATGTGGAGCCCATCGACGCCGTAGGCTAGGATTTCATTGACGATTTGCTTCACGGCTTCTAGATACCCGGAGTTCAAGCAGAAGCGTCCGATCGGCTTCCCATCCGGCCCGCGCATTTTCCATTCCGGGTGCGCATCGAGGAAGTGACCATCTTGCTGGACAACGCAGTACGCGATAATGGTTAGATTATGTTTGCGGGCTTCATCCACTGCTTCACGCAGGGGATCGCGCTCTCCAAGCCCAGGGGCTTTGGGCAAAAGCTTTGAGTTGTAGTAGGCATAATCGCCGTCGCGCGCCCAGAAGACCAGGTACTCGCTGTGAGCGACCGCGGCGCGTCGCACGATTTCGCGCCCGTCGAACTGCGAGCAGTATCGGGTGTCGTTCGCGTTGCTGTGCCCAAGTTGCGCGCCTGTGGGACCAACCTCCATGCCGACAAGGCATTTTTCGAACCAAGGTTTATCTGCGGCGCTGACCAGCGATGTGACCCCGAAAAATGCGGTTAAGGCGTACGCCCCCAGGTTTACGCGGAGCGGTAGCAACCAGGAAAGGTTTGTTACAGGATTGCCCACTTTTGCCTCCACCGGATTTATTCGAAAGACCAGTAGTGAATCCCGTAAGGTTCGAGAGTGATGTGCAACCGCCGATTGCCTTCCTCCAGTGTGGTTGGGGGTTCCGGCTTCAGGCGTGCGTTCTCGTCGTTGTTGGGTGTTTCGGCGTCAAGAACAATGTGACGCATTCGAAGTTTCGGCGGAAGGCCTTGCAAGGAGAGTTCCACAGGTACGTTTGAGTCGGAAAAGTTCCACAGAAGAAGATTGTACAGGCGCAGCTTTTCATCGAAAGCGGCGAAGCCGTGAACGGATGGGTGGTCAGAAGTTAGGCTAAGGCGGGTTCCGCTCATGCGCGATAGCAGTTTAAATGCGAAGTAGGAGGGGCGGATCTGGTTTTGGTAGTCGAACAGCCCCAAGAACTGCGGCGTGCGGTTCCAGAACCGGGTCATGAATGCGGTGCCTTGCGGCGACATGAACCGAGCGAATTTTTCAGGGTCAACGTGCCAGTCGCGGATGTGGTAGTAGCAGGAGTAATCCAGACCTGCGTCCAGCATTTGCCAGATGACCTCGGCGATGTAGCACGGTTGGAACTTTGGGTCGAGCGGTGGGTTCATTAGGTCCATGTTCCATTCGTCGAGGATAGTTTCGGGTTTGAGGGAGGGATACTTTGCCAGGAGGTTTTTTGCGTGCTCGATAGTTCCGCGCACCGCCTTTGGGTCGTTGGTGTAAATGTGCCAGGAGATGAAGTGCAGCGGAGCGCCTCCGGTTGCGGCGGCATCCAGCAGAGCCGGGAGGATTGGGGAGCGCACAGATGCGAGCGCTGGTCCCCCAACGCGCGCATTTGGATCGGCACGAAGGATTGCGGCGGCAGTATGCTGATAATAGCGCACGTAGGCTTCCGGTTTAAATCTGTATGGGCATCCGCCGTCCTCGCCGATGTCCGGCTCGTTGCCTACTTCCCAGTATTGGATGTTTGCACCACGCTCTTGGTAGTGCTTTACAAGGTTAAAGATGAGACTTTCCCACTCTCCATAGTCGTTCGGTTCCACAATATCTTGGTTGATCTCTGGGAAAAGCACGCGTGGTTTGAAACAGAGACACATTATGGGTTTCGCACCCACGGCGAGTATGGTATCCACGCTTCGGTCCAACAGATCGAAGTGGTAGCGGCCTCGCTCGGGCAGTAGATTGAAGTATTCCTGGACGAAGAGGCGCACTAAGCGGGGTTTGAGGATTCGGATCTCCGGGATGCGGTCGGCCCACATCGGTTCTTCGGATAAGCCGCCTTGGCCCAGGCACATTTTGTCCATTTCGAGCATGCCGATGGGTTTGTCGAAATGAACGGTTACAGTGGTTGTTTTTGAATCCGCGCTTGCTGGTAACGCTGATGTGGCCAGTATCCCCCCGAGGATAAGGGGCAGATTTCGCATATTCATTTTTACCTCCGGCTTCTTTTTGTGCGGTTGGAGCCGGCGCTGCTTTCCCAGCGAGTTTGCGCCATCTTGCGATGGCCGCTTTGCTCGGCCAAGCGGAGCTGTTTATAAGACCGCTGCGCAGGTTTATTGAGCCGCTCGGTAGTTATTTTGTGCGGCGTGGTTGATACTTCCTTCCAGGTTTTGGGTCAACAGTGAAGTACTGCACCGCAGGCCTTTCGGTTTGTCGAAGATTTTTGTAAGCAGAGGGTCTTGCCGCTGGAGCCGGGGGCCATTCCAAAGGTGTTAGCCGAGCTGGCGGTGAAGTTATTTCTGCGGTTAGAGTGCCTTTGGAGATGGAGGTTGGGGAAAATTGGGTTCTAAGGCTGGTTTTGGGGTTGAGAAAGGTTTCCTCGGGCTGGGTGCGATGGGCGCTCCGATGGTTAGGAATCTGCTCGAGGCCGGATATGAGGTTGTTGCATACGACCCCAACCCAGAGCGGCTTTCCGCGTGCGCATCTTTCGGTGCCGTGCCTGCGCGGAACGAGGCCGAAGTTGTGAGCCGTACGGATGTGGTGTTAACAAGCCTTCCATCGTCCGAAGCGTTTGTTGAGGTGGCTGAAGGGCACCTCCTGCCGAACTGCCGTCCCGGTCAGGTGTTTATTGATTTGGGGACAACGGCCCCTCCGGAAACGCGGCGGTTGGCGGCGGCTTTTGAGGCAAAGGGGGCTGTTCTCCTCGATGCTCCAGTAAGCGGTGGACCCCAAGGGGTGGAAACGCGTTCTCTTCGCATTTTTGCGGCTGGAGATAAGGAGGTTTTTGAGCGATGCCGGCCAATATTGGAAGCGCTGGGCGGTCCCGACTGGATAACTTACTGCGGTCCAAGCGGTTCTGGACAGGTTGTGAAGGGTGTTAACCAGCTTGCGATGGGATTGAGCGCCGCCGCATATCTGGAGGCGGTGGCTTTTGGCGTAATGGCCGGAGTTGATCCAGGGGTGATCCGCAGGGCGGTTGGTGGTTCTGGCGGCGCAGGCAACTGGAGGGAATACTTGGATATCGTTGCCAAAGCTGTGGAAGAGGGAAATGGCAACCATGTTGGGGTAAAGTTCAGGGAGCTCCCTTACTTCCTCCGCGAAGCGGCTGAAAGCGGGTTTGAACTGCCGCTTACGCAGGCGCTTTACTCTTTCTGTGATGCGGGAGAGCGGGTTGTCATCGACGATAATCGGCCGGCTCCCTCTTTCTGGTATGAATTAACCAAGACAAGGAAGCCCAAAAGCGAATGAATTGGATTTGCTCAGCGGAATAGGAGGTGCTTGGCTTTCTGGAAGTGAATGCGCTTGCCGTGATGGCTGTTTTGGGAGTTCTTTCCCCTTATGCCGTTGGTGTATCCAAACTGTCTGCCGCCGGTCTTCGGCAGGCGGTTTACAAGCGCTGGGACGGCGCCGTCTACAGAGTGCCTGTTGCGCAAAAAGAAGTGGCCCTCACATTTGATGACGGCCCGTCACCGCAGTTTACCCCTCAGATACTGCAGATTTTGGATGCTTACGGTGTAAAGGCAACTTTTTTCGTGGTTGGCAATCAAGCCAAACTTTATCCCGGCTTGATTAGGGAGATTGCAGAGCGCGGTCATGTAATAGGCAACCACACATTTACGCATCCAAGTGACATTCGAGAGCTCACCGAGGCGCAGTTTCTCGCCGAACTTGTTTTGACATCTCGTGTGGTAGAACAAGCCGCTGGGATTCGGCCTCGGCTGTTTCGTCCCCCGAAGGGCAAGTTTGGCTCTAGGGAGCTGTTGCTTGCTGAAAGCCAGGGATACCGAGTGGTGCTTTGGTCTGTTTCCGCCGACCATCACGAGGCGACCACTCCCCAGCAGATGGCGGCACGGGTGATTCGAATGACGCGCCCTGGCGCAATAATATTGATGCACGACGGCCCTCTGCCGATTCGCCGGAGGGATGTAGCCGCTTTGCCGCTGATTATTGAAGGGCTTTTGGAGCTTGGGTACCGGTTTGTAACCGTGCCCGAGCTTTTGCTAGAGGGCGCCCCAGAACACCGAATCGGTTTTGCTGTGCGTACGGACAGGACGCCGGAACAAACGGGCAAAAGCGAGGTAAATAGCCATGCTGTGGTTGGCAAATCAGGCTTCACTTCCGGAGTGGAGCGCAGAAATCAGGAAAAGCCCCTTCCGTTGCAACAGAAAAACTCGGAAAGGCTCCGGGGGCGTTAAGGCACTGTGCGGGTTGACCAGGTGCTTTGAGGAGAGCCTTCTGGGGATTCTTGTGGAGTTTGTTGGTGTGGTCATTCCTCGTGTGTTTCGGCAAACTTGTTTCGGTTCGATTTTTCCTTGAAAGCCAGTAAGCCCTGTGCTATAATGGCGGTGTTCGCCGGGTGAGCATCAGACTGGTGAGTGTTTTGCCAACTCTACGAAAACTTTTCCTTCGGAGTGCCTTAATGACCGCAAGGTGCAAAGGCTTTTTCCGTTTTGTTACAGCCTGCTGTATCCTCGCTGTTTCTGCAGGCTTATGTTTTGCTCAAACCAGCTCTGTAACCAGCGATTATGTGTTTCGCCCAGGGGATGTTATTTCCATATCGATAGTTGGTCAGCCTGGGGAAAGCATTCCCCGCCTTATAATCCCCGAGGATGGGCGCATCTCCGTTTTCAACAAGCATATCCAGGCGGCTGGACGCACCCGAGCCGAGCTTGAAAAAGAGTTGAGCGAGATTGCTTCTGAGCTTATAAAGAGCCCCATAATCTCGGTAAATCTGGTGGAGACTCCGCACAACAGGGTTTTCGTAACCGGGGCTGTTGCATCCCCGGGTGCGATCGACTACGTTCAAGGCCTTACGATCCGCAAGGCGCTTGCTCGGGCTGGAGGGCTGAAACCAACCGCCGGCAAAACCCTGATACTCATACGCCCTAGCCAGAAACAAAACGTTTTAACCAACCAACACCAACTGATTGAACATCAAAACGCCTTTCCGGTGTCCAAGAATATCGATCTTTCGGCGTTAATGAAGGGAGATGCTTCGCAGGACCTTGAGCTTTTTCCAGGGGATTACATACAGGTAAGCGAGGCCACTGTTACGGTGGCTGGCGAAGTTGGGAAACCTGGCGATCTACCTTACAGCGATGCCAACACCCTTCTGCGAGCGATTGCTAACGCCGGCGGCTTAACTCAGGAGGCTGACCCCTGCAATGTGATAATCCGCCGCGATGGGGCCGAAAGAGCCCGCGTGGACCTGACCGTGCTTTCCGGCGCCGCCAAGGTCGGGGCCGGGGCTTCGGTGGAGACAGATGTTCCCTTAGAGCCTGGCGACACGGTTTACGTTCCCGAGGCAGTTATTCATTTGGTTGGTGAAGTGGTTAGGCCTGGAGCTTATCCTTTCCGCAATGCAGATACGGCCCTCAAGGCGGTTGCTAGCGCCGGCGGTTTGCTGCCAACCGCCAATCAATACAGGGCTGTGGTTCAGCGCGATGGGAAAATCGCGGCTTACGTGGATCTATCTCGGGTTGAAGAAACGGGTTCCTCTGCTTTTGAGGATACGAAGGACGCCAATTTCGCGCTTCAACCCGGGGATATTTTGTTCGTGCCGCCGATGAGAGAGAGGGTGCACGTGGAGGGAGCGGTTAACAAACCGGGCGACGTATTCTTGATACCCAAGGTTCGCGATAAGATTCTCGATGTGCTGGCTATGGCTTCCGGTGCGCAGACAGGCGCTGACCTTAGGCGCGTTGAGCTGAGGCGTCCAACCCCTGACGGTAGATACATTAAAATGACGCTTGACCTAAGCCCTACAGGAAGCCCTTCTAATAACGTTATCGTTAGGGAGGGGGACTACATTTATGTGCCGCTGAAGCAACCAAAGGGCTGGAATACTATGACTGTGATAAGCACTGTAATCGGGATTATGTCTATTTCTGGGGTTAAATTTTAGGGTGCCGTTCCATGATTGATACACACAACCACATTCTTCCCGAGATAGATGATGGAGCATCCACGATTCAGGAAGCCCTTGCTATGGCCCGCAGGGCGGTGGAAGACGGCATTCATACGGTTGTTTGCACACCACACTACCAGTATCTTGGAAAGCTGAACCATCCCGAGGATGTGCGCCAGCGTGTGGCCTCTTTGCAGAAGATACTTGATGAGAACGGTATTCCTCTGAAGCTGTTGCCCGGCTCCGAGGTGCCGGTTGTGCCGGAGCTTTTGGATCTGATCGAGAAGCGTTCCGTGCCGACAATCGGTGACAACGGGAGATGGGTGCTTCTGGAGACGCCCTTCGATCGGTTTCCTTTTCGGTTTAGAGATATTGTGTTCCGCATGAGCGCATTCGGTTTTGACCCCGTGCTTGCGCATCCTGAGCGCAACTATCGGGTGCAGAGCAGTATAGATGTACTTAACGAAATCGTGCCCGAGGAAACACCCCTGCAGATTACCAGTCACAGCATTACCGGCATGTTCGGACCGCGAGCCAAGCAGTGTGCGCTTCAGCTACTTACCAGCGGCAGGCCGGTTCTTATTGCGTCGGATGCTCATTCATCGCGGGGGCGTGGCCCGGTTTTGTCAGAGGCGGTGGCTGCTACTGCGAAGGTTATTGGAGAGGAGGCAGCAGCGCAGTTGGTTTCCGATATCCCGGCCGCTATACTGCGTGGGGAATCGGTTTGGGTTCCACCAATCCGGCCACCACGCCGCCGGGGCTTTTTGAGTACTATACTTTCCAGGATATTGGATTGAAGAAGCCAATCTGTTTGCAGGTCGGGAGCCGGAGGGGGTGTAAATGTTGCCGGGCCTGGATGTTTCAGAAGCTTGGATTCGCTTTAAGCAGCAGGGGGACCTTGCCGCGCGCGAGGCCTTGGTGCTCAATTATTCCTATTTAGTGAGTATAACAGCCGGTCGCATAGTTGCGAACCCGCCTCCGAATTTGGAGCGCGAGGATCTTCTCAGCGCCGGCATTATAGGGCTGATTAAAGCCGTAGATCAGTTTGATCCGTCTAGGAACGTTAAGTTCGAAACCTATGCTATTTCGCTGATACGGGGAGCCATACTCGAAACGCTGCGCGATCAAGATTGGGCTCCGAGGTCTGTGAGGGATAAGTTAAAGCAGTTGGAGCGCACCATGCTTTCTTTGGAGGGGAAACTGGGCCGACCGGCAACCGATGATGAAATTGCCAGAGAGCTCGGTATTTCCACCGACGAATACCACCAACTGCTGTCGCACACGGCTCGCGCAGCCGTTATGTCTCTGGAGGATGTTGTTTTGGGAGGCGAAGGTGTGGAGGCGGGGGTTACACTTGCCGACACCGTGGCCGATGCCGCATCGGATGTTCACAAGCAGGTGGAGCAGAAAGAGCGCATCCGCCTTCTTTCTGAGGCTATCGACCGCTTGCCACCCAGGGAACGCCTGGTGATTGCATTGTATTACTACGAGGGTTTAACGTTCCGAGAGATAGGCGATGTGCTATCCATTTCGGAGTCTCGGGCTTACCAGTTGCATCACCAGGCGACGGTGCGGCTTAGGGCTTACCTCGAGGACCAAGCCGCACTTTTCGAAGTGCCAGAAACGCCGGAAACTGCAAATTGAGTTTTGTTGAACCCGGTACAGGAGGGTTTTGCATGCTGAGAAAAGTGGCGTCGGCTACCGTTGTTGTGGTGGCATTGTTGGTTCTGGCCGGTTGTTCAACAGCGCCTAGGGATGTGGCCACCGTCAACGGGGAGCCGATAAGCTTTTTGGATTACTGCGCGCTTCTGCAGATACAGCGTGGAAGCCAGGGCATGCCGATTGGGGAGGCTGTTCTGCACGATCTTATAAGGCAGAAGCTGATAGTTCAGGAGGCTAAGCGGCTTAAAGTTTATCCCACCAGCGAGCAGATCGTTTCCGAGATGCAAGCCGCTTTGGCATCTGGAGCCGCTGTTACCGCTTTCCGCGGCCTCACTGAAGTGCAAATAAGAGACCTTTTCATAATTCCGGAGCTTGCTTACCGGAACTTAATTCTTCGCCAGGCCAAGCTGGCAGTCAAAAACTGGGGTCAGGAGCTTCGGCAGTTCTTCGAGACCAACCGCAGACAGTTCGACCTGCCTGAGAGGGCGAGGGTGCTGCTTATTGCCGTGCCGGACGAAAAAGATGCCCAAGACGCGCTTCAGTTGAGCCGCTCGCAGTCTCCGGAGGCCGTGGTGTCCACTGTTATGGGGCCCGATTCGCCCTTTACCAGGCCGATGCTAATAGCTCGTGATGGTACCGCTCCACAACTTCGACCGGTTGCAGAGGCTGTATTTAAAACGCCGGCCGGTAGTTGGACGCCTATCGTGCGTTTGGACAGGCCCGTGAACTTTACCCAAACAATCAGGGCCCAGTTCTTTCTTGCTTATGTGCTGGAGAGACTGCCTTCTGTAACCGCAGATCTTGCGAATCCGGAAACTCGCAGTCAGGTTGAGATGGCCTTTGCTTCCACCAAGGTCCCCAGGAACTACATAGATGAGATGCTGCAGAGAAAACTGCGCAACGTCGAAGTTCACGTTATCCCTGAATCTTTGAAAAGCGTAGAAATGGCATATGTCAGCCAGTCGCCTGTGCCGCATCAACACTGAGAGGTTCAAATTTTCGGTACCACAAATGAGGTTTGGAGAGTGAAGGTTATAGGATTAGGGCCTGGTGGACGCGCTGGTCTGTCTCTTGGGGCGTTTGAGGCTCTTCGCGAGTATTCCGGGGAATCCACTCTTTTCTTGCGCACCGTTCACCATCCCACTGTGGATGTGCTGAGAGAGGAGGGCATCCGCTTTTCGAGCTTTGATAGCGTGTATGACTCCGCCAGCTCCATCCAAGAAGTGTACCGCACCATCGCCGATATACTGCTTGAACGCGCCCGCGGAGGGTACGAAATCGCTTACGCCGTACCGGGTCATCCGCTTGTTGCCGAAAAGTCTGTGGAGCTGATTCTGCAGGATGCCGCCGCCGAGAAAATTCCTGTGGAGATCGTTCCTTCTCCGAGCTTTGTGGATGCCTGTTTGGAAGCGCTGAAGCTCCCGTTGGACGTTGGTTTGCAGCTTGTGGACGCTCAGTCCGAGCCTTTTCTTGTTCCAAAGCCGCACTTGCCGGTTTTGATATTCCAGGTTGATGACCGCGATGTTGCTTCGCGTGTAAAGCTGGCGCTTCTGGACGTCTATCCCGAAGATGCGGACGCCTTTGTTGTTAAAGCCGCCGGTGTGCCCCGGCTTGAGAGCGTGATTTCACTACCGCTCTACAAGCTTGATAGGATCGAATACGACCATTTATGCTCGGTTTACATCCCTGTGGTGCCTCGGGAGCGGCGTCGCGCGGATTGGGAGGATTTTGTGGAGGTTGTTCGGCGGCTTCGGGCGCCTGATGGGTGCCCGTGGGACCGCGAACAGACGCACAAAACCCTCCGCAGGTACCTACTTGAGGAGACTTACGAGGCCATCGAAGCAATAGATCACGATGATATGGAACGCCTCTGCGAGGAGCTGGGCGACGTGCTTCTGCAGGTTGCCCTTCACAGCCAGATGGCGTCCGAAGCCGGCGTTTTTGACATCCGCGACGTGATAGAACACATTACTGAAAAGCTAATCCGGCGCCATCCTCACGTCTTCGGTGATGTTTCTGTGGCCGGCGCCGAGGAGGTTTTGGAGAATTGGGAGCGTATTAAGGCGTCGGAAAGCGGTTCTTCGGCCCGCAAGTCCGTGCTGGATGGTGTGCCCAAGGACCTTCCTGCGCTGATGAAGGCGCTGGAGGTTTCCAAACGGGTTGTTAGGGTTGGATTTGAATGGGAGCGTCTCGAGGATTTGTGGGCGAAGCTCCACGAAGAACTCGGCGAGCTTAAGCAGGCGGTTGATGCCGGAGAGACGGAACGCATTCACTCCGAGATAGGAGATCTCATGTTCACCATAGTTAATGTGGCCAGGTGGCTGAAGGTGGATCCGGAAGAAGCTCTGCGGGTTATGGTGGATAGGTTCGTCGTGCGCTTCCGGTATGTTGAGGAGCAACTCTTGAAGCAGGGCCGCAACGTTGAAGATGCTAGTCTCTCCGAGCTAGATGCCCTTTGGGATGAAGCAAAAAAGACCCTGCCTTAATATCTGGTAAAGCTCTGTTTTTCTGGAAATGATTCACAAAACTTTTCCTCGAAGGCTCAGTGCGCCGCAAATAATCGCCTTGGGCTTCCTCGGTATGATCCTAATCGGCAGTTTGATACTCTCTCTGCCGATTTCTTGCAAGTCCGGGCGGGTGGGATTTTTGGATGCGCTGTTTACTGCCACGTCGGCTACGTGCGTTACTGGGCTTGTAACGGTGGATACGGGTACCACGTATTCCACTTTCGGTCAGGTAATCATTCTGCTTCTTATACAGCTTGGCGGTCTTGGGTATATGACCTCGTCCACCCTTGTTCTCTTGCTGGCTCGGCGCACAGTTACTCTCAGAGGGCGTGTGTTGCTTAAGGAGGCGCACGGCCAGTATTCACTGCAGGGCGTGGTAAGGCTTACTAGGTATGCACTTATTTTCACATTTTCCGCCGAGGCAATTGGGGCGTTTCTTCTGGCGCTTAGGTTTGCCTTTGTTCCGGAAATCGGCCCGGGGAAAGCGACTTTCCTTGGTGTGTTTCACTCTGTATCAGCTTTTTGCAACTCGGGCTTCGACCTGCTGGGTCCGATCTACGGCCCTTTCTCATCCTTCGTCCGCTTTGTTGGCGACCTGCCAACGAACCTCATTCTGGCTGTTTTGATCATAGCCGGTGGGATAGGCTTTCCAGTGGCTATGGATCTCACCAACCTTAGAAGGCACAGATTGCTTTTGCACACCAAGGTGGTTTTGATAACCACGGCATTTCTGCTGGTGCTGGGAACGGCGGTTATAGCCGCGGCCGAGTGGACAAACCCCGGTACTTTGGGGCGACACCCATGGCATACAAAGCTCTTGGCGTCCTTTTTCCAGTCTGTTACCCCGCGCACTGCAGGATACAGCACTATATCCATGTCCGAGCTCCATGGTCCCACGATGTTCTTTATCGGTTTGCTGATGTTCATAGGGGCTAGCCCCGGCGGCACCGGTGGCGGGGTGAAAACCACAACGGTTGCACTGATGCTCGCGGCGGTGCTGGCCGTTCTGCAGAACCGGAGTGAAGCCGAGATGTTGGGTAGGAGGATCCCTTCGGAGATTGTATACAGAGCGCTTGCGATTTTTGTTTTGGCCTTTCTTTGGATCAACATGGCCCTTCTTGCGATAACCTTTACAGAGATTCAAGCACTGAAGCAGGCTGGCATCACTGAGGATTTGTTTGCCAAGCTGTTTTTCGAGATTCTTTCTGCTTTCGGTACGGTGGGATTGAGCGCCGGTATCACACCGTACTTGACGCCTTTTGGAAAAATTGTGATTATACTAACAATGTACGTAGGCAGAGTTGGCCCACTTACTGCTGCGCTTGTGTTTCTGCAGATGACACCAAGGGCGCGGCGAACGCTGCCCGAAGACAAAGTGCTTATAGGTTAGCTGTAGGGGTGCTATGAAAAAGAAAAGCTTTCTTGTAATAGGGATGGGGGTCTTTGGATCCTCGGTTGCGAGTAAGCTCGCCGAGCTTGGCCATGACGTATTGGGCGTCGATAACGACCCCACTGTTGTTCAGCACATGTCGGAGGTGCTCACTCAGGCCATTCAGATGGATGCCACCGACATAGAAAACCTGCGCACGCTGGGTGTGCCAAATTTCGACGTGTGCATAGTTGGCCGAGGGACAAAGCTGGATGACAGCGTGCTTATAACCATGAACCTGAAGGAGTTGGGTGCGCGCTATATTGTCGCTAAGGCGCTTTCGGATGCACAGGCTAAAATACTGAAGGCCCTTGGAGTTGACCGTATAGTCTTTCCGGAGCGGGACATGGGGATTCGTGTGGCCCAGACTTTGGTGGCACCGCGTATGGTGGACCATATGGATCTGGCTCCAAACTACAGCGTGGAGGAGATTTCCGCCCCACCTGAGCTTGTTGGCAAAACCCTTGAGCAGGCCAAGATTAGGTCCAGATATGGGATAAACGTGGTGTGCATAAAGCGCGGCGACACTGTGAACCCGGTCCCGGATAACAGCGACGTTATTCAAGAGGGCGACGTGCTGGTTGTTATCGGCGAGAACAAGCGGCTGAAGGAACTCAGAGAGAGCTGAATCCTGAGCTGGGCGGATAAAACCGTTTGGCTTCTAGTGGTTGGGGTGCTTTACCCGAAAGGTTCTCGTTGGCAAGCCAGCGGGAGATAAAAGGCGTTTTGGCTTTTGTTCATCCCCTGGGGTTTCGTTGAAGCATGAACCCGCTTCTGTGCGCTGGCGCCGGCTGATTTTGGAGTGTTCCTTAGCCTTTTGCCTGCTTGTCAATAATTTCTTGACACTCCAATCTGCCTATGCTATGCTTTCCATTGCAGTTTTCCCTATTGGATTGTGCAGGGGACCGAAACGTGGATATTGAGGAAATAAAAGCCAAAGCAGAAGCCGTTATCGATGCGGTAGAAACGGTCATCATTGGAAAGCGCGATACCATTACTTTGGCATTGGTGGCCCTTCTTTCTGGCGGGCACGTGCTTATTGAGGATATTCCGGGTGTTGGCAAGACAATGCTGGCCCGCAGTCTTGCAAAGGTACTCGGCTGTTCTTTTAAGCGAATTCAGTTTACCCCCGATTTGCTTCCTGCGGACATAACCGGTACCCCGGTTTACAGCCAAAAAACCGGAGAGTTTGAGTTCAGGAAAGGCCCCATATTCGCCAACATCGTTCTCGCGGACGAGGTCAACAGGGCAACACCAAAAACACAGTCTGCTCTGCTAGAGTGCATGGAAGAAGGCCAAGTTACCGCTGATGGGGTTACCTATAATCTTCCAAAGCCGTTCTTCGTTATAGCCACCGAAAACAACGTTGAAATCCGCGGCACGTATCCCCTTCCGGAGGCACAGTTGGATCGCTTCCGCATGCGGCTTTCCATGGGGTATCCGAGTCCGGAAAACGAAGTGGTTATACTTGACCGCCAGGGGGATCATCATCCTTATCTGGACCTGAGCCCTGTGTTAAAGGCAGACGAAATTTTGCTGATGCAGGAGGCTGTGAAGAGAGTTTACATTGATCCCAGGCTGAAGCAGTACATCGTGGACATTGTGACGGCAACGCGCAACCACGGAAGCGTGCGCATTGGTGCCAGTCCGCGCGGGTCTTTGGCGCTGATGCACACCAGCAGGGCGCTTGCGGCCATCGAGGGCCGCGATTATGTACTGCCAGATC
>Ga0272449_1003231_pt1 | contig 14208 bp, 12 predicted proteins | sample YNPCB0241_FD_198679 | JGI IMG/M metagenome (GOLD analysis project Ga0272449, IMG submission 198679) | Hot spring sediment microbial communities from Yellowstone National Park, WY, United States - YNP-CB-024-1 | ecosystem: Environmental > Aquatic > Thermal springs > Hot (42-90C) > Sediment...
AATAAGAACAAGTTGTTGTGCCTGTGATACATCATTTGTTAATCTTGTTATAATTGAAGAAGGAGAGAATTTATTAATTTCTTTAAAATATGTATTTTGAATTTTTTTGAATAATTCTTTTCTTAAATCATATCCAAAATTCTGACTTGCTATACTTGAAAATATTGTGCATCCAATTCCACCTATAATACCAATTGTTGCAATTCCAAGCATTAAAAGACCTGTGTTTACTATGACATTTATATTTCCTTTTATAATTCCATTGTCAACAATGTGTGATAAAAGTTTTGGCTGTAAAATATCCATTATAACTTCAAGTATCATAAAGGCAGGTGAAAGAATAACCGCCTTTTTGTAGTTTCTTAAATATCTTGGAAAAATACTGAAATCAATCTCTTTGAGTTTATTATTTTTTATCATCCGGACGCTCCTTATTTAAGAGGTAATTATAAATTCTCTCTTTAAAAAATACAAATTTTAAATTTGACTTATAAGAAAATTCTAGATAAAATAAAAAACAGAAATAGGAGGTGAAAATGGGGATAGGGTTAATAGGAATTTTAATAATTGGATTTTTTGTATTTATGATTTTAGCGAATTCTATAAAAATTATTAATGAGTATGAAAGGGGCGTTATATTTAGACTTGGAAGATTGGTTGGTACAAGAGGGCCTGGATTGATTTTTTTAATCCCTATAATTGAGAGAATGATAAAGGTGAGTTTAAGAACAGTAACATTTGATGTAACACCACAGGAGGTTATGACAAAGGATAACGTTCCAATAAAAATAAATGCTGTTGTCTGGTTTAGAGTTTTAGATCCAGCAAAAGCAGTTGTTGAAGTAGAAAATTATCAGTTATCAACCATGCAGATTGCTCAGACCACATTAAGAGGAGTGGCTGGACAACTTGAACTTGATGAGATTCTTGCAGAAAGAGAAAAGATAAATCATAGATTACAGCAAATAATAGATGAACAAACAGATCCATGGGGAATAAAAGTTAGTATTGTTGAAATTAAAGAAGTTGAATTACCTGATAGTATGAAAAGAGCCATGGCAAGACAGGCAGAAGTTGAAAGGGATAGAAGGGCAAAAATTATAAATGCAGAAGGAGAATTTCAGGCAGCACAGAAATTGAAGGAAGCAGCAGAAATATTATCACAAGTTCCAATAGCAATCCAATTGAGGTACTTGCAGACGGCAACAGAGATAGCAGCAGAAAAAAATTCTACACTTGTATTTCCTCTTCCAATTGAATTGTTTAAAGGATTTGTTAAAAAAGAAGAAAAATAACTTATGCCAGATTTTGAGAAAATAGGGATAATAGGAATTGGTTTAATGGGTGGTTCTATTGGGCTTGAAATAAAAAAAAGAAAAATTGCAGAAGAAGTTATTGGATATAGTAGAAAAATAGAGACGATGAAAAAGGCAGTTGAAAAGGGTATAATAGATAGATTCTGTTCAATGCCTGAAGAAGTTATAAAAGAAGTTAATTTTCTTATAATCTCCACTCCTGTAATGACAGTGGGAAAATATGTAAATATTATAAATAGAACTAATCCAGAAATATTTTTCACAGACGTTGCAAGTGTAAAAAAAATAATTTGTAAAGAAGTTGAAACTCTTATGGGCAAAAAAGCAAATTTTGTTGGTTCTCATCCTATAACAGGATCAGAAAAAAGTGGAATAGAATCTGTAAAAGAAGGACTTTTTGAGAATAAAGTAGTAATAATCACGCCAACAAAAAATACAAATCCAGGCAGTAAAGAGAAAGTAAAGTTTTTTTGGGAGAGATTAGGTGGTAAGGTTGTAGAGATGTCTCCTGAAAAACATGATGAAATTTTAGGATATACAAGCCATTTACCCCATTTTTTAGTTTATGCACTTCTTTATCTTGGTTTTAAAAATAATAGAAAAATATTAAAAAGTTGTTTTGGTTCTGGTTTTTTAGATACAACAAGAATAGGTAAAAGCAATTATGAAATGTGGATAGATATATTCGTTTCAAATAAAAAAAATGTTTTAAAATGGGTTGAAAAATATGAAAAAGAACTGAAAAATTTTAAAAATTATCTGAAAAAAGAAAAAATAAAAGAACTGACTGAACTTCTGGAAAAAAGTAAATTATATAGAGAAAGGATAGAATGAAAAGAAAAGAAATATTTGAGAAAGTAAAAAGGATTGTTATAAAAATTGGAACCAATGTTTTAACCACAGAAAATAACCGATTAGATACTTCAATTATAGAACATATTGTTGAACAAATATGCTGGCTTGTGGAAGAGAAAAAGAAAGAAGTGATTATAGTAACCTCAGGAGCCATTGCCGCAGGAATGCAAATATTGAATTGGGAAGAAAGACCAGAAAAAATAAATATGTTACAAGCAGCAGCAAGTGTGGGTCAGAGCAGATTAATGAGAACCTATGAGAGATTATTCAGAGAAGAGGGTTTAAATGTTGGTCAAATTCTTTTAACAAGAGATGTATTTATGGATTTGAAGAGAAAAAAATATGCTAGAGATACCCTATTTACTTTGCTTAAATTTAAAGTGATTCCCATTATAAATGAAAATGATAGTGTTGCTGTTGAAGAAATAAAATTTGGGGATAATGATATTCTTTCAAGTTATGTTGTTGATTTGATTGATGCAGATATTTTAATTATACTTTCTGATGTAGATGGCATTTATACAGAAGATCCTAAAAAAAATAAAGGCAAATTGATAGAAAAGGTTTCAGATATAGACAAATTAAAAAATATTGTAAATATGGGGAAGCCCTCAGAAAAAGGGATAGGTGGAATTAAAAGTAAAATAGAAGCAGCGAAATTTGTAATATTAAGGGGGAAATATTGTGTTATTTTAAATGGAAAAAAGAATTGGACAATTAAAAAACTTATAGAAGGAGAAAATATAGGAACCATTTTTTATCCTATAAAAAGTGAGAATTAATATGGACTGGAAGGAGAAGATAATTTCGGATGTAAAAAAAACAAAAGAGGCATCATTACTTCTTTCAAAAGTTTCAACTGAGGATAAAAATCTATTTTTAAACAAATTGATAGAAAAAATAGAGAAAAACAGAGAAAGAATAATAAAAGAAAATGAAAAAGATGTTGAAGAATGCTTAAGAAGGGATTATTCAAATGCATTCATTGATAGGTTAAAAATTGATAATAAAAGAATAGATAAAATGATAAAATCTATAAAAGATGTAATTGTTTTACCTGATCCAGTTGGTAAAAAAATATGGGAAATTGAAAGACCTAATGGATTAAAAATAGAAAAAATTAGAGTCCCAATTGGGGTTATTGGAATCATTTATGAATCCAGACCCGATGTAACCATAGAGGCAAGTATTTTATGTATTAAATCAGGGAATTCTGTAATTTTAAGAGGTGGGAAAGAATCTAAAAGAACAAATTTAATACTTGTAGATATAATGAAATCTGCGCTAAAAGATGCCCATTTGCCTGTAGATAGCGTGAATATAATAACAACTGGTGGAAGAAGAGCAGTAAGATATATTCTAAAACTTTATCAATACATTGACCTTATAATTCCAAGAGGTGGAGAATCATTAATAAAAGCAGTTGTTGAAAATAGTTACATCCCAGTTATAAAACATTATGCAGGTGTGTGTCATACATATGTAGACAAATATGCAAATTTAGAAATGGCATGGACGGTTGTTTTAAATGCAAAAGTTCAAAGACCAGCTACCTGTAATGCAATAGAAACCCTTCTTGTACATAAAGATATTGCAAGTGAATTTTTACCTAAAATGGCTGAATTGTTTAAAAAGTATGGAGTTGAAATGAGGGGTTGTAGAGAGACGAGAAAAATTATAAATGATATAAAAGAAGCAACTGAAGATGATTGGTATACAGAATATCTTGATTTGATTATATCTATAAAAATTGTAAATAGTGTTGAAGAAGCAATTGAACACATAAACAAATATGGGACACACCATTCAGATGCAATAATTACAGAAAATAAGGAAAATGCTGATAAATTTTTAAAAGAGGTAGATTCTGCTGCTGTATATCATAATGCTTCCACAAGATTTACAGACGGTGGTGAGTTTGGACTTGGAGGAGAGATAGGAATAAGTACAGATAAAATTCATGCAAGAGGACCTATGGGACTTGAAGAGTTGACAAGTTATAAATATATAATACATGGAAATGGGCAAATTAGAGAATAAAAAAATTGGAATTTTTGGTGGAACCTTTGATCCAATCCATTATGGTCATTTGATAATTGCAGAAAGGGCGAGAGAACAATTTAATCTTGATTTTGTTATTTTTATTCCCTGTGGAATCCCCCCTCATAAAAAAAAAGTTTATGCTTTACCAGAAGATAGATTGAATATGGTGAAAGTTGCCATTGAAAATAATCCATTTTTTAAAGTTTCTGATATAGAAATTTTTAAAAAAGAGGTTTCTTACACTTATAATACGTTAAAAGAATTAAAAAAAAAGATGCCTGATTATGAAATTTTGATGATAATAGGAGAAGATTCTCTTTATGATATTCCAAACTGGTATAAAGCAAGTGAACTTGTTAAAGAAGTGATTTTTCTTGTTGCCAAAAGAAGTGAAAATCCAAAATTCAATATAAATTTTCCTATAAATTATAAAATAGTTGATTCTCCTTTTATTGACATCTCTTCTTCTTACATTAGAAGTTGTATTTTTGAAAACAAAACTATAAAATATTTAATTCCTGACAAAGTGATAGAATATATTAGAAATAAGGGGGTATATGAAAAAAAATCTACTTAAGGAAATAGAAGATATTTTGGAAGAAGCGAGAAAAGAAATAGACAATATAAAAACAGAAGAATTACTTGAAAAATGGAAGATTAAGTATCTTGGGAGGAAATCATTTTTGAATCAGATGTTTTCAGAAATATCTCATTTTAGTAAGGAAGAAAAAATTATTTTAGGGACTAGACTTAACGAGGCAAAAAAGGAACTAAATGAAATATATGAAATTTTGAAGCAAAGGATTAAAGAAAAAAAAGTAAAATATAATCTTTCTTTTCCTGGGAAAAAAGTAATAATTGGGAATTTACATCCCATTACAAAAATCATAGATGAAATTGTTCAAATATTTTATAAAATTGGATTTGAAGTAGTTGAAGGGCCTGAAATTGAAACTGATTATTATAACTTTACTGCTTTGAATATTCCAGAAGAGCATCCAGCAAGAGATATATGGGATACATTTTATCTAAATAAAGAAAATGAAATCCTTTTAAGAACTCATACAAGCCCTGTTCAAATAAGGGTTATGGAGAAATATTCACCACCTTTAAGAATAATTGCTCCCGGGAAATGTTTTAGAAGAGATGCTTTTGATTCTTCCCACAGTCCTATGTTTCATCAAATAGAAGGTTTAATGGTTGATAAAGGAATCAAATTTACCCATTTAAAAGGAGTTTTATCCTATTTTATTCATCAATTTTTTAAAAAAGAGATAAAAGTTGTCTTTTCTCCTTCTTACTTTCCGTTTACAGAACCAAGTGCTGAATTGAGTATCTCATGTGTAATATGCAATGGGAAAGGATGTTCAACTTGTGGTTATAGTGGTTTTCTTGAAATACTTGGTTGTGGGATGGTTCATCCAAATGTTTTCAAAAATGTAGGTTATGACTCATCTATTTATACTGGATTTGCTTTTGGAATGGGAGTAGAAAGACTTGCAATGTTAAAATATGAAATAGATGATATAAGACATTTTTATTTTAACGATATGAAGTTCTTGGAGCAATTTTAAAAATGAGATATTCATACAAAACATTGATGAATTATGTTATTGGAAGTTTAGAAAGTGAAGAAATGTTTAATTATTTTAAGATACTTGGTTTAAATCCTAAAATTATAAAAGAAGAAGATGATGATATTATTTTTGAACTTGAAACACCTGCAAATAGACCAGATTTGTTAAGTTTTATTGGTGTATTAAGAGAAATCATGCCTTTTGGAAAGTTCTCTTTAAAAGAATTAGATAAAATTTCATATAAAGAAGAAATATCAGATTTTGTTCCAGTAGAAATAGAAAACTTAAATGAATGTTTTTATTACTCATGTAGAGTGATAAGAAATATAGAAAATTCTTTTTCAAAAGAAGAATTTAAAAAGATTATTGAAAATATGGGTTTAAAAAGTTCTTTTAATGTCGTAGATATTTCAAATTTTATAATGTTTGAAACCGGGCAACCACTCCATATTTTTGATCTTGATAAAATAAAAGGGAAAATAATTGTGAGAAAGGGAAGGAAGGAAGAAAAAATAGTTACTATAGATGGAAAAGAAAGAGAAGTGGAAGATGTTTTATTGATTACCGATGAAGAAAAACCAATTGCTATAGCAGGAATAATGGGGGGAGCAAACACAGAGGTTACTTCTCAAACTAAAAATATTTTAATTGAAAGTGCATATTTTAATCCAACTATTATTAGAAAAGGTAGTAAGAAAATAGGACTTGTGACTGAAGCATCTTTAAGATTTGAAAAAAATTTAAGTATATCTATGGCTAAAATAGGAATGGAAAGAGCCACAGAAATGATAAAAGAATTTTGTGGAGGAAAAATTGGTAAGATTAGTTTTAAAAGTGGAACATTAAATGGAGGGAAAAAGGAAATATATTTTAAAAAAGAAAATGTTGAGAAAGTTCTTGGAGTGGAAATTGAGAATGAATTTTTAAAAAGAATTTTTGAAAGAGTGAATTTTAAAATAAAAAAAGAGGATAAAGAGAGTTTTCTTTTGGATATCCCTGATTATAGAAAGGATATAAATGAGGAAATTGATATTATTGAGGAGATAGCAAAATATAAAAAATATTCCAGTATATCAGAGAAAATACCTGTTGTAAGTATTCAACCTTCTTTTGTTTTTTCAAAATATGAAACGATTAAAAAAATTAAATATTTACTTGTAAATCTTGGTTTTTCAGAAGTTATCACTTTGAATTTCATTTCTGACAAAATTGTAGAGAAATTTAATATAAATGCAGTAAAAATAGAAAACCCTCTTTCTCAATCATTTTCTTTTTTAAGAAATACTTTGATTTTCAATATTTTTGAAGTAATTAAATATAATATTTCTCATCAAAATGAAAAATTTGAAATTTTTGAGATAGGGAAAATTTATAAAAAAGAGAATAATGAGTTTATAGAAGAAAATTCTCTTTTAATCGTTTCCTATAATTTTTGTCCATTTTTTGATTTTAAAGGGAAGATTGAAAAATTTTTTGAAAAATGTGGTTTAGAAAATATTGATTATTCAAAGAATTATAATTTTTTTGCTTTAGATGAGACAAATTATGAAATCTATTTTTCTAAAGAAAAAATAGGTAATTTGTTTTTGGCTTCTGATGAATTAAAAAAATTTTATGATATAAAGGAAAATGTTTATATTTGTGAAATTTTTTTTGATAAATTTATAGATTTTGTCTCTTTTGAAAAAAAGTTTGAACAATTGCCGAAATTTCCCTCGGCTAAAAGAGATTTTTCATTTTTATTGGATAGAGATATAAACTGGAAAGAAGTGGAAAATATTATAAAAGATTTAGGTTTCCCTATAGAAAAAATAGAAGTTTTTGATATATATAAAGGAGAAAAAATTCCAGAAAATCAAATAAGTGTAAGTTTTTCTGTAGTTTTTCGTTCACCAGAAAAAACTCTTCAGAATGAAGAAATAGATTATTTCTCAAAACAAATAATTGAAACTATTGAGAAAAAATTTAATGGGAAGTTGAGAGGGCAATATGTTTAAAGTAAATATTCTTGGGAGAATTTATTCAATTTCTTCTTCAATTCCTTTTAATGAAGTTGAAAGAATTGCAAAAGAGATAAATGAGAAATATAAAAATTTTGAAAGTATTTATAAACATTTTGATAAAGTTGATATTTTAGTCATTTATTTAATAGAACTTTATGAAACCATATATAATTTAAAAAAAGAATTGGCTAAAAAAGACGAATTCAAAAGCAAGATTAAAGGGGAAATAGAAAAGATTGAGAAAGAATTAGAATTAGGGATAGAAAACTTGACAAAAAGATAGGAAAAAGTAAAATTATTAAGAAGGAGAATGCGGGGTGGAGCAGAGGAAGCTCGCCAGGCCCATAACCTGGAGGTCGGCCGTTCGAATCGGCCCCCCGCAATTTTATTTTCAAATAAAAGAAGGAGTGAAGTGAGATTAGGAGGGAAAAGAAATTTAGTAATAGATATAGGTTCTACTAAAATAAGAGTGATTGATTTAGAATATGTAGGTGGGAAAATTTCTTTAACATATTATAATGAATTAAATTTCTCTAATATCCCTTCAGAAGAAATTGAAAGTTTTTTAAAGACAGAAGGGAAAAATTTTCTTCAGAAGTTGCCGGCTAAAAGTTATTACGTTTCTATTCCTGGAAGAGGTGTATTGGTTCGCAGTTTAAGTGTTCCTAAAGTTCCTGTAAAAAAATTGAGAGATATACTAAAATTTGAAGTTCAGCAACAGATACCATTCCCATTAGAAGTAGTTGTTTGGAAATATCAAATTTTAGAAGAAACTCCACAAACTTATAATGTTTTACTGGGAGCGATAAAAAGAGAAATTTTAAGTGAATACATTGGGAGAATTGTTTCTCTTGGAATAGACCCGTATTTTGTTGACACAGACCATTTTTCACTCATTAATATGCTTGTCTTTTTTAAAAATATAGGAAGAGAAAGATGTGTGGGATTCCTTGAAATTGGAGCAAATTCTTCTAATTTTATGATACTCCATAGAGAAAAATTTCTTGTAAGGAGTTTGACAGTTTCAGGAAATACGATAACTTCAACAATTTCAGATACAGAGGGTAAAAAATTTACGGAGGCAGAAATTATAAAAAAAGAAAAGGGTACTCAAATTAAATCAGTTTTAAGTATGCTTGATAGTTTACACACAGAATTACAAAATTCTATGGATTATTGGAGATTTACAATAAAAGGTCCTGAATTACAAGAACTTTACATTTGTGGAGGCACATCTTTACTAAAAGGGTTTAAAGAATATTTAGAAGGGAAATTTAAATTTCCTGTCAGTTATTTTAGACCACTGGAGGATATTGAAGTGGTAGAAGAATATGCCTATTTAAAAGAAAGAGATGTTGAACTTGTTACTGTTATAGGTATTGGATTGAGAAAAATATTGCCTGTTTTAGTAAATATTAACTTTTTACCTGAAGAATTTGAAAGAGCGAGAGAATTGAGAATAAATAGACCTTTTATATATCTTTCCATTTTGATGGCTGGAATTATATCAGTTACTCCTTTGCCTTTTTATACAACTGAGAAAATAGTACTTGAGAATATGAAAAAAAATCTTGAACTTTCATTGGATCAATATAGAAAATATAAATCTGAAGTAGAGAAATTGGAAAAAGAGATAGGTGAAATTAATAGTAAAGTTGGAATTATAAAAGGAATATTGGATAAGAAAAATATCTGGCTTAAACGACTTCTTTATTTAGGTGAAATTTTACCCAGTAGCAAGATTTATCTGACTAAAATAGCTCCTGGAGGAAGTACTTCTTCTCAACCTCAACCTACTACACCAGGTGCACCTTCTCCGGGACCGTCTCCAACACAGCAGCCCAAAAAGGAAGAATTTACAGTAGAAGAAAGCAAGGTTTACACTCTTTCCGGAGAAGTTTTAATTGGAGATATAAGAACTGCATTTGATGATTTTAAGAATTTTATTGAGAAATTAGGGAAATTTGATTTTGTTGAAAAAGTAGAAATATCTTCTTGTGAAGTAAATCAGGATAAGAATAAGATTGAATTTTCTGTTGTTATAAATTTAAAATGAAAAGAATAGTCAATTTTTTCAAAAAGAATTTTATGGTTATTTATCTCATCTTACTTGTAGGAATTATTGGGTTAGGGGAATTTTTAAAGAGAAAGAGTTATCAAAATATAAAAAAAACAGAAGATGAAATAAAAAATATATATCAAGAACTTAAAAAATATGAAACAGCAAAAGAGAAAGCACCATCTCCTGAACTAATAAAAAAACTTACACAGAAGAAAGAATTTCTTGAAAAACAATTTGAGATAATGGTAACCAATTTTTCTACCAGATATCCATTCCCCCCTAAATTTGAAAAATATCCATCAATTGAATTTAAAGAATATATTTATTTTAACGAAGATAAACTTCACAAGATTGCCAAAAAAAGAAATGTTGGAATCCCTACTTCATTGGGGTTTCAAAAAACAGGTCTAGTTGATCCTAGCCAAATTTCAAATTTAACATTACAATTTGAAGTGATAAAAGATCTTATAAATTTGATTATTGATTCAGGAATTATGGAAATTTCAAATTTAACTACAGGTGCTCCTCAAAAAGTTGCTTTTTATGAAATAGTCCCTATTAAGTTAACCATAACCGGAACAAGTAATGATATAATAAGATGTCTCAGATATTTTGATAATCCTTCTTCTTATTTTACAGTTGAAAATATTGCTATTACAACTAAAGGAGAAGAATCTTACCAAGCAGAGATAAATTTAAATAGTGTTATTTTAAAGAAAGAGAAAGAAGGATAAATTTTTATGAAAAGAGAGGATAAAAAGAAGAAATTGTTAGAGTTTATAAAAAAGAAAAAAGAAGAAAGAAGAAAAACAATTCCACAGAGTGAAAAATTTAAAGACATAAGAAAAGTGGAACATTTTCAGAGAGAAATAAGTAATAAAGAAAGAATGTCAGCAGAAGAGAAAGATTTTAAACTCAATAGTAAAAGAAAAAAAGAAAGAAGGGATAAATTTTTGGAACTTATTGTTAAAAAAAGAGAGGAAGAAAAAAGGAGATTAGAATTAGAGAAAGAACAGAGTAGTTCAAAATGGCCAAATCAAAACAAAAAAAGATCAAAAGAGATAAGAAATAAGCAAAAATTACTTCAATTTTTACATCAAAAAAAATTACTAAATCAAATTGAAAAGGAAAAATCTTTACTTTTTATAAAGATTAAAAATTTAGAGAGGATAATCGGAAAAGATAAAGATGCAGAAATAATTAATAAAAAGAAAGAAGGAAAACCGAAATTAGAAGTTAATAGAGGAGAATTACAAAAGAAAGAAATTTCACAGCAAGGAAAACCTAAAGTCAATTCATCTTTTTTACCCATATTTAAAACCACCTCTGAAATTGAAAAACTTGTAAATACTCAGATATTAGAATCTGAAAGGAATATTAACAATTTTGTGAGAAAATTTAAGGAAGGAAAACCAAAGGAAAAAACATCTCCTAAGGTTCCAAAAAAAGAAAAAATTGGTCCTGAAAAAAGAGCAAAACCAGTGGGTTATAAAGAGCCATTTAAATTGGATGTCTTTTTAAGAAGAAATATTTTCAAATTGGTGTTTTTAATTCTTTTAGGAGCATGGATATTTCAATTTTTAATTTATATGAAAAAGAGATCTCTTACAACTGAAGAAAGATTAAGGAGGATTGTTGGTGAACCAATAATTGAAGAAGAAAAACCTAAGAAAGAGAAGGAGAAAGTTGAAGAAGAAAAACTTGTTTACTGGACAAGAGAAAAAATTGATATAGAGGGCAAAAGAGATCCATTTTCCACTGGTAGATTAACAATGGAAGTTATGAAAAAGCCGGTTCCTACAAACATAATATTTGTAAAAAAGCCAGAAGTTATATCAATAGTAAAAACTCCTAAACTTGTAAGTATATTAAAACCAGAAAAAATTGAAGTTCCTGAAACGCCTGCTTTACCGGAAGTGCCATCTTTACAGGTACCGCAAGTACCAACTCTTCCAAAAGTTCCAACTTTTGAAAAACCGACAATTCCAAGAGGCAGGGAGGTTTCATCTCCTTCACTACCAGAAATTAAAAAAGTATCAAAACAGCCCATAACTCCTTTTGTTTTACCTGAAAAAGAATGTCCCCTTGTCTATAGAGGTAGGATGATATTAGAAGGTGTGGAATATATTTTTATAGAAGGAACAAAGAGGACTTATAGAGTGACAGTAGGAGATACTGTTGAGGGATATAGAATATTGAAAAAAGAGGATAAGAAAATAATTCTCTCTAAGGATGGACTTTTATATGAAATTAATGCAGAATAAAAAATTTTTATTGACTTTGATTTTTAATTTTGGTATAATAAAATACAAAAGGAGGAGGATGTGAAAAGAGTAATTTCAACACTTCTCATACTTATAAGTTTTTGTATCCTTGCACAAGATAAATATAATCTTGATGAACTTTATAGACAGGGAGTAAATCTTTATTATCAAAAAAAATATTCGGAAGCACTTAGTGTATTTAGCAAAATTAAAGGATTAGATCCTACTTTTAGAAAAAGCCAAGTAGATAGGTATATGAGAGTATCAAAAACAAAACTTGGTAAACTTGGAGCTACAGAAACATATAAGATAGGGGAAGGAAGAGTGGGAGAAGTTTTTGTAGCAAAAGAAGATGAATTTGAGAAACTTGCAGAATATGCACAAAAAGTAATACTTGAAACAATAGATTATTTAAAAGATATGCAGTCAAAATATAATATTTCTGAAGTTGATATGGTTACTCCAAAATCAACTTTTGAAATGGCTCAGAAAGCTTATGATAAGAATCAATTTACAGAAGCGATCCGACTTGCAAATAAGGCAAGATTTCAAATAGATCAAATTGCAGAAGAGAAAGTAAAAAAAGAAAAACCAACAACTGTATCCCTTGGAGAAATAGGAGAAAGATTAGTTACTTTAAATTTAACAGATGCAGATTTACATCAAACATTGAAACTTATTTATGATTTAACTGGTGCAAATATAATTTTAAGTAAAGATATAGGTGGAAGAGTAACTATGAATGTAAAAGATTTACCATTGAAGAAAGTTCTTGATTTGATATGTGAAGCAAATGGTTTGAAATATGTATATGAAGACGAAGTTATTAAAATATTAACAAAAGAAGAATTTGAAAAAAGGGAAGCAACTATAAAACAGAAAAGTAAGAGAGTATTTAAAATAGCTTTTGGAGATGCTCTTAGTATAGTTAAGGCATTGAAGGAAACATTTAAAGATATTGAAGCAATTGCAGAACCAAGAACAAACTCAATAATTTTAAATGTTGAAAATCCATCTTTACTTGCGAAAATAGAAGAGGTAATTACAAGTCTTGATAGTCCTGTTTCTCAGGTTTTAATTGAAGCAAAAATAGTAGATGTAGCATCCTCTATTGATAATATGCTGGCTATTGATTGGTTAATAACTTCAAGATTAATTGAGAAATTAGATACAACATTAACAGGCCCAAGAATAGGTCATGATCCTCAATTTACACCTGGACTTACTGCAACTTTACCTCCACCTTTTGCTTTTGGAATCACAAATAAAGATGTAAATATGCTAATAACTATGCTTGCTAATCGTGGAAAGGCAAAACTTATTCAAGCTCCAAGAGTGATGTGTTTAAATGGAACAACTGCATATATAAGTGTGACTCAAAATTTCCCATATATTATTCCAGAATATCAAACTACATTTAATCCTCAAACAGGTCAAATGACAGGAACAACGGCAACAATACAGATATTTGAAGAGAGTGTAGGTACCGAGTTTGAAATTACACCTGTTGTTCAAAGGAATAGAACTGTATTTTTAACAACGAATATTTATGATTCAAGATTTGTTGAAGCAAAGAAATTAACTGCAGTGGCAGCCGGTTTATCTTATGAAACAGAAATACCAATAATTTCGTCCAGAGATACCACTCAAAGTGTTCTTTTATATGATGGCCAAACTCTTGTAGTTGGGGGGATGATTCAGTCAAGAGAAGAGAAAGGGGAATCAGGAGTTCCTTTTTTGAGAAAAATACCTTTACTTGGATACTTCTTTAAAAAACCCAAAAATTTAAAAACATATAGTGAACTTATAGTATTTTTAACTCCTCATATTATTACATCTCTTGAAGAAGGAATGGAATTAAGTAGGCCATATATACAAAAAGAAAAAGAACCATTTAAACCCGATATTATGGACAAGTTCTAAAACGATGATATTAAAAAAACTTAACTATAATAAAGAAAGGGGGTGATATAAAATGAAAAAGGTAGTAATTTTTTTAATGGTGGTTTTAACTATATCTCTTTATTCACAGACAAGTAGGACAGGAAGTAGAATTGGAGGAAGTAGAACCGGAGGAAGCAGAACTGG
>Ga0272449_1003235_pt1 | contig 14199 bp, 15 predicted proteins | sample YNPCB0241_FD_198679 | JGI IMG/M metagenome (GOLD analysis project Ga0272449, IMG submission 198679) | Hot spring sediment microbial communities from Yellowstone National Park, WY, United States - YNP-CB-024-1 | ecosystem: Environmental > Aquatic > Thermal springs > Hot (42-90C) > Sediment...
AGCTCGCCCACGCCCGCCACCGAGGCCTGGAAGAACCCGGGAAGGAGTTCCTCGGGCACGACCTCCCGGCAAGCGAACACCTCTTCAAGGAGTCCCGGCACTTGGGCCCCTTGGCGAAAGGCAAAAATGTAGACGTCACCAGGGGATTCAAACTCCGGAAGCTTTTCTGCGGGGGTCGCTCCTAAGCCGACGATGACCTCATCGTAGCCATCGGCATCGAGGTCCACCGCAAGGACGAACGTTACTCTTCTCCCGATCTCCATGGTGCCGAGGGCCAGAAATCCCAGCGACACCAAAAGCGCGAACACAACGAACGTCTTGGCTATGCGCAAGCTGGCCATATGCCCTTCACCTCTCTCAGGGGGTAATAGCCCCTCGGGGAATCGGGGCACTTTAGCTTTCACTTCTCCACAATGCGCAGATCATCCCGCAAAACAAGGTAGTTTCTCTTCTCACCCGTGAGCAGAAAACGCACAATAAGCTCCGCCGCCAAGGCGCTGGTCAGATTCACCAGCACCAAGCCCAGGGGATAGGGATCCGCAAGCCCCACATCTGGCGGGATCACATACCCGGATTCCCAGTGCAGATCACCGGTCCCCTCACCCGACATCCCGGCATGGAGGCAGGGGATCCCAAGCCTTAAGCAGGCCTTCTGGACGGCCCTGCGGCTCCCCGCGTTGTCGAAGGTCTCCAGAACCACCGCCGCTCCCTTCAAAAATCGTTCAGCATTTTCTGCTGTGAGGCGGCGAGTAATGGGCGCGGCCTTGCAAGTGCCCGTAAGCCGGTAAAGATCGTTCGCCAAGATCATGGCCTTCCGGCCGCCGACATCCTGCAACCGGAAGGGCTGCGTACCCAAATTGTGCTCCCGAACCTCGTCATCGTCGATCAGGACAAGGTTTTGCATCCCCATTTTCGCCAAATGAACTGCAGCCCAGCCGCCTAAGGCCCCACACCCGCAGATCACAACCCTTTTCTCCCGGATAGGGCTGAGATCCCGGTAGAGCTCCTCATGAAGGAAACGGCGGTCGATCTCCCTCATCCTGACCCCCTGCGGGCTAGCCGCATCACATGAACAATGGCCTAAAGGTTGTAGTCCGAATCCCGCCCAGAGAGGCAGATCCCCGCGCTTTCCACAAACAGGTCAGGCCGGATGAGCGTGCGGTACTGACAGCCCTCATGTTCCCAAACCACCTCGTAGCCCTCGCCATGCTCCGTCCAGGCCAAAAGCCGAGCCCCACTATATTCCAGCGCGGACTGGAGCCGACCCTCAAGCGTCCTCTGCCTTTGGGCCTCCTCCCTTTGGATTCGACGCTTCTCTTCCAAGAGGAACCGATGGTGGTGCAAGCTCAGGGCAGCCCGTAGCTCGGGTGTGAGGCCCGTGATCTTGGGTGTCCACTCCCGCTTTTCCAAACAGATAAGGAGCTCCGCGGCTTGTAAAGCCCAGGGCGTCCGGCGATCGTATTCGTCGTAAAGCAAAACCCCATCAAGCACACGAGCTACCAGGATATGGAAGGGTTTGAGGCCGGGCGCTTCCACCAGATGGAGGGGCTGGGGCCGCGGCACATACCGCCCCGTCGAAGCAGAGGGCCAGCCCCGCTGCTCGGCATCCCCCGCGTTCCAGGGATAGACGAGCCACGTCTTTTGCCCCAAACGCCAGACGGCGATTACCCGGATGGCGGGAAGCTGCTCCAGGTAACGCACGATCTCGTAGGGCAGGGGCTCGCCCAAAACTTCGGCCTTATGCGCGTTCAGGGGCTGAAGAAGCCACCAGCCGGGTTGCGCCTCAGGGACTTCGAAATGATAAGGGGTGCCTTCGATAAGGGTGGTAACGCGGTGCCCTTTGGCCTCAGGAAGGGGGGCCAAAACCCGGTGTTCCCGGAGCCGCTCGGCTTGCGCCTCTAGCTCCCCAATCAGCTCCAGGGCCTTCTCAGGGCGATCGCCTTTTTTCTTCATCCCTTCTGCAGGAGACGACCCCGCTCAAGAGGAAACCAAAATCCCCGGCCGGGCAGGGAGCTCCAAGACGAGAATGCGGTCCACAAGGTGGATCGGGCCCTCGCCGGTGAGCACAGGAATAACCGCCTCCGAGCTCACATACCAGCCGGGCTTGCTCATGTCCTCGTCGAAATGAAAGACAGCCACCCGAGCCCCGGCCCCCTCAAGCTCCAGGCTCACCGCCTCCTCGCGCGAGTAGAGGTTGAGGAAGACGAAAATTATGTCGTAGCCTTGGGCCACGAGGCCTCGATAAACGTGGATCAAACGAGGCGATGAGTTTTCTTCCTGATCGGTGACATAGATCGCCTGTTCAGGATAGAAACCCTCGGCCACGGCCTTCTCCAAGGCACAGCCCAGCGAGGTCTGGCCACTGGCCCGAATCAGGCGGAAAGCCTCCTCCCAGTCCTGGAGCGTCTGACCCCCGCCTTTGACTTCGAGGGGGATCGCATACTCCCGGAAGCAGATCACCCTGAGCTTTCCGTCGCAGAGCGGGGCGATTAGGGCCCCAAGGCGCTTGGCCACCTCAATGGAACTCTCCATGGATCCGGAAACGTCCACCGCAAGCAAGGTATCGCGCTTGATGCGTGCGCCTTCTCGAAGCTTCCTTTCGCGGGCTCGTTGGATAGCGGCTTCAACGTCCTCATCATGGCCCTTGGCGCTCTCCCGCTCCTTCATCGTCACCACCGAGGCCCGCTTGTCCTGGGCGGACTGGGCAACCTTCTCCAAGTAAAGCTCCTTGATCCGCCCATCCCGAAGCCATCCGCCTCGCTCAAGCCACCGCCGGGCGTTTACAGCCTCCACAGGACTCATGGCCTCGATGAGGGCCACGACCAAAGCCGGGGTCAGGTGCTTGATCACCGAGGTCGCCACCGGATAAGGGATCTTATGCTGCGCGATGATTCTCGCCTGCTCCCCAGGGTCTTCGGTCTTCGCCAGCCTCTTCACCCACCAGGGGAGGCTCCCTTCGGGAGGGTCATCGGCAAAGAGGATGGCTTGAGCCCGTGGCCCGGGCTTGACATGGAAGAACTCATAGAGGCGATGGAGCGTATTGCGGGCGCGCAGCACGGCCGTGTCGAACCGCCGCTCATGGAGCTCTAACGCCCGGAGGTAGTCGCGCACCGCGCCCTGGACCTGCCGGTTTACCTGGAGATGCTCGCGGATGTAGAAGGCAACCCGGCCGGCGCGGTAGGGCTCGAGGAGTTGGAAGTCACACCGCCCAGCCTCCCGGTGTTCTCGGTGGGGTGAGGCCAGAAGGTGGGCGCAGCCCAGCTCCCCCAAGTCCCGAATGGTGTTGAAACGCTCCCTCGGCGGATATTTTCCCCTCAGGGCTTCCTGATAAGGCGGAAGTAAACTCTCAAGCTTCGCATCCCCTGTGGAGATGGCCAGGGCGTGAAAGGCGTGGCCGGCAAAGAGCGGATCCCGCTCCAGTACCTCTTCGAAAGTGGGCTTGGCCTCTTCCAGCTTGCGGTGGGGACAGCGGAAAATCTGCTGCCAAAGCAAACTCCGGGCAGAACGATGCTCGTCAGAGGCCACGCAGAACCCCGAATAACTCTAAGAGTCTGTCCTAGCACCAAGAGCCCCGGATTTACCACCCGGATTCGACTCCCCTGCTCCGAAGGCAGGCCCTAGAGTTTGTAGGCGCCTAGTTTGGGACGGAGCATTTTAATTTTACAGCGCCCCTGTCCCTCGTGCAAGGTCAGGGTCTTGGTGCGCCAGGAGATCGTTACCAGGTGGAGAGGGTGGTGAGGGAGTGGTTGAAAAAGGCCAGTGCTCCCCTTAAGAAAGCTTGGGAAACAGGAAAGGAGAAGCACCGGCGATGGATGTTTCCTACAAAAAAGCCCACGCCATGAACCCGCAGCAAAAGGATGAAGCTGGTGGAGACCTATCTCACCTGCGGGAGCATCGCCGAGACCGCTCGCAGGTGGCACACCTCGCGTAATCTGGTCCGCAAGTGGGTCCGCCGCTTCCAAGAACAGGGACTTTCCGGGCTTCAGGACCGTTCCCGACACCCACGTTCCTCTCCTACCCGAACCCCATCCGACATCGAGGCCAAGGTCCGGGAAGCGCGAGAACGCACAGGTTACGGAAGGAAAAGGCTTTCCTGGTACCTGTGGCAGGAGGAAGACCTGGTTCTCTCCCCTCACACGATCCGCCACATCCTGCGGCGCTTGGGCTACACCGGCCGGCGAAAGAGGCGAAAAACTTTCTATCCTGCTCATTGGGCTTGGGAGGAGGAACGACCGTTTGCGCTTGTCCAGGCGGACGTGAAGGATATCTTGGACGAAGGGACGCTGGGGACAAAGCTTTGGGACCACATCCGGAAGAAAGGGCTTCCCAGGTACCAGTGGACGTTCCTCGAAGGAAGAACACGCCTGCGCTTCCTCGCCTGGAGCCATGAGCTCGCCCTTACGAACGGTATATGCTTCTTAACTCTGGCCATGCTCTGGCTCAGGGCATTTGGCATTGAAGGAGAGGTGGCTTTGCAGACGGACTGGGGAGAGGAGTTTGGGGGAAGCAACCCAGAGAAACTGGAGCGTCTCCAAAAGAAATACTTCACGCCTCTTGGGGCACGGCTAGTGAAGATCCCTTTGGGAAGGAAAGAACACAACGGCCGGGTGGAACGGTCCCATCGCACGGACGACGAGGAGTTCTATATCCCGTTTCTGGCCAAGGTGCAGAACGAGGAGGGCTTTCTCCGGAAAGGGGCGGGTTGGGTGTACTATTACAATCTGAAGCGGCCGCATTATGGGGAGGGGATGGAGGGGAAACCTCCGTTTTCGAAGTTACGGGAACTCGGGTGTGATCTGCCCGAGGAGTTTGCCCTGTTCCCACCGTTAGTGCTGGACCGGATTAGCGCGAACTGGGCCCTAGCCTGGGCCCTCAGGGGTGGTAACGATCTCCTGGCCCATTACAAAGAATTTTTATAAGAAATCTTCGGGTAGGAACTAAGGCAGGCTATTATTGACCTTTACCTTCCCAGTAAGCCACAGGATTAGGATTACCGGGTAAAAATTTCCATTGCCACCATTGCAATAATTTACCATCTGGAGCTAAAATGCGCTGGGTATAAATAGCTTCGTTTTTATCTATACCTAAAACTAACCCCTCTGTCTTAGGAGGATTGCTACCATTTTTAACATATTGTTTTAAGTGAAGTGTTAACACCCCCACTCTGGAAATCCCTTATCCGGTCGTCCCATATCCCGCGCTAATACCAGCCCAATCTGCCGCGCATTAATCCAAAGCTCAAATATATCCTCATCAAATTTGGGGGTCAGGCCTGGGGTCTGGACAAATTCGATGTGCTCAACTCTAAGACCACGTTCTACTCGCGGGTCAAAACCTAAAATTTCATGCCTTAATATCCTTCCAAACTCCCCTCCTACTACAATTTCTTCTTGTTTGGTATAAGGATTTACTGCTTTGATTGTATATCCCTCCACATCAAATTGCATCACCGCCAAATTGGCAATGCTATCCAAGATTGTTCTCATAGAAATACCTTGAGTTGTATTTAATCTATAAGCTCTTACTCCTCCCACCGGAATACTCTGTATCTCCGCAATCCCCGAAATATCCAAAGGTGGCTGAGTCTGTTGAATACTTGTTACCGTCATTACATAAGGATTTGGCTCCTGATAAAAAAAGACTGCTCCATAAACAGAAGAAACAAATATAACCCAATAACCTAATAACGCAATAACTTTCTTCGTCTTCCTCTTCTCGCTTCCATTTGTATCACAGACCTTTCCCCGTAGCAAGTACCCCCTGGGTGGCCCGTTCACCGAAACCCTCTCCCCCGAGACCAAACGGCTAAAAAAACCTTTCCTGTATGGATCCTAATTCTCCAGTTAACTGTTAAACCTCAGCCCCACTGTTCGGCAACGTAAGCAATAAGATCCGCGGTACGGCAGGCATAAGACCATTCGTTATCGTACCAAGCGGTCACCTTGATCATCCCACCCGGGCCCACAAAGGTGAAGGATGGGTCCCCATCGACGATCGCGGAGTGAGGATCCCCCTTGAAATCACTGGAAACGCAAGGGTGGTATTCCACGCGGAGGATGCCACCTAATCCGCCCTTACGCCAAGGGGTTCGCGCCGCTTCCTCAAAGGCTTCAATCAGTTTTTCCGTGTTCGTTGGCTTTGTAGGTACGACGTTTAGGTCGATCACTGAGACGGTGGAAACAGGGACCCGCAAGGCCACTCCGTGTAGTTTCCCCTTAAGATCAGGAAGGACCCGATGGATCGCGGAGGCCGCACCGGTTCTCGTGGGGATAATGTTCATCGCCGCGGCGCGGGCGCGGCGCAAGTCGGGATGAGCGAGATCCAGAATCCTCTGATCGTTGGTATAAGCATGGACGGTGGTCATAAGGCCATATTGAATCCCAAACTTTTCGTGGATCACTTTACAAACCGGGGCCAAGCAATTTGTGGTACAGGAGGCGTTGCTCAGGATGTGGTGCTCTTTAGGATCATAAGCGGAATGGTTCACCCCAAGGACAATGGTCAAATCCTCTCCCTCCGCGGGGGCAGTAATGAGTACTTTCTTGGCCCCCGAAGCTATGTGGGCCTTTGCTTTTTCCGCACGGGTAAACCTGCCTGTCGCTTCAACTACAAGCTCTACCCCGAGTTCTTTCCAAGGCAACTTTTCAGGATTCTCTTCTCTAAGCACTTTGATTTCGTGGTCGTTAATGATGAGCGTATCTTCTTTCGCCTCCACTTTGCCATTGAATCTCCCATAGTTTGTATCAAAAAGGAAAAGGTGTGCATGGGTTTTGGCGTCAGTAATATCGTTCGCTGCCACTATTTCCACCCCATCGACATATTGCTCCAAAAGCACTTTGGCCACTTGCCGTCCAATTCTGCCAAAGCCGTTTATTCCTACACGAATTCGCTTCATTTCTCCTCCCTTTCCCACGGGTTTTATCCATGGTACACCGCAAGGAAGCCGGTCATCCACTGTTTGTGAAATGATTGCCGGGATGCGTCCAAAGCTTTTCTTATCAGAGCTCCAGAGAACCGCGGTCGCCTGACCTAGAGGAAAAGGTAAGCCCTAAAGGGAGAAAACCTCGTCCCAGAAAAGGCGGTAAAAGGGGAGAAGCTAATGCCTTCCTAACCCCTGCCCCGACTTTTTATAATACGTAAATGCAATAAATTATTTAGCCCTAAAAAAGCGGGGAGTTTATGGCTTTAAACGACCGGGAGATTTTTTGGGATTGGGAAGCCGCGTGCTATAGGGGTGACATGAAAGCACAACAAGAACTAGCACGGTATGTTCTCGAGGACCTGGCGGAAATCGCTGATATTTTTCACAAAGCTAAGGAGGACCTGAAACGGCTAACAGGTGACCCCTCTTTTTACGGTTATACCTCGTCCAGCGCTTGTCGGGTTCGGCAGGAAGTTCAAGCCCTTTATGAACGGCTGCAGCAGTGCAAACCACAGGCGGGTGGGGAGTTAAGTTATGTTCTTGAGCCCATTGAGTCTGTCCGGACCAAACATAAACAGCGCTTGCGCTTGGCACGGGAAGTACTTTTCTGGGGGCATGGAACTTGTATTGACTGGGTATTACTTTTTGCCGCCTGCGTATACAAAGCTCATATCTATCCATTGATTATCGTCACCCAGGGACATGCGATCCTTGGCTACTGGCTCGAAGAACTCGACGCCAAAGCTATGAGGCGTGTTATCTTAACCCCAAAGGAGATAGTAAAGAACTTTTCCAACGGGCGTCTCAAAGTGGTTAACGCAACAAGGATCCCCCCCGACGAGAGCGGGAAACGGAAGCCTTTCGAGGAAGCAGAAAAAGAGGGGAATAGCCATATACCCTACGCCCTTTTCGCCGTCAACATTCGCGCCGCTCGTGAGATGGGCATCAATTCGCTCTTGCCGCTAAAAGGCCCCAGCGGACACACCCTTACCCCAGCGGAGCACTTCCAATATCGCCCTGAGTTGGAGGAGATTAAAAGATGGTGGGGAGAAAAGGAATCTTATGGTGTTCTGGCTCTTGTAGGGATAGGTGGGGCAGGCAAGACTGCCCTAGTGCACCGCTTTTTGGCCGAGCTTCCGGGAAGCGAGGTTCAAGAGAAAGGGGCTAGCAAAGAGGAGAGCCTCCCTCCCCCGGACGGTCTTTTTGTCTGGAGTTTCTCCATACATCATGATGTAGATCATTGCGCTAGGGAATTTTATAACTACCTCACAGGCGAGCGGGTTCCAAAGGCGACGTTTGAGCAAGTTCAGGATGTTCTCTCTACGAACTATCGTGGCTGCCGCATTTTGCTCGTGTTGGATGGTGTGGAGAAACTTCAAATTGCCTCCGGGATCGTACCAGAAGAGGCCGGAACCTTTGGGCAATTCCGGCCGGAAGGCGTGCCGCTTGGCCACTTCTTGGCTTGGTGCTGTGATGGCCCCCGCCCCCTTCATGTCCTTATCACAAGCCGCCTTAGCTTGACAGATTTGCGCTGCTTCAGCGCGACAGGTGGTTACCACGAGGTCGAATTAAGAAACCTACCCCTCGAGAGTGCCCGTGCTTTGCTAAGAGCCTGTGGAGTGAAAGGCCTGGATTGGCAGCTTGACGAACTGATAAAAGACGTTGGTCCAGAGCATCCCCAAACGCTAGACCTCTTGGGAAACGCTATCCGAATTTGGTGCGACGGGGATGTAACGAGGAAGGATGAGCTACCACCATTGGAAAAAGTCCCCGGGATCACAGATAAGGCATGGGCCCGTAACCAAGTTTTCCGTTTCTATCAGAGAAATCTTCCGCCTGCCACCCTTGAAGTCCTTCAATTCTTAACTTTATTTGCTGACTTAACGATTGATGAGCGTTTGAACCTCATGGCGGCGCTTCTTCAAAAGGATTCGATTAACCTCCGTTCCCATTTGCTCGCTCTCTCCCACGAGTACAAGCTCCTCCCCCTAAGAAGCCCCACAGCGCGCCGTGAATGGGAACTCCATCCAGCGGTTAAGGATTATTTTTATTCAGCATTTAATCAAAGTGTTCGCACTGCTTATCATGAAAAACTTGCACGCTTTCTTACTCAGAAAGTCTGTTCTACCGGCCTCGTAAAACCGGGGGAGTGGGAGGGTTTATTGGTACTATATGAATTGATCCACCAATTCGTAGCGGCCGGGCAGATTCAGAGAGCTTTTGATGTTTATCTTACAAATATGGGGGCATACGACCATATAGCCCAATTGAACGCTAATAGCTTGGGTCTTCGTACAGTTACGGAGATGCTTAATAGTCCCCACGTTGATCTCCTCTTGCCTTGGCAGAAAGCCCGTTTACTCAACGATGCTGGTGGGTTCTTACGAGCGCTTGGGGTTCTGGAAAAAGGCCTCCAGTGTTATCGTGAGGCTTTTCGAGTCCTGGAGACTGTTGTCTCATCCGACGAAAGCGTGAAAAAGGATATCCAGTTCAACCGCTCCGTCGCTTTACGTAACACTTCAAGGATATTGATATTACAGGGACGTTTGAAGGATGCCCAGCGGGAAGCCCAGAGAGCATATGAACACGAGTGCGAAGTTGGCGACAAAGAAGGGATGCAGATTTCTCTATGCATGGCGGCCTACGCAACAGGTCTGCAAGGCGCTGTTGATAAAGCCCTCAAAATGTACAAACACGCTGTGACGGTGGGCGGGGCGGAAGAAATGACAAAGAAGGAATACATTCTGCATTGGTCCCATCTCATGCTACTAGCTGGCAAGGATAAGGGGGCCCTTGCTCATATCCGCAAGATCGTTTCGAGGTATCGCGTTCCAGATCTTATAAAACAATTTGCCAATTTAGTGCGCATTCTTGCAACCATACGATCTTCGCCGTCTAATTTTCAACAAGAATGGGCTGACCTAACCGACATTGAGCGCTGGGCGAAGTCCGTTGGCAGAATAGAACTTCAGATACGTGCTCAGCAAGCGAAGATTGAACTCGCCCTGAAATATAGAAACTTGACGGAATGCGAACAAGTACTAAGAGAAGCTATTCCGCTCGCGGAAAGGTGTGGCTACGGCATATTTTGGATCGATCTGCAGGTAGCAAAAGGTCGCTGGGAATTAGCATGTGGCCAGCAATTGTGCGGGGGGAGAGGGGTCTCGTCAGCCTTCCCCTCCAGCACGCCAAGCCAGTGGTTCGCAGAGGCAGAGAATTCAGCCCTCCGGGCCCTTAATGGCCAGGTCAAAAATAGCGCTGAGCCCGCCCCTCAGCCTGATCTCCCCGAAGAGGAGCTAGCAAGGTTGGGCGCGCGCCACCCTCAGTGTGGCTATGTTTGGGGCGAAGGCGATGCCCTCCATCTCTTGGGAGAAGCCTTGCTCGCCCAGGCCCAATATATTGGGCCGAATGGCCGCGATTCAAAGGGTCGCTCTTACGAGCAATTAATCGAGGAAGCTCATAGAGCTGCGGAAGAGGCCCTCGCGGTGCGCCATCGAATTCAAGACCCCAAAGCGCAAGAAACCCAGAACCTTTTGAGAAAAATTCAAGCGGAAGAAGAAGGTGGTAAGATGTGAACTACTCAGCAAAATTTTGTTACGTCTTCGCACCGCCCCTTAAACCATAACGGCTTGACCTGGGGCGTTACCCATTTGTATAGCCTCGAACTCTCTTGGCCTATGGCCCCGCGGCTGCGGAAGCTTGCAGGGAATCCCAAGCCAAGGCCGGCCCCGCTGCGGAGGAGGTCGAGCGCATGCTCAGGGCTGTGGCTTTGAAGGCCGCAGCAAGCCTCTACGCCGGCCACGGCACGGAGGCGAAGGAGCTTGCGCTCGGCTGCGCCGAGGAGTTTCTCTCCTGGCTCCGCGGAGGCCAAATAAAAGGTCCGTAAAGCCGGGAAAGGCTGGGTGGCCGGGGAAAGTCCGGCCCCGGCCGCCCAGCCCTCCCTAAAGCCTCAAAACCCGCGTCTAACCCCCGTTTAAACTAGGGGTAGCCAATCCCAGCCACCTTGCTTTAGCCGCATCCGGGGTAGCGTTCGATCTTTGTGGGCTTCTTATACCAGCGAGGACAAGGCTCACCAGTTCTCTTTATGGAGGCAAGCCCCTTTTTGTCCTTGGGAAAGCTCTTCCTCAACATGCCTGCCTAGCTCTGGGGGAAATTAGCGGCGGATATCCCCTGGTTCTCCTTCCTGACCTCTTAGTAGGTTGCAAAACACGAGGGGAAACGAGGTATTACTTTTGCGTTTGAGCTCTTTAAAAAGAGCGCGGGGATCGCGTTTATTTCGAGGTTACGATAGGATTGTCTGACATAGTATGACAAAGGCAGCGCGGGTGAGTGTGCGGTTGCCTCCCTGGATCCAGGGGGAGCTCAAGCAGCTGGCCGCTGGGGAGCAGCGCTCTTTGAGCGCTGTGGTCTGCGATCTTCTCGAGGAGGCGCTGCGGATGCGGCGCTGCCCAGGGATCGTTTTTGTGGACGGACCCACAGGAAGGAGGCCGGTCCTCGCCGGAACAGGCCTTGAGGTCTGGGAGGTAGTCAAAGCCTATAAGGACTGCGGCGAGGATTTCGAAAAACTCAAGGAAACTTTCGACTGGCTTTCCCCTCGGCAGCTCCGCGATGCCCTCCACTACTTTCGCCTTTACCCAAAAGAGATCGAGGAGGAGATCCGCCGCCAAGAGGAACTCAAATCCCGGGCCCCTGAACTCTATCCCTACCTCTTCCCTAGACCTTAATGGTCAAGCTCTACCTCGACGAAGACATGAGTAGCCGGGTAGCTCAGGCCTTGCGGAGCAAAGGTTTCGATGTCCTTTCCTCGCATGAGGTTGGGAACGATGGACTTTCCGATGAAGAGCAGCTCCGCTATGCCACGAAAGAAGGTAGGCATCTTGTTACCTGCAACGCCAAGGATTTTCTGGCCCTAGCGAACCAGTGGTACGAGAAGGGCCGGCGTTTCCCAAAAATCCTCAATCCTTAGGGAAGAGCGTTCTCCCCGCCATGACTTAGGCGCCCAGATCAAAACGCTCGAGGAACTTTTAAACCGAAGCGCTCAAGACCCCAATCTCTGGGATTGTGTGGAGTTTTTGTAACACAAGACGGTGCTTACAACGAACATCTTTTGATGCTCTTAATACCTTAAGCGGTGGTGCCTCTGGAAACTGGGTAAAAGACTAGCACCTCCTTTTAAGGTCTCCCAAGGGGGTTCCCGCTATATAGGCCTTCTTCCCTTTTTGTTGCTATAATTGTAGCAACAAGGAGGAGGAATGGAGTTTGTGAATGTGCGAGAGCTCCATAACCGCACTTCGGAGATCCTGCGCCGCGCCAAAGACGGAAAGCTCGTGTTCATAACCCAAAGGGGAAAGCCCATTGCAGTCCTGCGCAGTTTGACTGAGGAAGAACTGGAAGATTTCCTCCTTTCGTACCATCTTCGGTTCCGTAAGGCCGTGGAAAAGGCCATAAAAGAGGCGAAGGTAGGTAAGACCGTCCCCTTGGAGAAAGCCCTCCAAGAAGACCTTGCAAGTGCTTCTCACTAAAACCGCTCAGAAGGACCTCGCTCGTATACCCAAGGACCGGCGTTCCCAGGTCCTTCAGGCCTTGCGGGCACTGGAAAGTTAGCCTCTTTTGGAAGGGATGGACATCGCTAGGCTTAAAGGCTACGAAGAAAAAGTTTACCGCTTGCGTATCGGTGATTATCGGGTGGTATTCCTCATCGCGGAAGACGCTATCTACATCCTACGCGTGGTTTCCCGGCAGGAATTGGAAAAAGTTCTGCGCCAGTTTCGCCCTTGAAGAGTTAAACCGGGAGCCCGGTTGAATGTGAAGGGTGACTCCAATAGCGGGCTAAAAATGAACTAAGCTGAGCTACGACCTTCGGATAACATCAAACTATGGCTAAGAGAAAAATTCAAATCTACCTTGATCCCGAGGTGCATCAGCATCTCAAGGAGCGGGCCAGGGCGGAAGGTATTTCCCTGTCCGAGCTTATCCGTCGTATGGCCAAGGATTACCTGCGCAAAGAGGCCGCCCCGAAGGACTTTCTAGCCATTGTAGGCCTCGGCCAAAGCGGGAAGACCGATATCTCTGAAAAACACGACAACTACCTAGCGGAGAGCTTTCCCGACGAAAACATTCATTGATACTTCAGCCCTTTATGCTTTGCCTGATATAAGCAATCGGCACCATTCCGCAGAGCGTAAGGTCTACGAGAAGCTCATCGGAAAAGAGGAGCTTGTTGCTACGGATTGTGTTCTCCTTGAATGCTGGTTCCTTATCCTCCATCACCTTGGCCAGAACGCAGCCCTGAAGTTCAGAATTGTGTAAAGAGGCATGGGCAGCTACCATTTTTCGATCATCCAGCTGAAGATAAGAAAGTTATCGAAAATTTCTTTGTTTCCCTTAGGCCGGGCGGCTTTCCCCTTGTGGATGTGAGGGGAAAGGAGACTTTAGCCCGGGATTTCCGACCGAGGGATTGGCATGAGAAGGACAGTGCTCTGCTAGAGGGAAATCCATACAGACTGGAGGCCCGCCGTCTCCTTGCCATCGCGAGAAAACCCTAGACTTGAAGACTGTCCAGTTCGTTTTGGAGGTGAAGGAATATGATTAGGCGAATTTGGGATGTGACGCTCACGGTGCGGGATCTTGTCCGCGCGGTCCATTTTTATCAGGAGATTTTGGGGCTCCCATTGAAATACAGATTCCACGACTACGCTGGCTTTGATGTGGGTGGGGTGGAGCTCGGCCTCAAGACCTGGGGTGGCCTCGAGCCTCCCCGAAAAGGGGAGCCCATCGTGAATTTTCTCGTGGATGATATCGATCGCGTTTGCGCAGAACTCGCTAAGAAAGGGGTGAACTTCATAAAAGGTCCGGAGGATACCGATTGGGGCGGCCGGATCGCTATCTTCCTCGATCCCGATGGCAACACAATCCAGCTTTCCCAAATTCACTGGCGTAAATATTTTTCGGTCTGCGCCAAAGGAGCCGAAGACACAAGATGAAAAAACCTCCACTTGTGCCACGCCCTTGCTAAAGGGCCCGAAGTCGCGGTTCAAAAATTAAGGAGGTGAGGGGATGGTGAGCGCAGAGGAGATTGGTTTCGGAAAGCCTGCTTTTTATTTCCGCTTTCGTGGTGAAATTAACACGATAAAGGTTCTGGAGTTAGCCCGTGAGCGGGCAATGGAGCTAAAAATCAAGAAAATGGTGGTGGCCTCGGAGACCGGGAGAAGCGCACTCAAAGCCCTCGAGGTCCTCAGAGGGACAGAAATCAAGCTGATCGTGGTCACCCACTATCC
>Ga0272449_1003238_pt1 | contig 14193 bp, 16 predicted proteins | sample YNPCB0241_FD_198679 | JGI IMG/M metagenome (GOLD analysis project Ga0272449, IMG submission 198679) | Hot spring sediment microbial communities from Yellowstone National Park, WY, United States - YNP-CB-024-1 | ecosystem: Environmental > Aquatic > Thermal springs > Hot (42-90C) > Sediment...
AAGAGTGCATCGAGGGCGAGTTAAAGAGCATCGATTTCTGGGAAGAACACTTGGTTGTGGTACAACCCAGCAAGTGAAACTCTGTCTTGAAATGCGCCTGGCGAGAACCTCAGAAACGGGCTAAACTGTGCCATGTCTTTGGAAACGGAAAAGCTGGCAGGAGGATTTCAGAAACAAGCAATGGCGGGCTACAATGAGATAGTCATTGACCATGCACAAAATCCAAGAAATGTGGGCAGCATCCCAGAAGCTGATGGTTTTGCCAAGATAACCGGCCCCTGCGGCGATACCATGGCGATATGGCTGCGGGTCAGGGGTAATGTGGTCGAGGAAGCTACCTTCTGGACCGATGGCTGCGGGGCAACTATTGCGGCTGGTAGTATGGTCACTGAGCTAGCGAGGGGCAAGAGCATTGCCGATGTCTTGAGGATAACCCAGGACACGGTGTTGCAGGCTCTGGGAGGCTTGCCGGAAGAAAGCGCCCATTGCGCACTGCTGGCGGCTAATACCATAAAGGAGGCAGTGAAGGACTACCTGTCCACTAAGAACGAGCCGTGGAAACGCGCGTACCGGAAGGCACCATGGTAGAGAACCCGATGTCTTTCAACATGGTGCAGGTGGAATATGGCGATACTTAGGGTGCGAAGTGAGCTTTGCTTGGGCTGTGGGCTTTGTGCTGAAGTCTGTCCTAAAGCGGCTATTTCTTTTCGCCTGGGTTATGCTCATGTAGACGAGCAGCGCTGCAATAACTGTCGACATTGCCTCGAGGTTTGCCCCCAGTGTGCTATCTTTGAAGTGGTGCCGGCATCGTATACCCAGTTGCAGGAAATGGTCGGCTCGCTGAGATGGAGGGCACAAGTGATTATAGACAAGCTTGATTCCATGATTACTTTGAGAAAGGATGGAAGTGATGTTACGGATAATAACGCTGAGTGAGAACACTGCTATTGTTGGGGACTTTTTAGGCGAGTGGGGGCTGAGTGTGCTTATCGAGATGGACGGAGTGATGGTGCTGTTTGATTCCGGGAGCGGGAGGTCGGTGGTTCATAATGCTGATAGCCTGGGTATTGACTTACGAAGGGTGGACAAGATAGTGCTTAGCCACGGACATTATGACCATACTGGCGGCTTGCGAGAGGTGCTACGGCGGATGAGGAAACAGGTCGAAATAATAGCCCACCCCGATATTTGGGAAGCGAAGTATGCCCGAGGGAGAGGGAGCCAGCGCGCCAGGTACATTGGCATACCGTTCCAGAGGCGCGAGCTAGAGAGTCTTGGCGCCAGTTTCTGCCTGACCAAGGAACCGGTCGCTATAAGCGAATCGGTCTTGACTACGGGTGAGATACCCATGGTGACCGATTTCGAGCGGGTTGATGAGATACTCTACGTTGAGCGTGATGGCGAACTGAAACCAGACGCTCTTGCCGATGACCAGGCGCTGATAATCAAGACGGTGCAGGGGCTGGTTGTGGTCCTGGGCTGTGCCCACCGTGGCATGATAAACACTCTGTGCCATGCACAACGCCTTACTAGTGTTTCGCAAATACATACCGTAATCGGTGGCTCTCACCTCATCGGTGCTTCCGAACAGCAGCTACGAAAAACAATAGCCGTTTTGGAGGAGCTGGATATATGCAGGTTGAGCCTGTGCCATTGCACCGGGCTGCAAGCCATCAGTGTGCTCGCTAACGAGTTTGGCAGCAGGTTTGTATTCAATACAGTGGGCACTGTTATTGAGTTGAGCTGACCTGTTGATGCTCCAGCTAGTCAAAGAGCAGTGCAGTGCGGTGGATAGACTTTGGGAATTTGGTGAAACCTAGGGCTTTGGTGACCTGTTCTGGTCTGCCGGAGCCATGTTCATCACAGCGCAACCTCATGCCCAGTACGCACAGCGAATCACGATGTTCGATAAGCCATAGGTCTTGAATGAGGGCACGGAGGTCGTAATGTCGGGGGCCGGTGTCCCGCATATGTTGCCAGGGCAGTTTTTCCGTTTTGAGGAGCGCGTCTAAGGACTGCTGCACCTCTGCCGCAGTTCTTTCGGTCTCTATTTCCACCCTGTATTCAGCGGACTTTACCTGCGATTGTAGCGATGGCACCTTAAGCCCTATCTGCCAGACTTCGAGAAGTTTGATGCCTTGAGGCAGTTGCTCCGTGACCTTTGCTTTGAAGAACTGCGGGGTTATCCAGCGGGAGAGATGGATGTCCATGAGCTCTGCCTCGCTGGTGATGCCCACTGCCAGTGGTGCTGCCAGTGATAGCTGCGGGTGCGGGGCATAGCCCTGGGAATAGGCCAAAGGTATTCTGGCACGCCGCAACGCCCTTTCCCAGAGCCTCATCAAGTCCAGGTGGGAGAGGAACTTCAGTTCCTCACCGCGGCTAAATTTTATCCGCAGACGCTGCATCCTTTTCCTTGGTTATCAGTATTCTCTCCACCTTTCTACCACGCATTTCTAAGATTGTCAGCTTCAGGTTCTTATATTGCAAGTGTTCGCCCTGTTTGGGGATGCGCCCCAAGTGACTGAGGATAAACCCGGCCACAGTCTCGTAATCGCCCGTTGGTAAGTTAAGCTCCAGCTCCTCGTTGACCTCTTCGATCTTCAGTCCGGCATCTATTTCGAATGTATTGGCATCGATGGTGACGAAGTCTTTTTTCTTGCTGGCGAGCTCATCGCCGATCTTGCCCATTATCTCGGCAGTGAGGTGCTCGAGCGTAGCGACGCCCACAACCCCTCCGTACTCATCGATAACGATTACCATGTGGTAGTTGTTGTCTCTCATTTCTGCCAGCAGTTCCCCCAGCTTCTTCGTCTCGGGGACAAAATATACCGGCCGTATCAGATGATCCAGGGAGCTATCCTTGCTCAAGGAATCGTTAGCTTGTGCCATGAGTACATCTTTAATGGAAATTACGCCGATGACGTCGTCGATGGTCTCCCTGTAGACGGGGAATCGCGAATAGGGAAAGCGGCGATAAGCCTCCAAGAATTCAGCAAGGGTAGAACCCTGCTTCAACCAAGCTACTTCGGTCCTGGGCTGCATCACATCCTTCACCGGGCGGTCAGCGAACTCGAACGCTTTGTGCAGCATTTCAGCTTCTTCTTCCTTCCAGATGCCCTGTTCTTCACCTACTTCTATGGCGGTGTGGAGTTCTTCTTCGCTGACGATAGGCTTGAGTGGGTTGTCCTCGCCAGCCAGTTTGGTGAACCTTATGCCGATGTGGTTAAGCACATAGACGAAAGGATAGAAAATATAGGATACGACTTCGATGGGGCCGGCATAGAGTAAGGCCAGTCTCTCCCTGAAGCGCACTGCTAGACTTTTGGGGATAAGTTCAGCAAAGATGAGTGTTATCACCGTGATGATTATAGTGGCCAGAGCCAGGGCAAGGTTTTGTTCCCAGATGGACACCGCTATAATGGTTCCCAGCGTGGCGACGGCGGTTTCAAACAGGTTAATGCCGAAGAGGACGGTGGCAAGGAACTTTTCCGGGTTCTCCAATATCCTGGCGACGGTCTTTGCCTTGGGGTGGTTGGTGCGCACCAGATGTTCTAGTCGCAACCTCTGTATGCTGACAAAAGCAGTCTCAGCGCTGCAGAAGAACGCTGCCGCAAGCAGGCAAATAAAGAAAAGAGTTAAGTATAAACCAGTTGCCTCTTCCATATATGAACCTGGCCAAGTGTGTGACCAGGTTACCAATACCATCATAGCATTGGCTAGCTATAGTGTCAAAAAGGGCGCTTGTCCTGTTGCCGTTTCCCTGGTAGGATAGAGCTAGTACAACTCAGCCAGTGCGTCTACGATGGTGGAAGTAGAACTCTTACCCGACCTTTCCCACTGCATAGAGACGGTAGCGAAGAAAGAGTATGAAGACACAGTGCGGCGCTTCCTCGCTGGCGGTGGTGATGTGCTGCTTGAGGAAAGGTTGTCGTTGCTGCGTGACTTTCTCGAGGAGGCTGACTTTAGAGAGCTACGCCGCCAGAGCGAGGAGTATTTATTACAGGGGAGAAGGGTGAAGTTCGTGCTCTACCGTGAGGCAGGTGAGCTCAGGTATAAATTGACGGCATGTTAGCCCGATGAAATCTATGGTTGGCTTCACGAGCCCCGCTTCTCATAATCGGGACACCACACGGCGTGGGGGCGTTCCGGATGGTGGCAGGCGCTACGCCAGTCCCACTTGCAACTATCGCACAGTATTGGGTTTATCCCCAACGCCGTTTTCAGCCTGATTTTCATCCTGTCTATCCAGTTGGGGCGGGACTTCCTTGCCACGACTATCTCTCTTTTTCTGATTAGGACCTATCTAGCTGGAGGGACAGTTTACCCGTATGGCAGTAGCATGTCAAGGCTCCGATGGACTCTACTATTATAATCGTCTGGAAAACTACCTGGTTGGGAACGTCAAGGTGGTGACAATGTCGGAACGGAGAATCAATAACACCTGGAGAGGTTTGCCGCCATGGCCAAAGCCCGGGTGGTAGCACCACTGTGTTACTTAGTGAGGCGTTTCAAGTTTGGGAAAGTTAGGCAGAGAAAAGCCCGGTGGAGAGGAAAGACGAGATATGAATACACTGCTGGAAAATCATTCCGGGATGAAGGCATCTTACTAGGCCAAATAGGAGGCGAGGGAGCTCGACCGGCAGCCGAGTCGAGCAGAGGCAACTAAATTTTTGAGGTGGGAAAGTTATCTCCGAAATCAAATCAGCAGAGGATGCCGAGCGGACCGGACGGAGGAGCACATTAAAAAGTTAAAGCACTTGCGTTGGCCGACCCTGAATCATTTTGACAAGGGTATAAATGGGACAACCCGGAGGCGCGCTGTTCGTATTAAGGAGAAAAAATCTGTTTACCGCTCAGGCGGGCAATAAAAGATTGGTTATTTTGTGGGCCAGGAGCCCCATAGCTTGACCTGGCCACAATGGGTACACTTGACAAAGAATGCCAAGAAACCCTGACTGTTACAGGAAGTACAACGGAAGTTCTCAGCAAACTGAGCCATCGTTAGGCTGCCATTTGGTTGGTATTTGATTCTGCTGACTGCCTTCTCTAGTCTATCAAGGCGGTTCGTCAGCTCTGTTATTTTTTCGGTGAGCGCTTTGATGTTGTCTGCTGTAGGTAGAGATGATGGTTGGGGATGAGGTGATTTAGTCTGGCTCGGTGCCACCTTCTCTTTGGCGGTTCCTCGTGCCGGAGCGACCGATTCCATAAGAGCGTCTATTTCACTTTGTGATAGGACTTTATCGTCGGCCATTAGAAGTAATCCAGAATCTTTACTACAAACTTGGACTGGAATTCTGGTTTTGAAAGATCGACATCGTATGGTTTTTCCAGTATACCTTCTCCGGGGCGGTAACATATGCGAACCACGGGCCTGCCTATGAATCCACACCTAGAGTCTGAGATAATGCCCACTTCTTTAGTGTTCAGCTCGACAGTCAGACCCGCTGGGTAGCAAGGTATCTGTCTGACAAAAGCGTCCACCAGTTGGGGATTGAAGTATTCGCCGCTAAATGCCATGATGAATTCGATAGCTTCGTGTGGCATGTATATCTTGTTTTTTCCCGGGCTGACCGAGATCAATTCAGTATAGCTATCGGCAATTGCAAGCAACTGCGCCAGCGGTGATATTCTGGTACCTCTCAGTCCTAAAGGGTATCCGCTCCCATTCCACCGTTCGTGATGCTGCATGATGGCGGTAGCCACAGTAGTATTCTTACCGTTAAACTGCTGTAAAAGCTTATGACCGCGTGTGGGGTGTTCACGAATTCTTGCCAAATCGTCTTTTGTCAGTTCACCCGGTTTATGCAGGATTTCTTCGGGCAATTCTGCATAGCCAATGTCTTTAAGCATGGCTGCAATTCCGAGACTTGCTAGCTGGCTTTTGTCCCATTTCAATTTGTGGGCTACTATCAGCGAAAGGATAGCAGTCTTCACTGGTTGCACATAGATAAAGTCTTCACGAGATAAGATACCTGCTACCGATGGTTCTCCCATTGGTGAGAAGGACAGGTGCTCTATCATAGCATTAACAACACTGCTGATATTGCGTATCCCTTCTATGGTCAAGCGTCCTCTAATGCGGGTCTCGATCATCAGTTGCCGTAGCGCGGCGGATGCTCTCCCTTCAATTTCTGGTGGTATGATAGGCAGGGCAACGATATCGCTGACACGGTTGTCCTGAATAAACAATTCGCTAATTTTCATCCGGGCTAGTGTCTTCAGGTTGTGCTCATCCAGTCTGACCCCTGTGTCCAGCAGTTTCTCTCCGTAGGGGTCGAACACCGGATACCCCAGTATCATGCCTGGCCTGGCATATTTCATGGATATGCGTCTCATCTATTGGACTCCCGAGCTGCTGCTAACGTTGGTGTTCTTGAAGTTACCGCTAGACTCTTGCTGGCTGTTGCTCTTTGATAGAAGCAATTGTGATACAACAAATTGAAGCCAAAACGGGCTGGGTCTAGAATGATCTCAGTAGCACCGAGAAACAGGAAACCGTTTGGTTTAAGGGCGTGGTGAAATCTATGTAAGAGCTGGCATTTTGCTTCCTCAGTAAGATAGATGAGCACATTACGGCAGATGATGAGGTCGAATCCTGAGCCTATGAAATCTTTCGTCAAGTCATGTTGCTTGAAGACCACGCTCTGGCGTATCTCGTCTACCACCTTGTAGCCATTCTCGGCGACAACGAAGTATTTATCGAGGAATGTCTTGGGTACATTCTTAACCTCAGCAGCACTGTAAGGGCCACCATTTCTAGCCTTTTCCAGACACTTCAGGTCGATGTCGGTTGCCAGTATCCGGTGGCAAGACGATGGCGCTAGATGATCCAGAATCATAGACACCGTGTACGGCTCGGCACCATTTGAACAACCGGCGCTCCAGATGTTCAGTCTGGTACAGCGCCTCAGCATTATCGGCAGAATATCTGTCATCAGCAGGCTGAAGTATTTTGGGTCGCGGAAGAACTCGGACACGTTTATCGTCACGAAATCCTTTAGCCTTTCTACCATGGTGGGGTCGCGCTCGAGCGAAGAGCAGAACTGTACGACATCTTGAAACTCCATATTGGACATAAAGTGTTCAAGACGACGACGCATTTGGTTACTTTTGTATTGGCTCAAATCTATGTCAGTCAGTTTGAGGATTTTGTTTATCAGGTAGAAATACTCCCTATCGGTCACGGTCTCCTCGCTGTAGCCTTACGCGTCGGGACTTTCTCCAAGCAGATGCTTGTGAGCTTAGCAGCCATCTGGTGAATTGGGACTATATAATCAGCGTGTCCTGCCTTAATCACACTCATGGGCATTCCGTTTACTGTGCATGTCGACTCATCTTCGACGATGACCATGCCTCCTGCTGCCTTGATCAGAGCAGCCCCGGCGGTTCCATCGATACCCATACCTGTCAAAATCACGCCTACTGAGCGGTTGCCGTATGCGCTAGCTACAGATTCCATAGTGATGTCGGCGCAAGGCCGAACCCCAAGCACAGGTGGACCCCTATGCAGGTGTAAGTGTCCGTCAGTGACAATCATGTGATAGTCGCCCGGGGCAACAAATACTCGTGAACGCAGTATTTCATCGCCGTCTTGTGCTTCCCTAACACGCAATATTGATATGCTATCAAGACGTTCGGCGAGAGATCTGGTGAACAGGGAAGGCATGTGCTGCACTACCAGAATTGCTGCATCGATATCGGCTGGCAAGTTTGGGATTACTTGCATTAAGGCCCGTGGGCCGCCTGTGGACGAGCCGATGACTACCACTCGATTTGGGTTCTTAGCCCCCTGCGCTTCATGGGGCGCTTTGAATGGTTGTGCAGTGCGGAGCAGGCGAGGCTTTAGGTTCTTTAAAGTGGTTGTCTTAGCTGCCAGCTTTATTTTGGCGATCAAATCTGCCTTTGATTGGGCGTCGCCCAGGGGGCTGAGAACCGACGGCTTGAGGAAAAAGTCCACAGCACCCAGCTCCAGCGCTCTTATGGTTACTTCTGCATTGCTGGTAGTCAATGCGCTGAGCATGACGACCGGAGTCGGTGACTCTTCCATTATATGTTGCAGAGCTGTGAGCCCGTCCATTTCCGGCATTATGATATCCATGGTGACCACATCGGGACTCAATCTCTTTACTTTTTCAATGGCATCGATGCCATCTTTGGCTAAGCCGACGATCTCTATCTCAGGGTCGGTTTGCAGTTCTTGGGCTATTACAGAGCGTGCGAACCCTGAATCATCTACAATTAGTACCTTTATCTTGTTGATGTTCGTTGGTTTCTTGTCGCCAGCTATCATTTGTTTATAAGATTTCTTTTAGCTCAGCATCTTTTTCACCGCTGCGAGCACTCTTTCAGGGTCGAACGGTTTTACTACAAAGTCTTTAGCGCCCAATTTCAAGGCTTCGATTACGATCGATTGCTGACCCATGGCGGTGACCATAGACACTCGGGCGTTGTTATCCAGTGCCATCAGTTCTTTCAAGGCTGTTAGCCCGTCCATATCGGGCATAGTGATATCCAGTAGAACCCCGTCCGGTTTGAATTCTTTGTACTTGGCTATGGCCTCCGCACCATTAGAGGCTTCGATTACCCTGTAACCATTCTCGGTTAGTAGTTGCGAACACCTCAGCCTCATAAATGCAGCATCATCGACGACCATTATCGTAGCCATGGCATACCCTCCATTATTGGACTGATTTGTGTCTCGGTCACGAGTGTTACTGCTTTACCTCGCATATCACAGTTCTTTAGGTCTTGCGCCGACGCTTTGCACAATTACTTTGCCCGTAGCAAGATACATTCGGACAGTGCGTCCTTTCTCACCACCAGTGTCCATCGCAGCGATTGTGAGTTTCTCTTTTTCCAGTGCAGCTAGCACCTGTTCTACATTCTTGTCGCCAATCTTGAAGGTTCCATCGAAACCGGGCGCTGTTGATATCCTGGCACCACCAACTACCTTTATCACCAGCCGTGATTTGTCCCCGCCGAGTTTCGTTATTTCTTCCAGTAGAGCTGGGATTGCGATATTGGCATATTTTGAGGGAGCAGTGGCAGTAGTCTTTTCCCCGCAGGGTAAGACCACATGTGCCATACCTCCGACTCCGGATACAGGGTCGAAAGCGCATACTGCAACACAAGAGCCTACACCCAGGCAGGTGAGTACTGTCGAAGGCTGTTTGCTCACTGCAAGTTCGCCCATCCCCACGATGATTTCAACGTCGTCTTGCATTGGTTTCTCCGTGTTGTAGAGTTGCTGGTTCATTTCTGTTCACTAATCTGTTTTCTCCTCGATAGCCGGAATGGGAACTATGAGGAACTTGCCCTCAATTTGCTTATCCGGTGTGCCAAATCTGGCTGCTATGATCGGCGTCTCATCGCCTTGCTCTAATACATGTGACAAGGGCACGTCCAGAATTGCTCCTGCCATGTCCACCATTACCGCCGGTGGGGAGGGGAGTAAGGACATCCCTGCCCCTTCGGCCAGAGCATTCAGGAAGAACGAGCCCATGAGGTTTCCCACCTCGCCCAGGACCGACTGTTCCATTTCGGAGAGCTGAAGCATCGATACCGGGGCTTGTCCTAGCAGCATGGTGATCAGATCTGCGGCGACCTTGGGCTCATAGCCCACAAACATGTGCCCGGCTCTGCCTTTGATTTGTAGATATACGCCTACTATCAGGGACTCTGGCCCTCCAAACTCGTACGCCACATTCCTCACTTTGACATTCTTAATGTCGAAGGCGAAGATCTGGATTTCTTTACCGACCATTCCTGAAAGCCCTGATATGGCATTGCTTATTGCTTTGTTCATCAGCTTAGTTGTCTTGGCAGTCATTCGCTCCTCCAGATAGACTAACTAGTTTTTCCGTCAGCCAATCTTTACTAGCCTGTCATCGTGTCTACTATTCAAGCCTGCATATTCTTGGCGACGATATTTATCGCCCACTGCTGTGCTGAGGAGTGTGGCGATGTCTAACACCAAGGTGATATTGCCATCACCCAGAATGCTGGCACCTGCTATTCCCCTGGTACCCTGGAGATAATTGCCTAGCGATTTCAGTACGATGTCTTGCTGTCCCTTTAAAGAATCCACAATGAGACAGGCTTTGAGGTCTCCACCTTTCACAATCACTGCGTCTAAGTCGCCGTCTTGGGCGCGGTCGGGTTTTTCCCAACCGAACATCGTTGTTAGGTCGAGTACTGAAAGTACCGTATCCCGCCACATGATGACCTTACTTCCTCTAATAGTCTTGAGGTTGTGGGCGGGTAATTTTGCGGCTTCTACAACATCTGCTAGAGGTATAGCGCATAGAGTACCACCGGCCTCGACTAAAAGCGCCGACAGGACTGCCAGCGTGAGCGGTAGGAGCAGAGTGAACCGTGTGCCCTTGTTTTTTTCTGAACTTACCATGACTGTGCCTCGCAGGGCTTCTATATTGGTTTTGACCACATCGAGACCTACACCTCTTCCCGAGACCTCGGTGGTTCTCTGCGCTGTGGATACCCTGGGCACGAATATTAATTCGATTGCTTCAGTATCGGTCAGTCGGGCTGCCTTTTCGGCGGTGATGATGCCCTTCTCCACCGCAGCCTGCTTGATGCTTGCAGGATCAAGCCCTTTGCCATCGTCTGAAACTGTGATTACGATGTGATTTTGTTCGTGGTATGCTGAAAGCGTTATTTTGCCAGTTTCTGGCTTACCTATTGCTACGCGCTGCTCTGGTGGCTCGATGCCGTGGTCTACAGCGTTCCTGAGCAGGTGCACCAACGGGTCCTTGATGTGTTCGATGATGCTCCGGTCGACCTCGGTCTCTTGGCCTTCGATGATAAAGTCTATTTTCTTACCAGCTTTCCGTGCCAGGTCTCTGACCATGCGAGGGAACCCGGTGAACACTATTTCAAGCGGGAGCATCCTAATTTTCATGATGTCTTGTTGCAACATGCTGACTACTTTCCCTGTCTGAATCATGCTCCGTTCCAGTTCATCAATGATCTCGTCGCCCCTGTACTTCGTTTCCAAAAGCTTGCTTAATTGTGCAAGGCGGTTGCGATTTACCACCAGTTCACCCACCTGCTCCATAAGACTATCGAGGCGCTCAATGTCTATTCTTACGCTCTGCCTAGTCTTACCCATAGTCTTCTGCAGGGGTCCCGTCACGGTCGTCGGGGGGATGATGGGCTCCTCGTCTTCCCAATATCGCTCAGTGATGCGCAGTTCTAGTAGCTCTGGCACCGCGGATATTTTCTTATGCAGTTCCGTCTCCTCTGCCCGGGTGGCAAGCAACAGTTTGATGCTGAAATCTGCCTTACCCTCTTCGATTTCCTTCTGTGTTGGTACAGAACAGATGACTTCTCCCAGACTGGATGCTTCGGCAAGTATCTGAAAGCAACGAACAGCATGCCAGGAGCTGTTTTTGTCTATCTGGGCAGTGACTAGAAACACGTTATAACCGGCTGCGAGTGCTGCTTGTACCTTTTGTTTGGTCTCGGTGCCCTGGAGCATCTTCGTGGCTTTCCACTGCAGATGCTGCCCATACGGCGGAGAAGCACCACCTTTTTCCAGAGTTTTCCTTAGCATCGATATGGCCAGTGAAATGTCGACTCCGTCATTGCGCGAGGACTCCAGTTCCTCTTTAAGCGCTTTCAGAGTGTCAAGGCTGGTGAGGAGTGTATCTATCAATTCCGCATCAACTGAGCGCGTCCCTTTTCGCAGCTCATCGAACACGGCTTCCATAGCGTGTGCAAGCTCCGACATGCGCTGATGTCCTATCATGGCTGCGGAGCCTTTGATAGTGTGGGCGGCACGGAAGATCTCGTTCAAAAGCTCAGGGGTTATCCCGCCGTGCTCCAGTTTCACAATATCCTCATCAAGTAATTGGAGCAGCTCTTCGGTCTCCTGTAAGAATATAGCCAAGTCCTCCCGTACCAGATTAGCCGCGAAATCCAAACGAGTCCTCCTTGGCTTTTCGATTCGGCTCTAGCCGGCTTCGATTACTGTTGCTGTTGCCTTTAGTTTTTCCTCCTCCTTTGTCTTTGCAGCCGCTGGGCTTGTTGCCTGCTCGGTTTTTTTGCCGGCCATTACAGGTGCGAGCGCGTCTTCCTTGGAAAGGACCCTGTTCAGGTCAAGCAGTACGATCATGTCACCATCGCGCTTTGCGATTCCAAGCATGTAGTCCGATGCAGTGGTGATGATAATATTTGATGGCGGTTCCACAGCATCAGCCGGTATGCGCAGGACTTCGGTAACGGCATCGACGATTATGCCTACGCTTTCGCCATTGCTGTCCACCACCATAATGCGGCTTTCCTTGGTCTGTTCAATGTCTCCTAGGCCGAGCCTTTTACGCATGTCAACGATGGGTACAACCTTGCCTCTGAGGTTGATTATGCCTTCCACGAAGAAAGGCGCTTTAGGTATTCTGGTGACAGGTTGCATCCTGATGATCTCGTACACCGAATTGATGTCTACGGCGTATTTCTCGCCGGCTATGGTGAAGAGGACAAGGTGCTTTTCATTTGTAGGACCGTTTGTAGGCATTTTGGAACCCCCTTTTTGCCGCCTGCTCCGTAACTCATGTCTCCCGACCGGACTCAACCTTTACACCGACGATTGTCTCTTTCAGTAATCTCTCGCCTGTTCTTCTGCCGCTCCCGTTGCCTCCGTTGCTGCTGACTTTGAACAGAGAGACCGTGCTCTGAAGTTCCCTTGCCATTTCCGTGAGCATCTGGGATGCTGCGACTACTTGCTGAACCTGTGCGCTCATTTCTTCGGCTGAAGCTGCCATCTCCTCAGCAGCGGCACTGTTTTCCTCCACCACGCCGGCCACATTGCTGATGTTATCGAGCACCTCATCCTTATTTGCTACCATCTGTGTGGCAGCCACGGAGTTTTCCTCTGCGGCCTTGCTCACATTATCTATGACCTTTACCATCTCGCTGGCGGAGGCGCTAACTTGCTGAGCGGCCGCTGAGATCTGTTCGATTTGTTCAGATACAGCTTTGGCGGCATCCAGTATTCTGTTGAGGGCTTGGCCTGCCTCATTGGCTATGTTCACGCCCTCTTCTGTCTGGCTGGCACCCTCTTTAGCTGCTGTAATCGATTCGGCTACACCTTTCTGTACCGTACTGACGAGGTTGGCGATTTCCTTAGCCTCCTTAGCTGTGCGCTCAGCCAACTTTTTCACTTCGTCGGCGACAACGGCGAAACCGCGCCCTTGGTCGCCTGCCCGCGCAGCTTCAATGGCCGCGTTGAGGGCGAGAAGGTTGGTCTGTGCTGCTATGTCCTCGATTACTGATATCATTCTGCCGATTTCTTCGGAATGACGTCCGAGCTCGTTAATTTTTTCGCTCATATGGTTGACTACGTTGCGCACCTTGTACATCGCTTTGATGGTGGTATCGACCGCCATAGTACCATCTTTAGCTAGCTGTGTCGCCTGCTCGGCATTTCTGGCAGCTTCCTGGGCATTGCTGGCAGAGTGTTCGGAAGCTTTGCTCACCTGCTGGACTATCAGGGAGGCCTGTGCCACGGCTCTAGTTTGCTCCTGACTAGCCTTGGCCACCATATCTATGGCTTTGGATAGCTGTTCCAAAGACATTCTCACTCTGCCGATGCCTCTGGACTGCTCTTCAGCACCTTTGGCTATTTGCTGGCTTACGTTGGCTATCTGGGCTGTCGCCGACCCGGACTGCTGTGCGGCGCTAGCTAACTGGTTGCTGGAGCCTGAGAGTTCATCTGCATTGTCTTTCAGCTGAGCGATTAGCGAACCAACGCTGTCGATGACTTTATTGACGGAGTGCTTGATATTCGCTAGGTCGTTCTTGTACTCGCCCATGACTTTCACGGTGAAGTCTTTCTCCGCCATCCTCGCCAGCACCTGCGCTGCTTCGTTTATGGGCTGGGTAATGGTGTCAAGCAGCCTGTTAATTCCGCTGATGATTTTGCGGAAGCTGCCGCTGTACTTTTCTTCATCGGCACGAGCGCTCAGTTTACCTTCCTGAGCGGCTTCGACTAGCTGCAGTACTCCTTCGATGCTCTTCCTCTCGTCTGTTATGTCGGTTATGTACTCAAAAGCACCAATGAGTTTCCCTTTGTCATCCTTGAGCGGTGCGCAGTAGTAACGGATGGGGAGCATACCAGAAGGTAGGTGGGCAGTTGTCTCGCCAATACATACCGAATCGGTTTCAAGAGCTTTGGCC
>Ga0272449_1003239_pt1 | contig 14190 bp, 13 predicted proteins | sample YNPCB0241_FD_198679 | JGI IMG/M metagenome (GOLD analysis project Ga0272449, IMG submission 198679) | Hot spring sediment microbial communities from Yellowstone National Park, WY, United States - YNP-CB-024-1 | ecosystem: Environmental > Aquatic > Thermal springs > Hot (42-90C) > Sediment...
AATGCATTATATGATAAAGTCCTGATACATAAACATCCTCTATTGAAAAATACAGTGCTTCCTGACACATTCTTAAAATCTTATTAATCAGTCTGTCCCAAAAAATTTTTTCTTTTTTTATCCTTACAATCAGGTCTTCTCTAATTTCATCAATAGTTTTGCCTTGATAATTTCTATTAACAAACTCAGCAAGGCTGTTAAGTTCCTGCTGAGTTATTTCAGGATAGGTTTTTATGATTTTATGCTTAACAATACCTTTATCATTTACCACCACTGCTATTACTAAGTCATCTTTAAATTTTATGAAATCTACTCTATGAAGTGCAGTTTTTTCTGTTGCAGGCAAAACAGCTAAACCTAAATAATGTGTAGCCTGAGATAGGCTCTGGGTTGCTTCTAAAAAAAGTGAATTCATATTGTTCCTAAGTTTTCTAAGTCTTTTTGTAAGATTTTCTATGAACTTTTTAATTTCAGCTGAATGAGTGAATAATGCCTCCTGAAGTATATAATCTACATAAAATCTATATGCTCTATCTGTTGGCACTCTTCCTGCTGATGTATGCGGTTGAAAGAGAAAACCAGCATCTTCTAAATCAGACATTATATTCCTTATTGTTGCAGAACAAATATCGAATCCGTATTTCTTCATTATATAACGAGAACCAACCGGTTCAGGTTTTTCAATGTAACTTTCTACAACTGCGCAAAGTATTCTTTTTGTTCTCTCATCAATCATGGTATTTTTCACTTTAGCACTCTCCATATTAAAGTGCTAACATTTAAAGTTAGCATGAAAGCTTTAAAAAAGTCAATTTCTACCCATTACCCTAATTTTTATATTATTCTGATAATTTTTTGTCATTCTGATCAATGGTGAAAAATCTTCCTCCTTTTTTATGAGACCCTCCACTTTATTCAGGGTGAAAAAAGAGGATGAATTCCTTTGCTTCACTCAGGACAGTACCTCAGGGCATTGAACCATTCGAAATGACAGCATAAGCAAAAAAACAGCCCTTCTTAAATCGGTAATTTCTACCAATCAAGTTCTTTATTTAAAAGTTTTTTGTAAATATCTCTGGGAAGAAAACAGGCTTTGTGTAAATCCTCAGTATAAAGTTTTGTTGAAACCTTAACAGACTTTCTTATCTCACGGGGATCTAAGGATTTTGAGCCTACTGAAAAGCTCCACCAGTTTCCAGCATAGGTTGCAATAGATGCAGTGTAAAGATCAACAATAGGAAATATAAGTTTCATTGAATTTTGAACCTCATAAACAAGGTTTTTGTGAAAAATAAGTGATTCAGAAAGAGTTACAAACATTCCACTTTCCTTTAAGGCATCTCTGACGGATTTGAAAAATTCAACTGTAAAAAGACTCTTTGCAAAACCTATTATATCAGTGGAATCTACTATTATAACATCAAGAGTATTTTCCATTTCCTTTATAAATTCTGCTCCGTCCATACATCTAATCTCAACTCTTGGATCATCAATTGCTGAAGATACGGTAGGGAAAAATCTTTTTGAGATATTTATAACTTCCTCATCAATTTCTACAAAATAAAGTTTTTGCACACTATCGTGTTTAAGCACTTCTCTTACTGCTCCACCATCTCCGCCTCCAATTACTGCAACAGTTTTTGCCTCTGGATGGGCATGCATAAGAACATGGGTTAGCATCTCATGATATATAAATTCATCTCTTTCAGTCAGCTGAACTACATTATCAAGGACAAGAATTCTTCCAAAATAGGGATTTTCAAAAACCATTATTTCTTGGAATTTACTTTTTCCCTTATAAAGAACCTTTTCAACATCATAAACATATTGTATGGGTGCATAGGGATCCTTTTCAAAAAACTTAATCATGGTAATCCTCCTAAATTAAAAATGTTTTTGGTATTGAAAATCCGTTAAATTCTGATGCATAGGATACTGTATATGCTCCAGCAGAAAGAATAAGAATGAGGCTTCCTACATCTGGCTCAGGAAGCAGAACCTCTTTATCAATAACATCAAAGCTATCACAGCTTGGACCTGCAATTGTCCAATGTTTTTCTTCTCCTCTACTACCAACAATATATTGATACTTAATACCTCCTATACTTTCCATTAATCCATTAAAAACTCCAACATCTATGTAAAGCCAGTTTTCATCTCCTCTTTTAGCTTTCCCTATAATTCTTGAAACAAAAACTCCTGCATCTCCTACAACTGCTCTTCCAGGTTCTATAAAAATGTCAGTGTCAGGAAAATAATTTTGAAGTATTGAGTTAATTTTCATTTCAATTGTCTCTATATCGGGAACTTTTTTAATATATTCAATTGGATATCCGCCACCTATGTTTAACATTCTTATTTCTATACCCTCTTTTAAAGCTAATTCTTTTACTTGCCTTGCTTTATCTATTGCAGTATGCCAATTGTAAATATTACTACATTGAGAACCTACATGAAAGGTTATTCCAATTGGCTCCAGTCCCTTTTCTTTAGCATAAAGGAGTAACTTTACCGCATCTTCGATCTCAACGCCAAATTTTTTACTTAAAGGCCATTCACTACCCTCATTGGGGACAGAAAGTCTTACATAAACTTTTTTCTTTGGTGCGTATTTTGCAAGCTTTTCAACCTCTGCAAAAGAATCAAAGGCATAATAATTTATTCCGTATTCAACTGCCTCCTTTAAAAATTTAAAAGTTTTTATGGGATTGCTTGTTATCATTCTTTCAGGTTCAACATTAAGTTGCTTAAGTATTGCTAATTCTCCCTCTGAAGCTATTTCAAAGCCTACTTTTAACTCATTTAAAAACCTTAAAACTTCAATATCAGGATTAGCCTTGACTGCATAAAAAACCTTAGAATTATTAATACCTTTACCAATTTGTGAGACTTTTTCTTTTAATACCTCCTTATCTATTAAAAGAAAAGGTGTGTCATCGTCATGGGTAGCAATCCAGTTTAAAACTCTATCCATCATTTTTTCCCTTTGTTTTTTCATGACTTAAATTTTATCATAATTTAATATTATTATGATAGAATAAATAAAAAATGACTGATAAAGAACTACAAAAATTAAGAGATGAAATTGATCAAATTGATAGAGAGATACTTACTCTGCTTAATAAAAGAGCCTCTGTTGCTCTAAAAATTGCTGAAATTAAAAAAGCTAAAGAACTTTCCTATTATGATCCAGTAAGAGAGAAAAAATTAATAAATAAACTTCTTGAATTAAACAAAGGACCCTTTTCTAATGAGATAATTAAAACTCTCTTTAGAGAAATTCTTTCAGCAACCCTTGCACTTCAGGAATCACAAAAAATAGCCTATCTTGGACCTGAAGGCACTTTTACCCATCTTGCTGCAATAAAGTATTTTGGAAGTTTTGCAAAGTTTGAACCTCAGGATAGTATTAAATCTATATTTGAATCTGTTGAAAAGGGATTGTCAAAATTTGGTATTGTGCCAATAGAAAACTCAAATGAGGGAACTGTAACCTATACTCTTGATATGTTTACCCAGTATGAAGTAAAAATTTCTGGTGAAATAATAATTCCCATAACTCATCATCTTCTTTCTCTTACAGGAGAAAAAGAGAAAATAAAAAAAATTTACTCCCATCCCCATGCAAAAGCTCAATGCAGAGAATGGTTAAACAAAAACATGCCAAATATACCTCTTTATGATGTTGCATCTACTGCAGAGGCAGCAAGGCAGGCTTCTTTAGATGAGGAAATTGGAGCCATTGCCAGCGAATTTGCAGCCAACATTTACGGGCTTAAGTTTGTTGCAAAACACATTGAAGACTATAAAAACAACTACACAAGATTTTTTATACTAAGCAAAAATTTTCCAAATAAAACAGGCACAGATAAAACATCCATAATGTTTTCCCTTCAGGACAAACCTGGTGCCCTTTACAATGCTTTGAAACCTTTTAAAGATGCAAATATAAACTTAACAAAGATAGAATCTCGTCCAGCAAAGATGCGTAAATGGGAATACATATTTTTTGTTGACTTTATTGGGCACATTGAAGAAGAAGAAGTGCAGAAAACCCTTGAAAAGGTAAAATCTTACTGTATAGAGCTTGTTCATCTAGGCTCATATCCAATTTTTGAAAGTAATGTCTAAATTTTCATGAAAAGCTGACTCTTGCAGCTATATTTGTAATTAAGGAACATATAATTAATCATGTTAATATTTGCCTCTTTTTTAGTATTAGCAATATACTAACTTTAACCTTGAAAAAAAGATGGAGGCGAGCATAAAATACATAATACATTGAAATTTAATGCTTTTAAACCAATTTTCTTAAATGAGTAGACAATACTTAACATCTATTAAGGAAGAAGATATGATTAATTTAAAAGAATTTGAGCAGGCTATAGTATCAGATAAATTAAATGGTATGTCTGATCTTGAAATTGGAAAGAAGTATAAGATTACATATCGCCAGCTTGAAAATATTTTAAGAAAAGCTACAGGAGTAAGTATAAGTTCATTAAAGAAAGAAAAGAAGCTCAAAAGACTTGCCCCTAAGGATTTTAAAGAGGAGACAACCACTGTGTGGAGTTTTAGGAGTCGTGGAGATTGGGCAACCCATAGCGGTGAATACAGAGGAAACTGGTCACCTTATATCCCGAGAAATGTAATTTTAAAGTACTCAAAGCCTGGGGAGCTTGTTTTAGATTATTTCTGCGGAGCTGGTACTACTGCTGTTGAGGCAAAACTTCTTGGCAGGAGATGTATAGCTTTTGATATTAATGAGAAGGCGATAGAACTGGCAAGACAAAATGTTGATTTTAAAATACCAGATACTAAGTCTTTAAAAATTTATGAGCCAGAATTATTCGTTGGTGACGCAAGAGATCTGTCATTTTTAGAAGATAATTCAGTTGACCTGATTTGCGCCCATCCACCATATGCAGATATTATCCATTATACAAATCATAAAGAAGGGGATTTATCTTTTCTTAATCTTGACAGTTTTTTAAAAGAAATGAAAAAAGTTGCTTGTGAAAGTTATAGAGTACTGAAGCCAGGTAGACAATGTGCAATCCTTATCGGTGACATGAGAAGGCATAAACATGTGGTTCCCTTAGGATTCAAACTTATAAATGTCTATCTTGACGCTGGTTTTAAATTAAAGGAACTTGTAATAAAGAGACAGCATAATTGTAAAACCACAGGTTTTTGGTATAAAAATAGTATTAAGTATAATTTCCTTCTTCTTGCTCATGAATATCTGCCGATATTTGAGAAACCTTTATATCTAAATGAATCAGTATATATTGGAGAAACATTAACACAGTATAAGGAAATTTTTACTCTTACTACAAAACCCCAAAAGGGGAAGTTAAAAGAGTTTGAGACAACTACTGTTTGGATCTTTCCTGAAGATAAATTGGAGTTGTCATTAGAAAAGAATGTAATTAAAAGATATGCACCATGTGGAAAGTATAGGCTTATTGAACTTACATTCAAGGATGAGGATAAAGAATATACTGGAAGATTACCTTTAGACACTATGGAACTTTTATTCGTTAAATCTCCATGTCTTGAGTTTAAGGAATTAAATTATGAATTTGTCGATATGTATCTTAAACATCTAAAGACATTTATCACAAATACTATTCATAGTATAAATAAAGATGGATATTGTGTAATTCAAACAAGAGATATTCAAGTAAAAGGTTATATTGAACCTATGGCTAAATATATAGTTGACATATTTGAAGATATACCAGAATTATTTTTGAAAGAGATTGTCGTGGTTTCAAAGGAAGCTCATAAAGAAAAGGAATTGCCTGAAAACTTAGAAATTACACATAATTATTTAATAGTTTACCGGAGGCTATAGAATGAATGAAGATGAGATGCGACAATTCATGACCTTTAAAAAGAATGTTAAAAAGGTATCGCCGCTTTTTGTTTCTACAGTTAACGACAAGTTCATTGTTGCTGTTTATCAGGGAACTATAAGTGACTACGATATCTTGATAAAATATCGCCAAAGGGAAAGTGAGAAATGGTCAAATATAAGGACACCTAAGCATATTCATTGGGCTGTTGACATTCTTATAAAAATGCATTCTGATAGAGAAAAGACCCAGCAATTTTTAGATTTTTTGATTGAGTGTTGGGAAAAAACTAAACCGATTAGATCGAATGAAGAAAGAGAAAAAATTTTGAGTATAGAAAATTTATTAGAGTCCAGTCGCCAGCAAATCAAAGAATATGAAGCTCTGGGAAAGAAAGGAGAGTATAGTATCAAGTTTTTAATACTTTTGGCAAAGCTTTTAATGCTTCAAGAAAAAACTAATTTAGAAACTGCGTATATGTTCAAAAAGTTATTAGAAGCTCTTAAGTCAGGTGAAGACATCTTTAAAATTGTCTCAATTGCTTCACATACAGGCGGTAGGAAAAGATAAGCAAGGTATGTTTTTTAGAATTTTGTCTTATAATATCAAAAATTTTTCATAGGAGGAGGAATTTATGATTAAACCACTACCTTATGTGGAAAAAATTCAACCGTATATTCCAGGGAAACCAATTAAAGAGGTTGAAAGGGAGCTTGGAATAAAGGAGTGTATAAAACTTGCATCAAATGAGAATCCTTTAGGTCCTTCACCAAAGGTTTTAGAAGCCATTAAGGAATTTTTGTCTAATCCAGCAGAACTTGCAAGGTATCCAGAAGGAAGCGGATATTATCTTAAAAATGCATTATGTGAGTTTTTTTCAAAAAAAAGAATAAATTTAACTCATGATGAGATAATTCTTGGTAATGGCTCTAATGAACTTATAGACATAGCAGTAAAAACCTATGTTGGTCCCGGGGATGAGGCAGTTATGGCAAAACCCTCTTTTATTGTTTATGCAATGAGTGTAACTTCTCAAGGAGGAATTCCAAAGGAAGTGCCTCTCCGAGATTGGAAACATGATCTTGAAGGAATGCTTAAGGAAGTAACAACGAAAACAAAGATTGTTTTTATAGCCAATCCAAATAATCCAACAGGTACCATGAACTATAAAAAAGAATTTGATGAATTTATGAAAGCCCTTCCAGATGGAATATTGGTCATTGTAGATGAAGCCTATTATGAATATGTTACAGATTCAGACTACCCTGATACTTTAAAATATTTTCAGGATGGCAGAGATATACTAATTTTAAGAACCTTTTCAAAAGCCTATGGACTTGCAAGCCTGAGAATAGGTTATGGTATCGCTAAAAAAGAAATAATTACCGAAATGAACAGAATCAGAGAACCCTTTAACACAAACACAATTGCTCAGATAGCAGCAGAGGCTGCTTTAAAGGATGAGAAACACCTAAAAAAAGTATTAGAAATAAATGAAAAGGGTAAGCAATATCTATACAGCGAACTTGATAAAATAAAAGAAATCAAATATCTTCCAACTCAAACAAATTTTATTTACATAATACTGCCAGATTCTATTTCATCTCATGAAGTTTTTGATTTCCTTCTCAGAAATGGAGTTATAATAAGACCAGTTGGACCAAATCAAATAAGAGTGACCATAGGGTTACCTGAAGAGAATAAAGCTTTTATAGATGGTTTAAAAAAATTTTTTGGAGGTTAAAAAATGGATATTATTGTATTAAAACCAGATGTAAGTGACGAACAAATTGAAAAAATTGTAAAAAAACTCGAAGCAAAGGGACTCAAACCCCATGTATCAAAGGGAACAGAAAGAACAATAATTGGTGTAATCGGAGATACATCAAAGGTAACAGAAGATGAAGAAAATGCTATAAGAGCAATTCCAGGAGTTGAAGATGTTTTAAGAATTCTTAAACCTTACAAACTTGCAAGTAGAGACTTCAAAAAGACAGACACAATTATTCAGGTTGATGACTTCCAAATCGGAGGTAAAAAAGTTCATGTTGCAGCAGGCCCCTGTGCCGTAGAAAACAGAGTAACCCTTCTTGATATAGCTGAGAAAATTAAATCAGCTGGTGCAACCTTTTTAAGAGGTGGTGCTTTTAAGCCACGCACATCTCCCTATTCCTTTCAAGGTCTTGGAATAGAAGGACTTAAGTATCTCAAAGAGGCAAAGGAAAGAACAGGACTTCCTGTAATAAGTGAAATTATGGATCCAAGAGATATAGATGTAATGCTTGACTATGTTGATATTCTCCAAATTGGCACAAGAAATATGCAGAACTTCAAGCTGCTTATGGAAGTTGGCTCAGTTGACAAACCTGTTTTGCTCAAAAGGGGCATGTCTGCAACAATAAAAGAACTTCTTATGGCAGCAGAGTATATTCTTTCAAGGGGAAATGAAAAAGTTATACTCTGTGAAAGAGGGATAAGAACCTTTGAGACTGCCACAAGAAATACCCTTGACCTTAGTGCTATTCCATTACTTAAATCTTTAAGTCATCTTCCAGTAGCAGTAGACCCCAGTCATGGTGTTGGCAAAAGAGATCTTGTTGCGCCAATGGCAGTTGCTGCAGTTGCTGCTGGTGCTGATATGCTTTTGATAGAAGTTCATACAAATCCTGAAGAAGCTCTCTCTGACGGAGAGCAGTCCCTTACTCCAGAGCAGTTTAAAAATATGATGGAAAAAGTTAAAGCAGTTGCAATGGCTATTGGTAGGGAAGTCTAATGGAGGATGGATTTAAAACTGTATCAATTATTGGAGTTGGATTAATTGGAGGATCCTTTGCTTTAGCCTTAAAAAATAAAGGATTGGTAGATACAATCATCGGCTATGGTAGGAATGAACAAAGGCTTAAAAGAGCAGAATCACTTGGAATAATTAATCAATTTACAACTTCATTAAAAGATGCAGCATTAGCTGACATTGTTGTACTTGCAACTCCTTTAGGAGTTTTTGAAAAAATTGTTTCAGAATTGGCTGAATTTTTAAAAAAAGGGACTGTTGTAATAGATGTGGGAAGTGTTAAAGAATGGGTTGTAGAAAGGATTGAAAAGATTTTACCCGGAGGAGTTCATTTTGTTGGAACCCATCCCATTGCTGGTTCTGATAAAACAGGATTTGAATATGCGCGGGCAGACCTTTTTGAAGGAGCAAAGGTAATTATAACACCAACTGAAAAAACTGATAAATTGATTCTTGAGAAAGTATCTAAATTATGGAAGGAAGTGGGTGCAGATGTTGAATTTATGTCTGCAAAGAAGCATGACAGAGTTTATGCCTTAATGAGCCATTTACCTCACCTTATTTCCTTTTGCATGGTAAACACAGTAGCTGATATAGATAAAAACTTAATAACCTATGCTGGTTCAGGATTTAAAAGCTTTACAAGGATTGCCAAAAGCTCTCCAGAACTGTGGGGAGACATTTTTATTATGAATAGTGAAAACATTTTAGACTACCTAAGTATTTTTTGTGACAAAATTGAAGAAATGAAGAGATTGATTAAGGAAGAAAAGTTAGATGAATTGAAAAAATGCATTGAAAAAGCAAAAAATCTTAGAGAGAGAATTTCTTAAAAATGTATTTTGAAAAAATTATAATTCATAAACATGCTCAAGAAAGAATGCAAGAGAGAGGAGCAACTGAAGAAGAGGTAATACAAACTCTAAAGGAAGGAGAAAAATTTCCTGCAAAATTTGGTAGAATTGGTTTTAGAAGAAATTTTTCCCTTGAGGGAGTTTGGAGATAAAACAAAGCAAATTGAAATTTACGGAGTTATAGAAGACGGTAATTTTGTTGTAATAACGGTTTTGGTAAAATATTTTTAGTTAGGAGGCGAAATAACATGAAATTAAGCTATGATTCTAAATATAATATTGCTTATATAAAATTTAAAGACAAACCTGAACAGGTTGAAACTATTCATCTAAGTGACGAGGTAAATATAGATCTTACTCCAGATGGTAAAATATATGGAATAGAATTATTAAATGCTAATGAACAACTGCAAATTTTAAAAGATATGAAATTTATTTTTACTGACCAATCTTCAGGTTTAACAATAGAATTACCAATCAATTTTAAATCCAAGGCAAATTTATAAAATTCTTTATGTTATGAAATCGAAATTAGGGAGCTAATCATTATGAATAGAATAATTGAAAAAGCAACTTTTCTTAAAGGAGAAATAACACCACCACCTGATAAATCTATATCGCACAGAGCAGTTATGTTTGCCTCTCTGGCAAAGGGTGAATCAAGGATAAAAAATTTTCTATGGGCAAAGGATCCTATAAGTAGCCTAAATGCAATGAAAGCTCTTGGAGTACAAATTAAAGTAAATGATATAAAAGAAATTATAGTTCATGGACAGGGATTACAATCCCTTAAAGAACCTGAAGATGTTATTGATTGTGGAAACTCTGGAACAACGATAAGGCTTTTAAGTGGAATACTGGCTGGACAGCCCTTTTTGAGTGTTCTTACCGGAGATGAATCATTAAGACAAAGGCCCATGAAAAGAATTATAGAACCTTTGAGGCAAATGGGAGCAGAAATTTACTCAAGAGCAGATAACAAATTCCCTCCAATTGTAATAAAAGGTGGGAACCTAAAAGGAATTAGTTATAAAATGCCTATTGCAAGTGCACAGGTAAAAAGTGCAATTCTTCTTGCAGGACTTTTTGCAAAAAGCGAGACCACTGTAAAAGAACCTCATAAAAGCAGAGACCATACAGAAAAAATGCTAAAAAGCATGGGTGTTGAACTTTATATAACAAACAACACAATAAAAATCATTCCGCCATTACAACAAATAAATCCCTTTGAAATAACTATTCCAAATGATTTTTCTTCAGCTGCCTTTTTTATTGGAGGAGCTTGTTTAGTGCCAGACTCTGAAGTAATAATAAAAAATGTTTGTCTAAATGAAACAAGAACAGGTTTTCTTGAAGTTCTAAGCTCCATGGGAGCAAAAATTGAGATATTTAATTTAAAAGAACAAGCAGGAGAACTTATTGGAGATATTTTAGTTAAGACATCTTCTGAACTTAAAGGCGTTACTGTTCATGGAGAAATAATTCCAAGACTTATTGATGAATTTCCAATTTTATGTGTTATTGCAACTCAGGCAGAAGGACTAACAATTATCAAGGATGCAAAAGATTTAAGAGCTAAAGAGTCAGATAGAATAAAAGCAATGGCAACAGAACTAAGTAAAATGGGAGTTCCTATAAAAGAATTTGAAGATGGAGTAGAGATAAAAGGTCCTTGCAAACTTCAAGGAACAGAAGTTTATTCTTATAAAGATCATAGAATAGCTATGGCATTAAGTATTGCAGGACTAATTGCAGATGGAAAAACTACTATAAAAGATGCAGACTGTGTTGATATATCTTTTCCTGAATTTTATAATTTTCTTGAAATACTTCAGAAATGAAAAAAGTTATAGCAATTGATGGACCTTCTGGGGCTGGTAAAAGCACTATTTCAAAGGAAATAGCAAAAATTTTAGGATTTCAATATCTTGATACAGGTGCTTTATACAGAGCAATTGCATATCATTTTTTCATAAAATTTAACCATATTAAAGATTTTTCAACATTATCAGACAAAGAAATTAAAAAAGAGCTTAAAAAAATAAAAATTAATTATGAAAATGGTAGAATTTTTCTTAATGGAAAGGATGTTTCTTTATTAATCAGAGACCCTCAGATAGGTGCTGTTACATCTCAAATTTCTGCTAAACAAGTCATAAGAGATTTTTTGCTTCCTCTGCAAAGAGATTTTGCTCAGATAATGGATATTGTAGCTGAAGGCAGAGACATGACAACAGTTGTATTTCCTGATGCATGGAAAAAATTTTATCTTGATGCCTCTCCCGAAATAAGAGCCAAAAGAAGATATGAACAACTATTAAATCTTGGAAAAGAGATAACCTTTGAAGAAGCATTAAAGGATGTCATAGAGAGAGACAAAAGAGATTCTTCACGGCAGAATGCACCATTAAGAATTAGTGAAGATGCTTTTTATATTGATACATCAATGCTTAATCTTCAAGAAGTTATCTCACTAATTTTAAAAAAAGTTGCAGAGTCTGCTTAATATCTTGTATTATCAAAAACAGTATGCAGAAAATCGTTCTGGTAGAAGGTGCAGGATTTTGTTTTGGAGTTAAAAGAGCAATTGACATAGCCTTTGATGTTGCTCAAAAACATAAAGATGGCGTTTTTACATTAGGTCCTATAATTCATAATCCTCAGGTTGTTGAAAAATTAAAGGATTTAGGTGTACATCCCATAGAAGATATCGATAACAAAAATATAAGAACCTTAATAATCAGGGCTCATGGAATTCCAAAGGAAAAATTTGAAGAAATTAAAAATCTTGGAATAGAAATAATCGATGCTACATGCCCTTTTGTGAAAAAAGCTCAAAGTATTGCTGAAAAATTAACATCTGAAGGTTATCAAGTTCTTATTATAGGTGATAAAGAACATCCTGAAGTTAAAGGAATTTTTAGCTATGCCGGTGAAAAAGCTGCCGTAATAAGCTCTGATGAAATTCCAGCTCTAAATAAAAAAATTGGTATAATCGAGCAGACAACCCAGCCAATGTCTAAGGTTAAAGAAATAATGAATAAAATAATCAATTCTCTCAATGAATTTGAAGAAATAAGAATTTTTAACACTCTTTGTAATTTTACATCTAAGCGACTTCAGGCAACAGAAAAAGTTGCAAAAGAAGTAGATTTAATGATTGTTGTAGGTGGGAAAAACAGTGCTAATACTACCCAACTTGCTAATCTTTGCAAAAAAATTGGTGTTACTACCTATCATATTGAAGATGCTAAAGAAATTGACAAAGAGTGGGTAATATCTGTTAAAAAAATTGGTGTTACAGCAGGAGCATCAACACCTCAGTGGATCATTGATGAAGTAATAGAAAAAATTAAAATGTTTATAAATTAAGGAGGAAGGAGCATGCAGAGCGAACTTAGTGAAAAGCAAGAATTAGAGAGTCTTTATGAGGGGACACTTTCTCGTGTTGAAAGGGGAGAAATTGTTAAAGGAAAAGTAATAGGAATAAGAAATGATGGCATTATAGTTGATGTGGGATATAAATTTGAAGGAATAATTCCCCATAATGAGTTTACAAAGGAAGAATTAGAAAGTCTTAAAGAAGGTGATGAATTTGAAGTTTTTATTGAAAAAATTGATGATGCCCAAGGTGCAATATATCTTTCAAGAGATAGAGCTTTAAAAATTAAAGGTTGGGAAATGCTAATAGAAGCCAATGAAAAGGAAACTCCAATTGAAGTTAAAGTTACGGGCAAAACCAAAGGTGGACTAATAGCTTCTTTCTTCGGTATAAAAGGCTTTATTCCAGCATCATTACTTGAATTAAGAAAACCAAAAAATCTTGACAATTATATAGGACAAAATTTAAAGGTAAAAATAGAAAAGATAGAAACACCAAGAAATCTCTATGGGTCTTGGAAAAATGTAAAAACCACTCTGGTGTTTTCCAGAAAAAGTTATCTTGAAGAACAAAGGGAATCCCTAAAGAAAGAAATGGCTCAGAAAATAAAAGAAGGAGCTAAAATAAAAGGCATTGTAAAAAATATAACTAACTACGGAGTTTTTGTTGACCTTGGTGGCATTGACGGATTTATTCATATTTCTGATATATCTTGGGGTAAAGTTAAACATCCATCCCAATTTTTTGAAATAGGGAAAGAATACGAATTTGTTGTATTAAAATCAGATATTGAAAATGAAAGAGTAACTCTTGGTTATAAACAAAAGAAACCAGATCCATGGGAAAACATTGATAAAAAATATCACTCTGGTATGAAAGTTAGAGGAAAGGTTACACGCATTGAAGATTTTGGATTATTTATTGAAATTGAAGAAGGTGTTGAAGGATTAGTCCATATAAGTGAACTTGACTGGACAACGCCAAAGAATCCAACTTATTATGCTGAAGTTGATGAGTGGTTAAATCTTAAAATTCTTGATATTGACAAGGAAAACAGAAAGCTTTCTTTAAGTTTAAAACAACTAAAACCAAAACCTTGGGAAGTTGTGGCTAAAAAATATAAAATAGGTGATAAAGTAACAGGTAAGGTTAAGACAATTACTGATTTTGGAGTTTTTGTAAGACTACCCGAAGGAGTTGATGGACTTATTCATATATCAGATATTTCATGGACAAAACATGTTGATCATCCCTCTCAATTTTTTAAAAAGGGACAAAAAATTGAAGCTGTAATTTTAAATT
>Ga0272449_1003242_pt1 | contig 14173 bp, 7 predicted proteins | sample YNPCB0241_FD_198679 | JGI IMG/M metagenome (GOLD analysis project Ga0272449, IMG submission 198679) | Hot spring sediment microbial communities from Yellowstone National Park, WY, United States - YNP-CB-024-1 | ecosystem: Environmental > Aquatic > Thermal springs > Hot (42-90C) > Sediment...
GGATGAGACGAAGGAATTAAAACAGCCTTCTAGACGCACGCAGAGGCTTGATTTTTGTTTAAAGTGGGCTATAATAGGGTCAAAATCAGAGTTGCACCCGCCTCGATCCGTTAGTGGATACTGAAACGCATTCACACTTCGTGAGGGTGTTGTTCTATCCCTTGTTGCACCCGCCTCGATCCGTTAGTGGATACTGAAACCGTAGAATTCCAAGTCAATCGCACACGGCTTCATGGTTGCACCCGCCTCGATCCGTTAGTGGATACTGAAACGTCTTTCAAGTTCAGCACTTATCCATTCCCTCATCGGGTTGCACCCGCCTCGATCCGTTAGTGGATACTGAAACTCTTCACGCGATAGTGCAGCGTGGGGACACCGTTGAAGTTGCACCCGCCTCGATCCGTTAGTGGATACTGAAACAACAAACTGAGTATTTACATGAATATCACCCCATAGTTGCACCCGCCTCGATCCGTTAGTGGATACTGAAACGTTTGGTTTTGCCAAGATACCAGACGTCCAGAATGCGCGGTTGCACCCGCCTCGATCCGTTAGTGGATACTGAAACACCACAGTAGGAATCTTTTCTAGTGAGGAGGAAGAGCGTTGCACCCGCCTCGATCCGTTAGTGGATACTGAAACTTGAAGCCCAAGCGCACCACCGGCGAGCCACAACGCGTTGCACCCGCCTCGATCCGTTAGTGGATACTGAAACTCAAAAACGAAAGCGATGAGCCAAGCGTTGGTGAAGTTGCACCCGCCTCGATCCGTTAGTGGATACTGAAACGCGGCCAGTGCGCCGGTATCTCATCCGGCTGCAGGTGTTGCACCCGCCTCGATCCGTTAGTGGATACTGAAACGAAAAAATTGCCCTGGCCATCTGGCGTGCCGCGGGGTTGCACCCGCCTCGATCCGTTAGTGGATACTGAAACCATGGTAGGTAGGTGTTTGGCGGCGCGCTTGTCTGTGTTGCACCCGCCTCGATCCGTTAGTGGATACTGAAACAGCGGAATGTTTTTCGGGTCGCATCCCGACGACCCGAGTTGCACCCGCCTCGATCCGTTAGTGGATACTGAAACTTTTACATAATATTCTTACTAGTTTCCAATTGAAAAAGTTGCACCCGCCTCGATCCGTTAGTGGATACTGAAACACAAACGGCGCGAAGGTTCTACTTCCTCCAGCCCAAGTTGCACCCGCCTCGATCCGTTAGTGGATACTGAAACCACCGCTCGAACCTGGCTCTTGCTCGATCCAGATGTGTTGCACCCGCCTCGATCCGTTAGTGGATACTGAAACTTTACAGGGATTGGTTGTCTAAAAGAATATGAATTTGTTGCACCCGCCTCGATCCGTTAGTGGATACTGAAACCCTCGGGCAGTGAGCGCTGGATCATCCGCCGCGCGTGTTGCACCCGCCTCGATCCGTTAGTGGATACTGAAACACAAGTCCGGTTGACTGAGTAATTCCGGCCTTCTGCGTTGCACCCGCCTCGATCCGTTAGTGGATACTGAAACATGACAGTGACGAAGCAGAGATTAGTTTGTATCCTGGTTGCACCCGCCTCGATCCGTTAGTGGATACTGAAACAGGTGAAGATCTGTTCATTACATACAAGTCTCAGGATGTTGCACCCGCCTCGATCCGTTAGTGGATACTGAAACACCATGCGGTGGGTGGGTTTTTTTGTCACCACCAATGTTGCACCCGCCTCGATCCGTTAGTGGATACTGAAACTTTGCGCACAGGCACGAACGATTCGTGTACCTCTTGGTTGCACCCGCCTCGATCCGTTAGTGGATACTGAAACCCCGCGCTTGATTTGGACGCTCTAAAAAGCGTCCTTGTTGCACCCGCCTCGATCCGTTAGTGGATACTGAAACAATGAATTCCTCTGCACTTTATGTGCAGAGGAACGAAGTTGCACCCGCCTCGATCCGTTAGTGGATACTGAAACTTGAGCGTTTACATTATCGTATACCGCATACTGGAGTTGCACCCGCCTCGATCCGTTAGTGGATACTGAAACAAACCCAATCTCGAATGCCGTGAAACCGTTAGGGTGTTGCACCCGCCTCGATCCGTTAGTGGATACTGAAACAAGGCAACGGTTGTTTTTCCCCAACCCATATCCGCCGTTGCACCCGCCTCGATCCGTTAGCCGGGAGCGTGGACGGACATCTGCCCCGACCGCGTGGCACTCGCCTCGGACGGCATCCGCAAAATCCCTTGCACCGGCCGGCTTGCTTTGATGTTATAGCCAGGCCGCGTTTCGCCGGCCCGCTTTGTGAATTTCGGCACAATCTCTAGGGGAATATCGCGTTCGCGTGATATAATCGAACGCGTATTGTGCCGTTTCCCTGCCTGTTGGGGGGAATACCTAGTCCGTTCGACCTGGAGCGAGTTTGCCCATGGCTACCCCCGATTTGATCTTCCTGCACGCTCCCAGTGTCTATGACTTCCGCCGCGAGGCCATCCTCTACGGCCCGGTCAGCGATCTGGTGCCCTCTACCCCGGTCTTCGAGATGTACCCGATCGGGTTCACCACCCTGGCCGAGTACCTGGAGCGCCACGGCCTGCGCACGCGCATCCTCAACCTGGCCGTGCGCATGCTGGATGATCCCGATTTCGACCCTGAAGCCTACCTCAAACACCTGGATGCCCTGGCGTTCGGGATTGATTTGCACTGGCTGCCCCATGCCCACGGCGCCCTCGAGGTCGCCCAGATCGTCAAGCGCCTGCACCCACGCCGGGCGGTGATCTTCGGCGGCTTTTCGTCCTCGTATTTTCACCGCGAACTGATTACCTACCCGGCGGTGGATTTCATCCTGCGCGGCGATTCGACCGAGCACCCGTTGTTGCTCTTGATGCAATACCTGCGTGCCGGGGGCGACCTGCACCCCGCCGCCAACAGCCCCGCCGCGCGGGCGCTGGAAGCCATCCCCAACCTGGTGTGGAAGGACGCCGAGGGCGCGGCCCACGTCAACCCCCTCACCTATTCGCCGCAGACGCTGGACGACCTACTGCTGGATTACACCCACGTCCTGCGGTCGGTGGTGCGCTACCGCGACCTGGCCTCGTATAAGCCGTTCCGCAACTGGCTGCGCTACCCCATCACCGCGGCGCTTTCGGTGCGCGGCTGTCGCTATAACTGCGTCACCTGCGGCGGCTCGGCGTGCGCCTTCCGCCAGATTCACGGGCGCGCCCGCCCGGCCTTCCGCTCGCCCGAAAAACTGGCCCAGGATATCCGCCGCATCGGCGAATACAGCCGCGGGCCGGTCTTCATCCTCGGCGATATCCGCCAGCCCGGCGAGGACTACGCCCGCCGCTTTTTGGATGCCGTTGCCGGCTACGAGCGGCCGGTGTTCATCGAACTCTTCGATGCCGCGCCGCCGGAATTCTTCCGCCAGGTGGCGCGCGCCCTGCCCAACTTCACGGTCGAGATCTCGCTCGAATCGCACGATGAGCGGGTGCGGCGCGCCTTTGGCCGCCCGTATACCAACGCCGCGATCGAGGCCAGCATGGAAGCCGCCCTTGCCGCCGGCTGTCAGCGCTTGGATATCTTCTTCATGGTCGGGCTTAAAGAGCAGACCTACGCCTCGGTGATGGCGACGGTGGACTACGCGCGCTACCTGCTGGAGCGCTTCACCCCCCACTACGGCCCGCGCCTGATTCCCTTCATCTCACCGCTGGCGCCGTTCCTCGATCCGGGCAGTCAGGCCTTTGAACAGCCCGAAAAGCACGGCTACCGCCTCTTTGCGCGTACGCTGGAAGAGCACCGCCGACGCCTGCTGGCGCCCTCGTGGAAATATGTGTTGAACTACGAAACGATTTGGATGAACCGCGATCAGATTGTGGAGGCTACCTACGAGGCCGGCCTGCGCCTGAACGATCTTAAGGGCGCGTTCGGGGTGATCGAGCCGGCCCAAGCCGCCGCCACCGATGCCCGCATCCGCCGCGCGCGCCAACTCATGGCCGAGATTGACCGCATCGTGGCGAGCACGCCCGAGGGCGAGGCGCGCCGCCAGGCCCTGCGCGCGCTCAAAGCCGAGGTGGATCAGGCCAATCTGAGCACGGTATGCGACAAGCGCGAACTGGAGATCCCCGTGCGCGGCCCGCGCATCAACCTGCTCCAAGCCGCCGCCACCGTCATCGCGGATTGGTGGCAGAGCCGCATCGCCTCGCGCCAACTGCCCCTGCGCCACCCGCCGGAGTAGTCTCGCTTTTCGGGGTAAAATAAATAGCAACGCTCTCCCGCTGTGTCTCCGCGCGAGGGGACGAGATTCCTCTGTTGGGGGTAGAGACGCCGAACGGCACGAGGCGACCGATGACCGACACATACACCCTTGACCTTCCAACGCTCGAACAGTGGCTGTGGGATGCCGCTTGCGTCATCCGCGGCCCGATTGATGCGGCGAAGTATAAGGACTACATCCTGCGGTTGCGCGAAGCCGACCGTTTCCTGTGGAAGTAGTTGAAGGATTCGGGGGGCGCATGCCGCATGAGCCCCTAGGGGGAGATATTGCGTGGGAGGAATGATTTAAGGCGACGGTGATTCGCCCATATGTGCGGTTCGACGAGATAGAATGTGTGGTGATGCCCGATCACATCCATGGGATTATTTGGATCGTTGACAATCCCGTAGGGGTGACCCGGTGGGTTTCCCCTACGTCCCCCAACGGACCCGCCCCGGGTTCCATCGGCGCGATTAGGTGTAAGGCAATTGTGAGGTCGCACCCGGATATCTGCGGGTATAATTCCCCCCAGAGGGAGATGGATCCATGGCGCATATCCTGGTCACCAATGATGATGGCGTAACCGCTCCGGGTCTGCTGGCGCTGGCGCAGGCCATGCGCCGCCTCGGTCAGGTCACCGTGCTGGCCCCCGATCACAACTGGTCGGCTTCGGGGCACGTCAAGACCCTGCACCGCCCCCTGCGGGTCAAAGAGGTCACCCTGGCCGATGGCACCCCTGCCCTGGCCAGCGATGGCGCCCCTTCGGACTGCGTAGCCCTGGCCGTGCTCGGCCTCATCCCGGCCAAAATTGACCTGGTCGTCTCGGGCATCAACCCGTACGCCAACGTTGGCCACGATGTGACCTACTCCGGCACCGTCACCGCCGCCATGGAGGGCACCATCTGGGGCATCCCCTCGATTGCCTTCTCGCTGGATTCGAAAGAGAGCAACCACCTCGACCGCCTGGACTATTCCGCCGCGGCGCACCTGGCCGGGCTGATCGCCGAGCAGGTGCTGAGCCGCGGCTTACCCCCCAACGTCTTGCTGAACGTGAACATCCCCTACGCGCCCCTGGCCGAGATCCGCGGCTTGATGGTCACCCGCCAGGGGTTGCGCATTTATCATGATGAACTGATCCGCCGTGAAGATCCGCGCGGCCGCCCTTACTACTGGATCGGCGGCGATGCGCCGGGCGGCGTGGCCGAAGAGGGCACCGATATCGGCGCCCTGGCCCAAAATTACGTTTCGATCACCCCCATTCAGTTAGACCTGACCGCGCACCAGTATATCGAGACCCTGCGCCAATGGCCCTGGCCGCAGTGGGAGCGGCAGTCCCCGCCGCCCCCCGCGCCATAGCCTCAATGTGGTTCGCATCACCGTCGGGGAGGAACGAATGGCGTGAGTGCGGTGCAGGAGCGGGTCAAAGGGGTGCTGTGGGGCTTAGCCTACGGCGACCGCATCGGCGGGCCGGTGCGCATGGCCTGCGTGGTGGCCGAAAGCCTGGTCGCCCGCCGCGCCTTTGACCCCGCCGACCTGCTGGCGCGCTACCTGGCCTGGTGGCAGGGCGGGGGCTTCGATACCGGCCCGACCGCCGCGGAGGTCTTTGAACGCCTGAGCCAAGGCTGGACGGTGGAAGATGCCGTGCCGGCTGTGGATCGCCAGACCGGCGGTAAGACGGCGGGGGTCAACCCGGCCCACCGCAGTGCCCCGCTGGCGATGGCCGCCTTCCTGCCCGATGCGGCGCTGGCCGAGGCCGCCCAGGCCGAAGCCCGCCTGACCCACGCCCACCCCCTGGCCGGGGATGTGGCCGCGGCGGTCGTTCGGCTGTGCCGCGCCCTCATCCGCGGCGTGCCCTGGGAGGAGGCGCTGGCCCTGGCCGCTGCCGGGCGCCGCTCCGAAACCCAGGATGCCCTGCACCACCATCACGATCCGGCGCGCCTCTCGCGCGGCGGCTTTGCCCCCGAGGTCCTGCGCGCGGCGCTGTATTTTTTAAACCACCACGCAGATTTTCCCACCGCCATGGCCGCCGCGGTGCGCTTTGCCGGCGGCGGCAATTACTGCCCCATCCTGGTCGGCAGTATTGGCGGGGCCCGCTGGGGACTGCCCGCCGTGCGTCGGGTGGGCGCTTTTCCTCACCCGGCGCTGTCCTCTACCCTGTCCACCCTGGCCGAGCAACTGGCCGCTACCTGGCATGAACCATCCCAACCCACAGGAGCCGCTTCGCTATGCCCGAATTCCGAGCCGTGATCAACCGCGCCATGGCGAACAACACGAAACTGGTCATCCGCTACCGCAACCGCGCGGGCGAGGTGCGCGAGCATGAGATTCTGCCCTTGACTTGGAAGAACGCACTGCTGTTTGAAGCCCATTCGTTCAGCGCGGATCGCTCACTCACCTTCAACATCAACGGCGTGTTAGCCTGCCGCGAAGAAGGGATGGTGGAGGTGACTGCCGCGGCGCCGCCGGCCGCACCCTCGCCGGCGCAAGCCCCCGCCGCGGCGGAAGCGCCCCGCACCTACGGCAGTACCGCCCGCCCCCTGCGCGCGGCACGCAAAGAGACCGCCGAAACACCCCCTACGCCCGCGCCGACGCAGGTGAACGCCATCACCTCACCCGAAACCTGGGAAGCGCTGGTGACCTACCTGCGCAACTGCCTGGTGCGCGAGAACCTTCAGCAGTTTGTGATCGAACAGCGCGACAATATCATCCCCCTGCCCGAGGCCGAGCGCCAGGAGTGGCTTGAGGTCTACCATGGGCGCAAGGCCTGGGAGGTGCCCCAGTTATCGCACCTGGGGCGCAACCCTGGGGATGACCCTAAACGTCAACCGGCCTACGTGCAGTTTATCAACGATAAGGTGCAGAACCGCCGGCAACTCTGTTTAGGACAGCACTTCTTGGTCCTCGATAACAACAAGATCGCGCCCCTGCTCTACGTGCCGCTCTCGGTCGAGCGTAAGGAGCGGGTCGTCGAAGAAGTTGAAGGGGGCATTCGCTTCGCACGCGTCCGCTTTTTCTATCTGCTGAACCCCGAATCCCTCGAAGTCAGTTACGCTGCGCTCAAAGAAATGGCCCTGAGCGAGGAAGAGATCGAAGCCTTCCTGGCCGAACTCGAACCCCTAGGCGGGGATTATGACGCCGTCGAGCAGGCTGTGCTGAACAAAATCGCCGATTTGCTCGATTTTGAGCCGCCGCAGGTGGATACCGAAATCGTCCCCGGCACGATTTACCGCGGTTTGAGCCTATTCGCGGTCTCCGATTCGACGGCGACGATCAACCTGCTCTTGGAACTCTCCGACCTGGCCAAACCCGAGGAATGGGCCCAGACCCCGGAAGCCCTGCGCCACCTGTTGAATGCGGTGCCCGCCCACGCCCTTGCCGCCGATGATGCCCCGCACCGGGATGACCTCTTCGTCACCCCGTTGTATCCCAACCAGATTCAAGCCCTGCACGCGGCGCGGAACGAGCCGGTGCTGGTGGTGACCGGCCCGCCCGGCACCGGCAAGTCGCAACTGGTGCTCAACCTGCTGGTGGATGCCTTCCTGCGCGGAGAGCGGGTGCTGTTTGCCAGCCGCAACAACCAGGCGGTGAACGTGGTGATGCACCGCCTGACCGAGACGCTGAAGTTCCCCGGCGCGGTGCGCGTGGGCAACCGCCAGTACCTGCGCGAGGCGGTTCACCGCATGCGCGAGGCCCTGAATGAGATCGGGATCACCAGCACCCAGCCCACGCCGCGGCTCAAGGATGAGGTGGATGCCGCCTGGGTCGCCTGCCGCGCCGCCCTGGATGAAATGCGCGCCGATGAAGATAACCTCAGGACGGTGCGCGATCTCAAAGGACGCCTTGCCTCGTACCGCGAAGAGCGCGCGTTTTACCTGCGGCAACTGCCCCCAGACCTGCAGGCGCTCTTTGATGCCGATCAGCCGCTCCCACGCCTGCCCCGCCGCGATGCGGAAGACCTGGAGCGCGAACTGAGCAACCTGCTGATCACGGCCCTGCGCCTGGTGGAACAGCAGCGGGCGTTGAAATCCCACCTGGCGGCGCAGTTAGAAATCTCCCTGCCCGAGGAAAGCCCGCTCCCCCAGCACCCCCTGCTCGCCGCCCTGCACGCCGCCCGCCAATATCACGGCGAGCGCACGGCCTGGTTAGACCTCTCGCCCACCGCCGAACCCCTCGCCCAGGAACGGGCGACCGTCCAGCACTGGCTGAACCTGATCGAGCGCATTGAGACCGAGGGACAAATCTTAGCCCTCAAGCGCACCTTGAGCGACCTTCAGCACCGGCACCAAAGCACGCGGTTGAATTTGCACCACCCGGGTGACGATGAGTCCCTGGTGCGTTTGGCGTCTCTCCCGGCCGAGGCGATCCAGAGCCTCGCAACCACGGCTGAGGCGACGCTCACCCTGGCGACCTCTGCCCTGGAAGGCCGTATGCCGTGGTGGTGGCGCCTGGTCAACCGATTGAGCGGTAACGGATTGATCAAACGCGCTGGGCGGGCGTTGGCTCAGGCGCTGGCGCCGCTTTCGCTCCCCGCGCTAAGCGCGGCCCTGCCCACCCTCACCCCGGATGACCTTCGCGCCTGGGCCGAAGATGCGCTCACCTGGGCCGACCTGGCGCGCCTGACCCAGCAGATCCACCAGGCCCAAGCGGCGCTTGCCGCCGCCCAGGCCGAAGCCGAACGCCTGCGCGCCGCCTTGCCCCCTGCCGGCGAAGTCCTGCTGGATGACCTGGTGGGCGTGTTCGATCCCCAGCAACCTAACGGCCTGCGGGTTGACCCCGCGCCGCTGAAGCAGGAACTGACCACGGCGCTGGCCACCTTAGAGCAGATGCAGGCCGAGTTAACGCGCCTGGCGGAAGGATTGAACGACCTGATCGGGCGCAATCGGCTCGGGCTGACGGCGCTGAAGTGGTTGGCCGAATCCCCGGCCCGCGCCGTGACCCTGCTGTGGCGCTTTGAAGGATTTGGGCACCCCCAAGATGCCGTGCAGGCCGTGCAGGATTGGCTGAATTTCATGCGCGCCTGGGATGTCGAGTCCCTGCGCCGTGATGACCAGGCCAAATTGGAACAACTGGGCGACGAAGAGCACATCATCCAGCGCCTGAGCCAAACGCAGGAACGCTTGTTTACCCTCAGCCAGCAGGTTCTGCGCGCGGTATGGCTCAGCCGCGTGTGCGACCAGCCCAATGAGGTAATCAAGCAGGTCGAGCAGTACGTGACGGCGCTGGAGACGCTGAACGATCCGGATCTCCAATCCTTCGAGATCAATCGGCGCGAGTTGAGGGCGATCGTGCATGACCGCTTTCAGGCCGCCCAGCGCGTCTTCCCTATCTGGGCGACGACAAACCTGAGCGCGCGGCAGAGTTTTCCCCTGGCCGGCGCGCTGTTCGACCTGGTGGTGATTGACGAGGCTTCGCAGTGCGATATTGCCTCGGCCCTGCCCCTGCTTTACCGCGCCAAACGTATCGCCATCATCGGCGACCCGCGCCAACTGCGCCATGTGGCCACCATTCAGGCCAACGTCCATCAGGACGTGGCCCAAAAATACGGTATTGACCTCGGCGCCTATAATTATCTCGTACAATCGCTGTATGACCTGGCCCAGCGCAGTGTCGGCACCCAGCCGGGGGTGATCCTGCTCAACGAACACTACCGCTCGGACGAACGCATCATCACCTTCTCCAACCGCCATTTCTACAACGAGCGCCTGCAGATCAAGACCGATTTGCGGCGGCGCTACCGCAATCCCGAGTTTTTAGCCCGCTGGGGTGGGTTGTACTGGCTGGATGTGCCGGCAGAGACTCTCTTCCACCGCGGTCACAGTTGGGAGAACCCGACCGAAATCGAGGCCGTGCGCCAACTCATTGCCCGCATCCGGGCGCACTTGCAAGCCTGGGGGCTGGAACGCGAGATCAGCCTGGGGGTGGTCACACCCTTCCGTTTGCAAGCCGACCGCCTGCAGAGTCACCTGCAAGCGCTGGACGGCGCGATCACCGTCGGCACGGCGCACACCTTCCAGGGGGATGAGAAGGACATCATCCTCTTTTCCACCGTGATCGGCCCTACGATAGAAGAAGGCACGCTGAAGTGGCTGCACGACACCGAGAATCTGCTCAACGTTGCCGTCACGCGTGCCCGTTTGGCGCTGTTCGTGGTCGGCGATTATGAGTTCTGCGCCCGCGGGCTCTCCGAGGCGCATCCCTTCCGCAAACTGGCCGACTACGTGCGTCAGCGCGGGCAGGTCCAGCGCGACCCCGAAGCGCTCTTAGAGGCGCGCACGCCCTTCGAGATCGTCGGTTTGCGCACCGATCCCAGCGACCCCGAGACGACGCGGGCGACCCTGCGCCGCTTCCTGGCCAGTTGTCAGGATTACATTGACTGGATGGATCCCTATTTCAACGATCGCGTCTTCGATTTGCTGTTGGATGTCTTCCAAGAGGCGCCGCGCGTGCGCTCGGTGCGCCTGCTGACGGCGCGCGAGCAGACCCAACCGCGCGACCCACACCCGCCGCAGATCACGGCGGAGAAATACGCCGCCACCCGCGCCGCACTGGCCCAGAAGGGGGTGTGGCTGGAGTTTCGCCTGCTGGGGCGGCGCGAGTTGCCTCACGACCGCTTCTTCTACAGCGTAGGACGGGCGGTCAACATGCCGCCGTTCGATGTGGCCTACGGCAAGCACATCCGCCTCAGTGAATACACCCTCTCGACCACCGACCGCTCGCTGTTCGAGACCTACTGGCAGCAAGCGGAGGGGGTGGAGATAGGATAAATGAGGGAGGCAATGCCGTGAAAAAGGCGCTTCTATGCTCTAGAAATGGATACCCACGGGGTATAATAAAATAAAATCATGTGGAAAATTTGTTCAGAGAATGTTTAGCGCCGATATGCTCTCAACCGTCTTATCGGACTCCACTACTTCAGTCCAGGGGCGGCGGGTAGAAGCCCGTTTAATCCTTGGAGATTGCAGAGATCAACTCAAATCTCTCCCGGATAACTCTATTGATTTGATCTTTACATCACCGCCCTATGCAGATAGTCGCGCTCATACTTACGGCGGGATCAAACCTGATGAATACGTGGAATGGTTTTTGCCCATTTCGGCGGAACTTCTCAGGGTCTTAAAACCGGATGGAACGTTCATCCTTAACATCAAAGAAAAAGTGGTTAAGGGAGAGCGACATACATACGTCATTGAACTCATTCTTGCCATGCGTAAGCAAGGGTGGTTATGGACTGAGGAATTCATATGGCATAAGAAGAATTGTTATCCTGGTAAATGGCCCAACCGCTTTCGAGATGCTTGGGAACGTTTGTTGCAATTTAACAAAAACCGCAAATTTAAGATGTTCCAAGAAGCGGTTATGGTGCCCATGGGTGATTGGGCCGAAAAGCGCCTTAAGAAGTTGAGCCGCAATGACCTAGTGCGTGATCCTTCTCGTGTTGGAAGTGGTTTTGGTAAACGCGTGGCTAATTGGATTGGGCGCACCATGGTTTACCCCACGAATGTGGTAACGTTTGCGACCGAGACGCGAAATCGTAACCACAGCGCCGTTTTTCCTGAAGATCTCCCAGAGTGGTTCATACGTCTGTTCACCCAAGAGGGCGATTGGGTGCTAGATCCCTTTATGGGGTCGGGTACGACGGTACGGGTGGCCCAACGCATGGGACGAAATGCGATTGGGATTGAAATTGTGCCCGAATACTATGAAATGGCACGGCGTGACATTCCGCCGGTGATCGAGATTCCGCCCAAACAGCTCATTCTTCTCGAGGATAAACCCACCTATGCCTCCCCACCCAATCAACCTAAATGAGGTCCAGAAATTTGTTGAAGATCATATCGGTGAGTTTCACCAGCGGCGCCTGGAAAAAATCAGGAATTTGAAACTAACCGACATTCTAAAACGAAAGAACCCTTACTTATTCAAAGCCAAGAACATCACTGATGCTCACGACTTGGTCAAGCTTTTATTAGATGCTTATTTATCCTCACAAGAAGAAACGATTTTTGGGGATTTTCTGGAGAAACTGGCCGTTTTCATTTGTGGCCAGGCCTTTAACGGGCGCAAATCGTCTGCTGAAGGGATTGATCTGGAGTTTGAACGTGACGGGGTGCTTTACCTTGTTTCGATTAAGTCCGGTCCTAACTGGGGCAACAGCGGTCAAATTCGGAAAATGGTTGATAATTTCAAAAAAGCCCAGCGCATTCTGCGCACGAATAATGCATCTTTGCGTGTTCAGGCGGTCAATGGGTGTTGCTATGGGCAGGATTCTCAACCTGACAAGGGGGATTATCTGAAATTGTGTGGGCAGGTTTTTTGGGAATTTATTTCCGGAAATGATCGGCTTTACCTAGACATTATTGAGCCCCTTGGTCATCGGGCCAAAGAGCGCAATGAAGAATTTCTAAACGAATACGCCCGTATTATCAATATCTTTACACAAGAGTTTGTAACGCGCTTTTGCAATAATGGCAGTATAGATTGGGAAACCTTGGTGGCCTTTAATTCTGCGCGGGAGAGCAAATTTAGCCGTATCCCTCGCCCGCCCCTACGGGCGTGATTCGACCTGGCTGGCGTAGTCGGAGCAGAGGCAGGCGCGGATGCGCTGGCCGCGCTGCACCAGGTAGCCCTCATAGGGCGCGGCGCCGTTGACGGCCACCCAGCCTTCCAGGTTGAACGCCAGCGGGCCATCCGCCGGAATCCACTCGCCGTTGTAGCGGCGGGCGATGTGCACGTGCGTGCCGGTCGCCGTGCCCCCCTCACACGAGGGCACCCCAATCGGATCGCCGGCCTTGAGCACGGTGCCCACGGCGGGCAAACTGGCCTGCGCCAGGTGCAGGTAGTAGATCGTCCAGCCGGTGCGCTCATCGCCGTCGCCGTCCAGGTCGAGCACCACCGAGGCGGTATCCACGCGCGCGATCACGCCGTCGGCTACGGCGGTCGCCCATTCCTCGCTGGGCTGACAGCCCCCCACCACCGCCGGCGGGGCAAAATCCAGCGCTGCCAGCGGTTCGCCACTGCCCCAGGCGGTGTGCGGGCCGCCGGTGAACGACCAGCGCTTGCCCGGCGTAAAGGGAAAGCGCAGGGCCGGCTGTTCCAGACTGCCGGGCAGGTGCGCCTGCACGTCCTGCCAGGGGTCGCCGAAGAGGGCGCGGTAGGTCGCCGCCAGCCCATCCGGGCCGATGGCACGGTCGTATGCCGCGCCGCTGAGCATGCGCGAGAAGTAGTAATGCAACGCCGCGCTGGCCGCGTTCTGCCAGGGGTCAATCGTTTCCTCGCGCCCATCCGGCAGTTCGATGCTGATCAGATGGCCGCTGCGCCAGGCGTAGTAACCGTTGTTGAGGGTGTTGGCCGCCCAGGTCAGTTGCTGTCCCAGCCCCGGGTAGTTGCGGTCGGCGTAACCCAGGGGATAAGGCCCCAGGTCGGACGGCATCTCGGGTTGGGTGAGCGCGCCGGTATGGTATTCCAGCAGGGCCAACAGCAGGCGCGGGCTGAGGCTGAAATTCTTGGCGATATGGGCGATGATCTCGCCTCCGCGGCGATTCTGACCGCCCAGGTAAGCGGTATAGGACTTGAACCAGCCGGGTTGGGCATCCACAAAGGCGACCACGTCAAACCCCTGCTGGGCCGGGCCGTTGATGAAGAGGCTGTCCGGCAGAATTTGATACGCGCTCCCCCACAGCGGGCGGTAGTAAATGGGGATTTTCATCGGCAAGCCCGGCGGCAGGGTGGTGACACGTTCGGGCAGGATGGGATTGGCCGAGCGGATCTCGGCCTCGGTGGTGTTGAAGCGCGCCGCCAACGCCGGCAGGGTATCGCCGGTTTGGGCGGTGTAATCCACCAGGGTGCCGGGCGGGTAGGGCGGCCGGGTGGGGAACGCCGTAGCAGTCGTGGCCGGGGTGGGCGTGGTCGCGGCCAGGCGGGTGGCGGCCAGGTCGAG
>Ga0272449_1003243_pt1 | contig 14171 bp, 12 predicted proteins | sample YNPCB0241_FD_198679 | JGI IMG/M metagenome (GOLD analysis project Ga0272449, IMG submission 198679) | Hot spring sediment microbial communities from Yellowstone National Park, WY, United States - YNP-CB-024-1 | ecosystem: Environmental > Aquatic > Thermal springs > Hot (42-90C) > Sediment...
TTCTTAGGCATAGTTGGAAGTGACATATCTTCACAGAGGAATTTTATGAGAGTCTTCGTAAGACAATACCAGGCGATGTATCTTGAAGGATTAATCGCTGGTGGTATAACCAGAACTAACAAGATAGGTATTGCTGTAGGTCCTGCATGTGTTCAGAATTGGAGAAGGATGGCTGCTTTCTATCTTGGGATAAAAGATGCAAATCCGAACGCCACCCTCTATGTTAAATATGTTGGAGAATGGTATGACCCCCCGAAGGAGAGGGAAGTCTCGCTGGCTCTAGTCGACTTAGGAGTAGATGTCTTAACACATTATACTGACTCTGTAGAGCCTCTGAAAGTCTGCGAAGAGAAGGGCATATGGTTTGTAGGTAAAGATACCGATATCGTAGGTTTATACGGCTGGTCGACTACCGACACTGTAGCTATTTCATTCGATACAAGATGGGAAGTAATGTTTGATGTAATATTTAAAGAGTATTTAGCGGGAACTACGCATCCTGATAGGCTGATCTTTGTAGGCATGAATAGACATATCTCCCTTCCACCTGATAATCCATGGGTGCCTGGACAGACTATTCTACCAGCAGTTGACCTACAGAATGATAATAAGGTTGGCTTAGATGCTATTAGTCCAAAAGCTAAGCGTTTGATCCCAGACAAGATATTAAGACTGATCGAAGCTAGGAGAGAACAAATGTTGGCAGGAGTTTGGGACCCATTCTTCGAGCATGAACTCGTTAGTAGTGGTGAGGGAATAGCGATCCCCGAGCTAGGGCTAGACGTGCCGCCGAAGGGTACTGTAGTCAAGCCAGCTGGTGTAATGCCTTCCGATGAGTGGCTGCTTGGAAAACTCAACTTCCAGCTTGATGGGATAGTGTTGGTGAAGTAGATCTCCTAGGTTTTATTTCTACAACCTATCTTTTTATTCTTTTATGTATGGTTCTCCTAATGCTTCAGGCTTAGATAGAGCCCACTTCTTCCTAAATTTCTCTCTAGATATTATGACTAGGACGGCGATTGTTGCGATGAATGGGAGCATCCTCAATATAGGTAGAGGCGCAGGAATACCCGCGTATATTGTTTCAGGAGAGATTGCAAACTGCCAAATGAAGCCGAAGGTTAGAGCCCCTCCTAAAAGTATCATCGGCCTCCATAGTGAAAACATTACGAGTGCAAACGCTATCCACCCTAACCCTTTCGTAGGTAGATGGCTCCAAGCCCCCAAATAGGTTGTGGATAGGAATGCTCCAGCTAAACCTGCAAGCACCCCTCCGATTACTGTACAGAGATAGCGTGTCCTGATTACCTTCACTCCCGAGACTTCTGCCGCAAAGGGGTTCTCACCCACAGACTTAATCTTTAACCCTAGGTGAGTCTTAGAGAGTACAAACCATATTACGACCACTATTATTAGTGCTATGAAGAACATTGGAGATAATTCGTATATTCGTGGAGAGACAACTCCACGTGGGAGTGGGCCGGAGTATCTATCAGCCCAGTAGGTGACGAAGCCCATTGCGAAGAGCCATATCCCCATACCGCTCACAACTTGGTTAACCTTAAGAGATGTCGACAATATTGCATGTATAAGACCGAATAAGCCTCCAATTATCATTCCAATTATGAATGCTGGTATAAGACCCCAGGTTGAGGCGGTTATGAAGCCCGCCGCAGCCCCCAGAAGCATTAAACCTTCGATACCCACGTTAATGACTCCTGACCTTTGATTCAATAACTCTCCTATCGCTGCTATGAGTAAGATTGTTGCTACTTCTAGTGACCTAGCTATGAATGGCCACATTATTTCATCCTCCTAATCCTATACATGTAGAAGAACTGGAAAGCAGCAAAAGTTATAGATACTAACCCAAGGAAGAGTACATCTAGACCGAAGGGTAGACGAAGCCTTCGAACTAGAACAGTTGACCCTACCATTATCGAGCCTATGAAGACAGATGTAGGAATCGCTGCCACAGGATTTAGTAGGCAGACTAGACCTATGATTAAACCCCAATACGTAAGATCTCCTATAGCCTTATATGCTTCAGGCCTGGGGATCATAAGAAATGCTGGGTCTCCAGCCCACATGTGGTATCCTGAGAGACCTGCGATGGCGCCTCCTATAGTCATGACTAGGATGTATGTTCTAGGAGCGTTTATACCTACATGCTGGGCAGCTGTAGGACTGTTTCCGAGAACACGTATCTTGTATCCCAGCACTGATTTACTCAAGAATATGTATAACACTATAGCTATCCCAACTGCTAGATAACTAGTAAAAGGTGTATAGAATATTATTGGTGCATGAGCATTTGGTGGGAGAGGTCTACTTGTTGATTCTGCGATGCCAGCCCATGGACCTCCAACAGTTAGAAGGTAAACAAGCCAGAAAGCAATGTTATTAAGCATTAAGCATCCTACGACTTCATTTACGTTAAGCTTACCTCTTAAGTATCCTGCAAGCGCTCCATAGCCTGCACCGAAGAGGGCTCCAGAAAGCAGCATAAGCGGAATCAAGAGCGCTGGATGTAGAGTTGGTAGGCTATACGCAACAGCAAACGCTCCAATCGTCCCAAGATAGAATTGTCCTTCCATTCCTACATTCCATAAACGAGCACTATATGGGACAATGAATGCAAGTGTACTGAAGAGTAGGAAGAGCCCTCTATGGAGAGTAGTTGGAAGCCCGAGTTTAGAATCAAAAGCAAATGAGAATATGTTTGTATATGCATCTATAGGGTTGGCTCCTTCAATGGATAAAAATATGCTGAAAATTATGAAGGAGAAAACTAGTGAGAGAAGAGAAATTCTAACAGCCTGACCACCTGATACTACGGGGATCCTCTCAAGTTTCAGCTTTAAAGCTTCTAGACTAATCATTCGTTTCTTCACCTCCCTGAGTAGGCACCCGTCATCATTGCTCCTATGACTTCCTTCTTAGCCTGCTCGGCTGGGAGGATACTTACGAATCGACCCTCATAGATTGGTGCTACCCTATCACTTAGCTGTAAGACTTCATCGAGATCATCCGATATTAAGAGTACACCCATCCCCTTCTCTTTACAATCGAGAAGTCTCTTTCTAACGTATTCTGTAGCAGCAACATCTAAACCAACTGTTGGTAAATTAGCGATAAGTAGTTTTGATGTTCTTGGGATGACTCTACTCAATATTAGTCTTTGAAGGTTTCCACCTGAAAGATGTGCTGCTTTAGTGTATATACTGGGAGCTACTACTTCAAACTCGGAGATGACTTTCTCTGCATACTCACGTATCTTCTTATAGTTTAAGAGACCTCTACTTACGAATTCTTTATCAAAATACAGGCTCATTAAGATATTTTCAACAAGTGAGAAAACCCCTATGACGCCGACGCCCAATCTTTCTGAGGGGATGTATCCAATACCCATCTTTAATCTTTCAAGGACAGGGGTATTTGTAATGTCTTTTCCCATGAAGATTATTCTCCCAGTCTCAGCTCTTCGAAGTCCTGCCAAAACCTCAGCTAATTCTTGCTGACCATTACCGCTTACACCTGCGATCCCGAAGATTTCTCCCTCTCTGATAGTAAAAGAGACATCCTTTATAGCTGGGAGACCCTTATCATTCATAGCTGATAGATTCTCCACTTTTAGTATTTCTCCCCCAATGTTTACTTTGGGCTTGCTCAGAGCAAACAATACTTCTTTCCCAACCATGTACTCAGCAAGAGCTTTCATAGTAGCATCTTTCGTTTCGAGGCGTTTTACCACCTTCCCTCTTCTAAGAATCGTCACTCTATCGCTTATAGCGAAGACTTCAGGCAGCTTATGTGTAACAAATGGGACCAAGGCTATGTCCTGCTTACTCATAGTTTTAAGAGAATTGAGAAAAGCTTCAGTCTCTAGAGGTGTTAGAACAGAAGTTGGCTCATCAAGTATGAGTATCTTTGCACCACGGTAGAGAGCTCTTATGATCTCTACTAGCTGTTGTTCTCCAGCAGATAGCTGCCATACTCTAGCATCCAAGTCTATCCTGAAACCATACTTTCTACATAATTCTTCTACTTCTCTCCTCATCTTCTTGAAGTCTAAGATTCTACCAGCTTTAGGATGACCTAAAATGATGTTCTCTAATACTGTATGAGCAGGTATCAGTCTTCTCTGCTGGTGAACCATCCCTATGCCCATATTGATGGCATCCAAGGGAGACCTAAATCTAACTTTCCTTCCATACAAGTAGATCTCTCCACGGTCAGGCTGTAGAACCCCATATAAGATATTCATTAAGGTAGTCTTTCCTGCTCCATTCTCTCCCAAGATAGCATGAATCTCACCTGACTTGAATTCGAGATCTACATCGTCAAGAGCAACAACCCCTCCTGGATATATTTTCGTTAACCCTCTAACTTCAAGTATCGTCTCTCCGCCTTCTACCTTCCCATCCATACCGCTATACCCCATTCCTTTTCTGATGCTATCATCAACTACTACCCTATATTTTAGGATTAGATATGTGCTAACCATTTTTAAACGATGAGGATGATGTAAGTAAAAAAGAAAAGGTTGAAAAACAAAATATTAATAGGCTTGCATAAAAGACTCTACTTCTTCTTTACTCTCTTCTTAGCTTGTTTTGCTTGAGGCTTCTTTACTGCTTTCTCTCTTAGATATAGGAAGACGCTCTTCTCAGCTAGCTTATTCATTTCTTCAAGAATTTTTCTGGCTTCCTCGCTTTCAACTGCTTTCTTGAATATGTCTTCATTTCTAAACTCCATCTCTATACAGCAATCCACAGGTAGCTCTTCTACCTGGTATCCTCCATAAACAAACTTCACAGAAGCTGATCTCAACCCAGCCAGCTTCTTCAAGAACCTAGCATAATTCTTTAAGATAAATCCTTGGAATTCTTCTACTGAAACTTCAGGCTTCTTCTTTAACTCCTGAACTACTCTAATCATACAGAATAGATGTATAAACCTATTTTTATGATTTACTCTAATTAATCCAGCATACTACATGGCATGAGAGTAGACTCTCTAAGAAACAGCTACTCAGCATGTAAACTTAAAGTAAGAATAACCACAAGTGTTATCTTGAAACACGATATAAAAATGGAGGGGTAGAGCTAAGTATAAAATATACCATAAAAACTTCTAAACTGAGGAGTTGCTCCGGTAGTATAGCCCGGACAAGTATACGGGCCTTTCGAGCCCGGGACCCGGGTTCAAATCCCGGCCGGAGCAAAACCAAAAATTCCACCCAAAACACATTCGTTAATAAGATAAAATTTTCAAATTTCTCTAAAACCTCTATGTCGACATTAAAGTTTAGAGATGACGATTGGAGTAATGGTTCTTCTAAGTCTTCCATTTGATTGATTTCTAGCTAGGTAGCTTATATCTCCTATACCTGCTTCTATTTTTCGAGTATAGTCTTGAGTTTACCTATAAGCATTTTTACATCATCTACTGCAAGTTCAACTTCCCTACTCGGCATCCAGTTTTCATAAAAGTTTTGGTGGAGATTGTTTGCTCTACCCCATAGATATCTCAACTCTTTATCTCTTAATCTTTCAGCTAACTCATCCATATACTCCCATAGACTAGCATGGCTTCTAAGTTCTCTTCCCTCTTTCGCAGCTAGAGCTTTAACGATCTGGGATGCGGCGCCCCATGCTTTCTCAGATGCTTGAATGTAATCCCTCTTTCTCAGATACTCCTCAGCTTCATCCATATACTTTTCAGATAACTTCAAATGGATCTCAGTCTTTTCATCGGGGTTTAGGGGTTCGTTAAGCATCTTTGTTAAGGCTTCGATTATAATCTCTTCTTCCATAGCCCCTCTCTTCTCAGATTCTTCTTTTAACTTCTTCTCAATCCTCTTTGGCAGTACTATTGAGGTCATGTTCTTACCTTCTCTATAACCACTTTTAAACTTCACACATAAAAGTCTATATCAATAAACCTAGACAAAGACATTTAGGATATTTAGACATAAAGTTGACCTAGGGATTTTCAGCAGTATAAACTCTTACTCTAGTCGATGAATATTTGCGTAGTATATTTTGTTGATTCAAGGTGCATCTTAAAAACTTTAAATAATGATTGATAGATGGTTACAGAGAATGAGATTGAAGAAGACATTCTATTCAATGCTGGTTTTAGCAGTATTATTGTTTTCTTATTCCTACTATGTTGTTGAGGGTGATGAGCAGGCATTAGAGAGGTTGATTGAAGTAGATAGATATGGTTTCTTGTATGTTATTGATAATATCCCATTAGATGGTGGATATGCTGAGGTTGGATTTCCTAAGCAGCTTATATCAAACCTCGTAGATTACTATACGCCTAATGGTAGCATTGAACTTAAGATTGAAGGGCAGATATTCTGGCTTAAAGTATCTCCTAGACAATCTTCTAGTAGTGTAAAGCTGATAACAATCTTTGGAGATTTAGTAAAGAGGAGTGGGGCAGAAAATTTCAAGATAGAGTTTCCAGTGAATCCCTTAACTAGGGAAGACCTTGAAAAAGTTAATGTTAGGATAATCCTGCCAGAAGGTTCTAATATAAGTAGAATTTCACCTTCAACAATAGAAGTTAAAGAGAATAATATAGAAGCAGAGGGGGCGCTATCTATAGATACTACTCAAGTTCATAACCTACAATTAGAGTTCGCAATAGGGGAGATCAGCTTACTTAAGCCTATCTACGCATATCTTACGTTAGACTTGTCTACGAGGCAGGCTGAGTATAATGTTAAGTTCACCCTAAGAGACGGAAAAACTATTGATAGCTTTTACTTCAATCTACCTAATGGGTCAAGAATTCTTGAGACTAGAGATCATTTGAAGAAACTCCCGAATAGCTATGATGAGCGGACTGGTAAGCTTACGGTATCTCTTGATAGAAAATTAAAAGTAGGTGAAAGCCAGACAATAATAATAAGGTTTGAGCCTCCTGAGAATTTCTTCTACAAGGTCGAAGAAGGATCTATATTGATATCCCCTTATCTACCATTTAATTTGAGTACTCCAGACTATAGAGTCAGCGTAATCCTACCATCTATGGAATATGTCTCTTCGAGCCTTGATCCAATAGAGGTTAAGAAGACTTATCCTGAGAAGACTCTTCTAACATTCTCTCTAGGGGTTGCATCTCCACTAACCATGGATTTGAGGAAGTTCAATGTAATAGTTAAACCTGTTCTAAGCATGTTCTCATTCATTCCATATATGCTAGGTGTATCGATGATAATCATGATATTCGGTGTTCTAGCTTATTCTTTGAAACCCGTCTTTAAGCCTTCTTTGAAAGAGTATGAAGAGAGAGCTAGGAAATTAATTGATGAAGTTGAGGGGCTGGTGAGTTCATGTAGAGTTCTCGGCGAGTTAATAACTAGTAAGAAGATACTGGATAAAGGGTATGTTAGACCAAGGATACTAGGAATTAGGAATGATGTAGCTAGACATGTGAGCAAGATAGCTAGCTACTCTGTAGACTTGAAGAAGACTTACCCAGAAGCAGTAGATAGGATAGATTCATTAATGGTAACATCTAGAATGATCCAAGAATCTATTGAGCATCTCTGGACCCAGACTCATAGATACTTAACAGGAGCCATCGCAAAAACACTCTTCACCAAACAGGTAGAAGAAAACTACAAAAGTATTCTTAAGTATCTGGATAAGCTAGTTAAGGAAGAAGAAATGTTAAGAAAAGCTTTATCTAGATAGAGCTTCTACGAACCATTTAACAATATCTTCTTCAGGGTTTTTCATTATCTTCCAAAGCTTCCTAGATTTCTCTTTGCAGGTCTGGGAAATATTATCGATATTCTTTAAGATGTTCTGGAGGGTCTTCAGTGAACTATCTAAGCTCTTATAATGTTTTACTAATCCTATCCTAGATAAGAATTTGAGTATAGTTGGTTGTTTACCAGGGTAGATTGATATACATGGCTTCCCGAGGAGTGCAGCTTCCTGAGTCATTGTCCCTCCTCCACCTATAAAAATCTTGGAATAATATATGAGGTGGCTTGCAATAAGAGGCTTACTTATTACTAAGGTGTCTTTATTCATTAAGAGCTGCTCAGCTATTTGAGTTTGCTCTCTATATCTTGCTAAAACCAAGACTTTCATATCATACCTTCTTATAACGTCTACGAGTTTTGCAAGTACCTTGATATATTGAGTATCATTAAGCATTAAGTAGGAGGCTGCGGATTCTGGGAGTCTAACCAGAATATATCCATCTTCGATATTGAGGTTTTTTATTATAGTACTATCTGGGTGGAAGTCCTTCAGCCAGAAGTATGGGTCAAGTACTCTGTACTTCTTAATCTTGATAGGTCTTACACCGTATCTAGCCCATTCACTGGTTTCTATGATCCAAGGAGTTAAGATTAGTCTAGATAAGGGTGCAGTGAGGAAATTCACTGGAGAATGTGGAGAATCTGATGCAAGTATATGTGGCTTCTGGAGACCATAAGCAATTCGTGATGCTTCAACTGAGCCACTTGAAACTACAAGGTCGATTTCTTCGATTGGTACCTCATCAATAAGGAGGTTAAGCCTCTCAATACTTGCTTTAAGCTTCTCTCTTAAACTATATCCACCAAATCTACCGATAATCTTTATTTCCCAATCTCTAAAAGCTTCTTTGATTAAACTATCCAGCTGCTCATATCTTCTAGAGGTGAGGAATATGCTGTATCCACGCTTCTTGAGAATTTTTGCTATTGATATAAAATAGAAGAGCTGCTTAGGAGTCAGTATATCAAACCAAAGCATCATCTTTATCACTTAGAAGCATTTACTATAATGTTTTTCGTCATAGATTGATTAAGGGTAAGCATCAACATGCGCCAACTATAGTGCACTCACAGTAAATAGAATCACTGTCATTTTTAGAATCTCTAGAATTCCCCCTCGAATAATTCTTGAATAGGAATCTTTTAAAATAAGTTTAGTAAGGAAATAAGAGGTTATGATTACGCTTTTCATATTTTTCATTCTCTCCTTAACCTTGGTAATGCTTCTAACACCATTATTCATAAAAATTGGAAGAAGATTAAACCTAACAGGAGTAGATATACATAAGCCTGATAAACCATCTATACCTAAAACGGGTGGACCTGCAATAGTAATCGGAGTTATAGCTAGTCTTACATTATACCTCTTTGTTAAAGGATTTTCTACTGAGATAATTGCATTGATTTATTCTTCTCTCATCGCAGCCTCGATAGGTTTAATAGAAGATATTAGAGGGGAGATTAACCCGAAAGTTAAGCCTGTGCTGCTGGTCGTTGCAGGTATACCTATAATTGCACTATCTGTTTATACCCCTCGGCCTGTTCTACCTTTCATAGGTGCTACAAGGTTAACTAAGATCTATCCCTTCCTTATTCTTGTGAGTTATCCAGTAGTCTGTAATGCTGTTAATAGTATAGATGTCTTGAATGGGTCTATTTCTTTTACATCTATAGCTTTCTTCACCGCTGTCTTAGTTGTTTCAGTAATCCATGACTTTGAGTATCCAATGCTAGTTTCAGTTATTATGCTGGCAGCATTAATGGGGTTCGCTTTTTACAATAAGTATCCTTCAAGAGTGTTTGCAGGTAATTCTGGAAGCTTGTTTATTGGAGCGGTAATGGTTTCAATAGCTATTATTGGGAGAGTAGAAGTTGTCGCAATTATTGCTCTACTACCACATATAATGAATGAGATGCATGTAATATTCTCTATGCGTGGGTTGAAGTCTGCAAAACAATATAATTCTCGACCTATAATAATTGAGAATGGACTTATTACAGCTAATCCTGATGAAAAAGCACCTATAACTCTTGTAAGAATGCTTTCAGCGAAGATAAAAGCTAGGGAGGATAGCTTAGTGAAATCTATATCTCTCCTCTCATTCTATTCTATGATGCTAGCAATCTTAACCAATACGTTGTTCATGAGGTGAGTAAGGTATGTCTTTGCTAAGAAATACTTTAATGGTTCTCATACTCTTAACGATTGCTTGGGTTGGGTTCATATTTATAACATTCATACTTGCATATACTCTGTTTCCCGCCCTAGAGTATGCAGATGGAAGCTTAACATTAGGGTTAATGAGAGTCGCTGTTGGGATAGCTGTGATTATGCTATGGATATATGGATGGTATATGCTAACAAAGACATGGCTACGTAAAATGTTATCATAATAAACCAAAAATAGTAACAATTAACATCTAGTAAAATGAATATGAAATAGGTGGTGTCTAGAGGTATTGAATGTAGGTGTTGTAGGTGTAGGCTTCTGGGGAAGAAACCATGTAAGAGTATTCTCTGAGTTACCTTATGTAAAAGTTGAGGCAGTCTGCGATATTGACTATGAGAGAGCTAGAGATGTAGCTGCGAAATTTAATGTTGTGAATTATTATTCAAGTATAGATGAGATGCTTAAGAGGCATAGTCTAGAAGCTGTCTCAATATGTACTCCATCTGTTAGCCATGCAGAATTAACTATAAAATGCCTTGAGGCGGGGGTAAATGTCTTCGTTGAGAAACCTCTCGCTTCAACTCTAGATGAGTGCCTCAAGATTATAGATACTGTAAAATCTTGTAATAAAGTTGTTATGACGGGATTTATTGAGAGATTTAACCCAAGTGTAAGAAAAGCGAAAGACCTTCTAAGAAATGGGGAGATTGGAGATGTAATTATGTCTCATAGTAGGAGGATAGGTTGGTGGCCAGAGAGGATAGGTGATGTAGGAGTAGTAAAGGATACGGCTATACATGATATAGACCTTGCGAGGTATATATTCGAAGATGAGCCTTCACAAGTATATGCGAGAGGCGGTAGGCAGAAACATACTATAGCAGAAGACCATGTACAAGCAATACTATCATTTAGAGATAATGATAAAACTGCGTTTATTGAGGCAAACTGGCTAACACCTAGAAAGAAGAGAGAGATGTATATTACAGGCTCAAACGGTGTAATAACTATACAGTTTCTAACACAACAACTAGTAATAGAGAAAGCAGACATAGTCTTGGAACCATTATTAAAGTATGAAGAACCATTGAAGAATGAGCTAACATATTTTACTGAATGTCTCCTAAGTAAGTGTAAGCCAATGCCAGATGAAGTAGATGGTGCTAAAGCAATAGCAATAGCAGAAGCAATAATTAAATCAATCCAGACAAACAAGTCAGTAGAACTAGAGATTAGAAAGATAAAATAGACTACAATTAATGTAAAAATGAGTATATTTCCATGATTATGGTAAATGGATAATCTATAAATTCCTGAAATGAATCATCTAAATGATAAAAGAGATGTCTAGTTGGAAGCCTTGGATCGAAGTTATAAGAGTTAAGTTTTTCTTAGCAGGAATACCTTCTGTTATCCTCGGAGTAGCTCTCTCAGTATACTGGACTGGATACTTTAATTTCTTAAACTTCACTTTATCGTTGATTGGAGTTATTCTAGCAATGATTGGAACATACACATTCAATGAATACTATGACTTTAAAACAGGGGTAGACATTATTATTCCAAGCGATCATGTAACACCATTCAATGCAGGGAGCAGGATACTTCCATCAGGAACTCTTAAACCTGAGCCCGTACTTAAGCTTGGCATTGTAGCATGGATACTCTACTCTTTCATCGCAGCATACTTTACACTCACCATAGGCTGGCTAATCATTCCATTAGCTCTCATGGGATTCGTATCTGGAGCATTCTATACTGCTCCACCCTTCAAGTGGGCTTATAGAGGGGTAGGAGAAGCTTTTATAGGCTTAAACTATGGTCCATTAATTACTTTTGGAAGTTATTATGTTCAAGCTATGAATCTTCCAGTCCAGTTGATAATCCTACCTTCACTTATACCAGGCCTACTGATAACAGCTGTAATCTGGATAAATGAGTTTCCAGACTACCCTGCAGATAAGACTGTAGGTAAGATGAACCTTGTAGCTAGATTAGGATTAGAGAAGGCTAGAACAATTTATTATCTCTTAACATTAAGCATTTACATAGTATTATTAGTGGGGGCCTTCCTACATGTAATTCCTCTAACAGGACTAATAGTATTCGTAACACTACCCATAACATACAGCAACATCGCTGTACTTAAGAAGTACTATAATGTTCCTAGAAAGCTTATCCCCGCTATGCGTGGAACAATCCTGTTATTTGTGTCTTCAACTCTTCTCTTAGCTTTAGGGTATTTTCTAGCTTCATGGTGAAGGATAGTGGGATATTCTAGGAGAGTCCTTCCCCTCTATATTCCTCCTACATTGATGGTTAAACAAGCAGCTTCTCTGATGACGTTTAAGTATGCAACTAGGTGGAGTGGGTTTGGTAGATGGGTAAAGGATATATCAGTTCTTTTCAAGATCTCTGCAGGAGCTATTGGTATTGGATGCTTCGGTTACCCAATACACCCAGTATTTGAAGTTACATCCAACTGTAATCTAAGATGCCTCCATTGTCATGCTAGGGGAGGAGAGTTTAGACTTGATGAGCTGGATACAAAGAATGCGAAGAAGGTTATTGAGAGTCTTGCAGATGTACGTGAATTTCGTACACTAGTCTTTACTGGAGGAGAACCTCTAGTTAGGAGAGACATTTTTCAATTAATGGAGTATGCCTCCAACATAGGATTCTATACAATTTTAGCTACAAATGGAACTTTAATAACAAGAGAAGTAGCTAGGAAACTTAAAGAAGCTAAGATTGGAGGTATAGCTGCAAGTATAGATTTCGTTAACCCAGTTCTGCATGATGAATATCGTGGAGCATCAGGTGCATTTGAAAAAACATTAAAAGGTATATTAAATGCTCAGAGGGAAGGATTATACATACAGATTAATATCACTATTTCTAAACGTAACATTAATCAACTCAGAGAATTAACCATGCTAGCAGACAAGATAGGAGCCCACGTTATACTTCTATATCAGCTAATCCCTTCTGGAAGAGGAGAGAATCTCTTCGATGAAACTCTCGATTCAGAGTACTTCAGAATATTGATTGAAAAGCTACGTAATATTCAGAGTGGGATTAACCCTGTCACCGTACCTGTAGGTCTTCCAGAATACTTTGCATATCTTACAAAATCTATAGGTCTAAATCCTAAGATCGCATCACACGTTTTTAGGGGATGTATAGCTGGAAGAGGAATGTACTACATAAAACCTAATGGGGATGTTTGGCCATGCCCATTCCTCCCAATACCTGCTGGAAACCTAAAAGAAAAATCAGCTAAAGAAATATGGAGAAGCTCAGTCTTTAATATGTTTAGAGATAGAAGTAGATTGAAAGGCCAATGTAGTAGATGTATCTATAGAGAAGTATGTGGAGGATGCCGTGCAAGAGCATACGCTTATACAAGAGACCCGTTAGAGTCAGACCCCTGCTGCCCACTCTATAAAGTAGAAAAACCTATAACGAGCGTACAGAAAATCTAATCAATCTGCAAAGAATCATTAGCAAAAGTGTAGTGTAAAGTTATTACGATACGGGAGCAGGCACGTTTACTGCTCTCCCATATGTTTGAGTAATGCTCCCTCCAGAGTTTTACTGTCATGAACAAATTCTCTTACTGTTATGATTTAATGCATAACAATATCTCTTCCTTATTTTGACTCAATATTCATCTATAATAGCGCTTCAAGCCGTTATTAGCTAGGTAATGTTGTCTTTTCACCGCTGACTTCCACTTGCTGGAATGACTCCACCATCAGCTTAGTAGAGTTTAAAGGTTTATCAAGCCTTACCCTTTATCTTCAAAATGTTCTTCGGGGCCACCTGGATAGCAGTGGATTTAAGAGTATTCTTTAAGACTTCTTGAATTCATCAATCATCTTTCTTACTAATGTTATGGCGTATTCAGCTTCGCTTGGGTTATAGACTCCTCCATAGAAAGCTTCATCATGTAGTGTCTCCATTACATCGCTATATACTGCTCTCAAGTCTTCACGTCCAATCTGTCTAAGCAGAGACCTCCTTTCAGAATGAGACCTAGCTATGACGTTAAGCTTTATCTTGATATATGAGTTCACGGCTAAGACCATCGATAAGAAAGCCTTATCAACTGCATTTCTATATAGTAGGATGTCACCAGTCTTAATAGCTTTCCTAAATTCTTCCTCAGCATAACCTAGAATCTCTTCCGCAGTCGCTAAAGCTAC
>Ga0272449_1003245_pt1 | contig 14166 bp, 14 predicted proteins | sample YNPCB0241_FD_198679 | JGI IMG/M metagenome (GOLD analysis project Ga0272449, IMG submission 198679) | Hot spring sediment microbial communities from Yellowstone National Park, WY, United States - YNP-CB-024-1 | ecosystem: Environmental > Aquatic > Thermal springs > Hot (42-90C) > Sediment...
AAAAAGATTTTGAAAGTTTGCGTCAAGTTTTTGAGGATGAAAGGCTAAAACCAGACAATATAAAATTTTACCCAACCCAGGTTGTTAAAAACAGTCCGTTGGCACAGTGGTATCAAAAAGGGATTTTCAAACCAATTGATGAAAAATATTTGCTTGATCTAACTTTAAAATTTAAAAAAGAAGTTGTTAAGCCTTGGTTTCGTATCAATCGATTAGTGCGGGATTTAACTAAAAATGATTTGGTAATTGAGACCTTTCCTTCCAATTTTCGCCAACATTTGGAAGAAAAATTAAAAGAAAAAAAAATTCGTTGTCTTTGTATTCGTTGTCGGGAGATTCGCAGTAAAAAAATAAAATTACCAGTAAGATTAAATGTGATAAATTATAAGGCATCAGATGGTGAGGAGTTTTTTTTAGAGTTTGTTGATCAAGATTATCAACTTTTGGGATATCTTCGGCTTCGAATTCCATCATATGTTTTAAAAAATGAAAGTTTTTTTATCAAAGATTTAGAAGGTTGTGCTTTGATTCGCGAACTTCATGTTTTGGGTGTTGCCACTCCTCTATCAAAAAAAGGAAACGTCCAACATCAAGGGCTTGGAAAAAAATTGATTTTTGAGGCGATAAAAATTGCTAAAAAATTTAATCTTTCAAAAATTGCTGTTATATCGGCGGTTGGAACAAGAGACTACTATCGAAATTTGGGATTTAAAAAGATAACCAAAGAAGAATATCTAGTAAAAAACATTTCATAAAATCTTTTTAGAAAATTTTTCCTTAAATAAACTTTGTTTTTTCCTTAATAAACTAGATGATTCTTTTTTGGATTAAAGTTTAGGCCATAATTTTAACAAAATTTTAACAAGGAGTTTAATAAAAGGTTAATCTATTCTAACTTAATAATGACATTAATGTCAAAGAATAAAAAGCTTAAATTAGTTTATTTTTCATTATTATTTAAACTTATTACCAAAGAGTTTTGTTAAAAATCATTTTTAAGAAAAAAAGATACGTGGAACTTATAAAAAGTGTTGAATTTTTTTATGTTTTTTTATAATATTAATAATATTAAATATTATTAAGAGATTTTTTTGAGGAATTTTATTATAAAATCTTTAAAATTATAAATTTTAAGTTTTTTTAAATGTTTTTTGATAATAGCTACAAAGACTATAAAGTTGACTCTATTTATCTTAAAGATATCTGCATCGGAAAAGCTGATGACAGTGTAGAGAAAATTTTAATAATGTGGCAAAAAACAGAAAAAAGAGTCTACGTGGTTACTGATGAAAATGGTAAGGCCGAAGGGATAATCACGTTGTACGATGTTTTAGAAGAGATTGTTCCCTACTTTTTAAAAATTGACAAAAGTCTAAATTTTTTCTCTTCAAATGAGCTGATTGATAAGGAGAAATTTAAAAAACTTAAGACAAAAAAAGCAAAGGACTTAATGACAAAAAATCCAATAACAGTAAATGTTAATGATGACTTTATGAAGGTAATCACGCTTATGTATAGTTATAATTTTGACTATTTACCCGTGATTGATGAAAACAAGAAAGTAATTGGTATTGTTGATAAGGAGGTCATTGAAAAAAAAATTGTTTACTTGGTTAATCACACTGAAAAATAAGATTAAACCTTTTTATGATCAACAATCAACTAATTCCTTTTTACCTTTTGTTAATTACCCTTTTAATTGTTGCTACCGAAAAAATTAATCGATCGGTTATTGTTGCCTTCGCCGCTTTATTTCTTATTATTTTTAGATTTATCAAGTTTGAAGCGGCCATTGAGGCGATTGACTTTAATACCTTAGGTCTTCTTATTGGGATGATGATTATTGTTTCTATTACCAAGACAACAGGTATTTTTCAATACCTTGCTTTAAAGACAATAAAACTGGCTAAAGTAAGACCATTAAGAATGTTGTTTTTTATCTCTATTTTAACAGCTTTCTTGTCGGCTTTTCTAGACAATGTGACAACAATTCTTCTTGTTTTACCGGTAATTTTTTTAATCTCTGAGATTACTAAAATCAACAGTCTGCCTTTTGTGTTTTCGGCGATATTTTTCTCCAATATCGGTGGGGCAGCAACTTTAATTGGCGATCCACCAAACATTATCATTGGTGGTTACGCTAAACTGGATTTTAATCAATTTATTCGTTACAACAGCCCGGTTGTTCTACTGATTTCTTTTGCCTCTCTTTTTTTAGTCTATTTAAGATGGGCAAAGGAACTAAGAAAAAGTTTTATCAAGATTAACGTTATTAAAAAATTAAATGAAAAAAAAGTGATAAAAGATGTAAAAAAAACAATCATCTCAGTTATTGTTCTTTTGATTGTTATCATCGGTTTTGTCCTTCACTCAGTCCTTCATATTGAAAACTCAGTGATTGCCTTATTTGGCGCAGTTTTGCTACTTCTTTTAACCAGAGAAAATCCTGAGGAGTACTATAAAGAGATTGAGTGGCCAACGATATTTTTTTTCATTGGTCTTTTTGTAATTATTGCTGCGGTGGAAAAAACGGGTATCTTTGAATTAGTCTCAAGCTATCTTTTAGTATCAACAAAAAAGAATCCTGAGTTAATTACCTACTTAATACTTTGGCTTTCTGGTTTTTTAGTTTCTTTGTTTAACAACATCCCCATCACTATCATTTTATCCAAGATTATTCTCTCTTTCCAAGCTCAAGGAATCGATGTTTTTCCAATTTGGTGGGCTCTTTCGCTGGGGACATGTCTTGGGGCTAACTTAACATTGATTGCTTCTTCGGTTAATATCGTTGGTGTTGATCTTTATAATAGAAGCCTAAATGGTAAAAATGGCAAAAGAATATCGTTTATTAACTTTTTTAAAAACAGCTTTCTTATCACTTTACTCTCTCTTGTTATTTCTAACATCTATCTTAAGATAATTTTTTTTCTTAAATAAAAGTAGCCTATTTTTTATGTTGAAAAGAGAGATTTTATTTTTTAACATTAGATTATGACTTATGATTTATCGAAAAAAGCAAAAAAAATAAGAGAGCTTATTCTTAAGATGACAACGGTTGCCTCTTCGGGTCATCCCACCTCCTCTCTTTCGGCAGTAGAGCTTATGACTAATTTATTTTTTGCTGGTTTTTTTAATGAAAAAAACGATGAGATAATTTTTTCTAAAGGTCATTCCGCTCCCCTTCTTTATGCTTTATATGCTGTTTTGGGAAAGATTGATGAAAAAAAACTTGAGACTTTGCGTCAGTTTGGCAGTGTTTTGGAAGGTCATCCAACGCCGCGTTTTCCCTATGTTAAAGTAGCAACTGGTAGTTTAGGACAAGGGCTTTCAATCGGTTTGGGGATGGCTTTGGCAAAAAGGCTTTTGAATAGTAAAGGAAAAGTTTTTGTTTTGCTTGGTGATTCAGAAATTTCAGAGGGTCAGGTTTGGGAGGCAGTTCAATTGGCAAGCTATTACAAAACCGACAATTTAATTGCTATTGTTGATATTAATCGATTGGGGCAGCGAGGACAGACAATGCTTGGGTGGGATGTTTTATCTTATCAAAAAAGATTTGAAAGTTTTTCCTGGCAGACGTTTTTGGTTGATGGTCATAATTTAGAAGAAATTGATAAAACCTATCGTGAAGTTTTACTTTCCATTGAAAAAAAACCAAAAGTGATTTTGGCAAAAACTATAAAAGGCAAAGGAGTTTCGTTTTTGGAAGACAAAGACGGTTGGCATGGAAAAGCATTAAGCAAAGATGAGTTAGAAAAAGCATTAGAAGAATTAGAACAAAATCAAGGTGAGAAAATTTTTGAAAAAGATAGTGTTGAAAAAAAATTATTTCCGGATCAAAGTCAAAAGAGTGAAGAGATTAAAAATCTGTTGCGAAAGTTGAACCATTATTTTTAAATTAAAGGGATGATTATATAGATTCCAGCTTTTGCGGGAATGACAGTTAATTATATAAGATTAAAATATGAACAAAAATCAGGAAAAATTTAAGTCAACACGAGAAGCATATGGGGAGGCGTTGGTTGAGATAGGAAAAAGAAATGAAAAAGTTGTTGTTTTGGATGCTGAAACTTCAAATTCTACTTATGCTCAAAATTTTAAAGAGATTTTTCCCAATCGTTTTTTTGAGATGTTTATTGCCGAGCAAAACATGGTCTCGGTGGCTTTGGGGTTTGATAAGATGGGGTTTATTCCTTTTTTGTCAACATTCTCCGCTTTTTTAACGCGGGCTTTTGATCAAATAAGAATGGCTCAGTATTCCAATACCAATTTAAAAATTGCTGGTTCTCATTGTGGGGTATCAATTGGGCCTGATGGACCATCGCAAATGGGTTTGGAGGATCTTGCAATGATGCGCTCGATTTTAGAGTCAGTTGTTTTTTATCCTTCTGATTATTATTCAACTAAAAAATTGGTTGAAATAATGGCAAAAAATAAAGGTATTTTTTATCTGCGATTAACTCGGGAAAAAACACCAATGATATATGATGAAAAATCTAATTTTCAAATTGGTGGATCAGTTGTCCATCGACTTGACTTTACTCAAAAATTTAAGAAAAAGGCTTTATTAATCACCGCTGGGATTACTCTTTTTGAGGCATTAAAAGCGCAGAAGGATCTTGTTGATAAGGAAATTGAGCTGGTTGTGGTTGATTCTTATTGTGTAAAACCTTTGGATGAGAAGACAGTACTACCTTTGGTAAAAGAGATTAAAAATTTAGTTGTGGTAGAGGATCATTATCCTTATGGAGGATTGGGTGAGGCAGCTTCCCAATTGATTGTTAAGAATAAAATTCCTTTGGAAAATTTTTCCCATCTTTGTGTTTCAAAAATCCCAATGTCGGGTAAACCTGAGGATCTTTTGGCTTATATGGGAATAGACAGAAAGATGATAACAAAAAAAGTTTTATCTTTCTTTTAAATAATTTTTTTCATGACTTCTTTTAAAGATTTAATAAGAATATCAATTACTTTTTCATTATGATTAGCATTGATTTGAATTCGTATTTCATCACGGCCTTGAGGAACAACTGGATAACTTATGGCGGTAGTTAAAAAACCATAATCAAAAAGTTTTTTAACAATTTTTTTTGTTTTTTTTGGATCACCGATTAATACTGGTTGGATGGGATGAAAAGAGTTGGCGGCCATGGGAATTTTTTCATTTTCGGCAAGTTTTTTGAAATAGTTAATATTGTCAATTAATTTTTTTCTTATTTGAAAACCTTCTTCTTCTTGAAGAATTTTTAGTGCTTCCAAAGAAGCACCGGCTGTCCCCGGCGTTAAGTTATTAGAATAAATGTAAGTGGCGGCTGATTCGCGAAAATAATCAATAATTATTTTTTTTGAAACCACATATCCGCCATCAGTACCAAAGGCTTTACCAAAGGTACCAATCAAAACATCGACCTCACATTCTTCTTCCTCTTCGCTTCCCCGCCCCATTTTTCCCAAAACACCAACGCCATGGGCATCATCAACAACAATCAAAATCCCATTTTTGAATTTTTCATCATATCTTTTTTTAATATCGGCAATTTTTTTTAATTTTTGGACTTCGCCCAACATACTAAAAACACCATCGGTAATAATAAGAACCCGGTCAAAATTACCAATGGCATTTTTGACAATTGATTCAAGATTGTCTGTGTCAAGGTGTTTAAAGATTGCTTTTTGCTCTTTGGGAAGTTTGGCAAGTCGTATAGCATCAATTATACTTCGATGATTAAGTTCATCAGAAACTACTAAAACTTTATCGGAAACGACAGTATTTCTTGTTTGACCAACAATAAGGGGAAAAATCACTCCTTGATTGGCGGCAAAGGCAGAAGAAAAAATCATCGCCTCCTCTTTCTGATGGAATCTGGCTAATGCTTTTTCTAAATCTTTATGGATTTTAAAAGTCCCACTGATAAAACGGACAGCGCCTGGGCCAGTGCCGTATTTTTCACTGGCTTCTTTTTCTTTTTGTTTTAAACGGGGATGGAAACGAAGACTTAAGTAATCGTTGGAATTAAAGATGTAATAGTTTTTACCCTCAATGATAGCTTTTGGTGGATTTTCCTGTGTAAATCCTTCAATGACTTTCTCTTGTCTTTTGGAAAGACCAAAACTATCGATTCTTTCTAATTCGTAAGATAAAAGACTGAAAAAATTTTTTGATGACATATTTATTTAATTTTTTGTTTAATGTTTTTAAACATAATTTCAACCGTTTCTTCAAAACTAAATTTGGGTTTCCATCCCCAATCTTTTCTTGCTTTTGAGTCATCAATTGATTTTGGCCAGGAGTCAGCAATTTTTTGAATTTGAGGATCAATTTTATAAGCAATTTTGAAGTTGGGTAGATATTTTTTAAGTTCGTCAGCAATCATTTTGGGTGAAAAACTGAAGGAAGCTAAATTATAACTTGTTCTTATCTTAATTTTTTCTTTTTCGGTAGTGATAATTTTAATAGTTGCTTCAACAGCATCTTCCATATACATCATCGGCAGCATCGTATCTTCTTTTAGAGGACATTGATAAAAATTATTTTTTATCCCTTCATAAAAAATATATTTGGCATACTCTGTCGTTCCGGCTGAGGGTGGCGTTTTATAGTCCAAAAGTCCAGGATAACGCAAAGAGCGAACATCAACACCCCATTTTAAAAAGTAATACTGACATAGAAGCTCGCCTGCTCTTTTGGTTAATCCATACATGGTGGTTGGTTCAATGATTGTGTCTTGAGGAGTATTTTCCTTTGGGGTAGTTGGACCAAAAACAGCAATAGAGGATGGCCAAAAGACTTTAAGATTTTTTTCTTTAGCAATATCTAAAGTATTTTTAAGACCTAAAAGATTGGTTTGAAAAGCGCCTTCTGGGTCGTTTTCACTTTTAACGGATAAAAAAGAAGCAAAGTTAATCAGAGTAGTTATTTTGTATTTATCGATTATGGTTGCAATTTTTTTTGGTTCAAGAACCGACGCTTTTTCGGCAATCCCATCAAAATCTTGAGGAATAAAACTATGACCCAAAGCAACTACATTTTCTTTGCCAAAATATTTTTGAAGAGTGGGGACCAACTCCGATCCGATTTGGCCAAAAGCGCCAATGACAATAAATTTTTCTTTCATAAAATTTTAGTCGTATTTTTTAAAAAATCATTTATTTTATAAATTTTATTCTTTCATCATTTAGCCAGTCTTTTAAAGTTGCTCCTCCTTTATCTTTCTCAGAAATAATAAATTTTTCTTGATTGTTTTTAAAAATATCTAAAATTTCTTTATCAACCAAGCTCCAGTCGATATCTTTTGATAAGGGATTGATGCCAACTTCAGATGATGGGTTCCACGTTGCGGTGGCAAAATATTCAATGGTTGATTCTTTAAGATATAAATTGCCATGGGCAAAACCAAAAGGGACCCAAATCCAAGTATCAAAATCATCATCCCAGGATGAGGGCATTTTGACTGCCCCGATTTTCCCAAAAGTTTGGGAGTTAGGACGGATATCCAAAAAAAAATCAATCATCTCACCAACAACTGTTCGGACCAATTTTCCCATCGGTGGATCGTATTGAAAATGAAAACCACGAAGGACCCATTTTTTGGAATGACTTTCCATTACTTGTTTGATTGTCAAATCCGGGATGACCTCTTCCAATTGGGAAAAACGATAGGTTTCGGTAAAGTAACCGCGATTGTCGACAAAACGGGCAAATTTAATTAGTTTTACTTCGTCAAAAACAGTTGGCAAAACTTCAAGGATTTTCATTTTAAGATTTTAATTGATAATTAAAGTTTTGTAAAGGTTAAAAATTTTTTTTAATTTTGTATAACTTTATAAATTCCTGATTAAAATCATCCTCCGATTTGAAGACTAAAGAATTACAATTATATGACAAATACACCATATTGTCATTCCCGCGTAGGCGGGAATCTATAAAATCATACCTTAATTTAAAAAATAGGTTAAAGATTTTATAGATTTTTTATTAAGATAGCCCTCCTATTTGGAGGTTAAAGAATGATAACTTTCGAGATTATTAAATCAGGAATAAAAAGATTTTATATTTATTGTTTTTTATTTACCCTTTCAAAAAGCAAGGCGATATTTTTAGCTGATTTTTGCCAGGAGAATTTTTGTCTAATTTTTTCCAAGTTGATTTTTGGTTTTTTTTCTAATATTTCAATCACTTTTTTATAAACCTCTTCTTCATTTTTTTCATTGACTAAAAACTGCCTTGGTAATGTTTCTTTCATTGAAGAGTTATTACCAGCCAAAACGGGTGTCCCACAAGCTAATGATTCCAAAGGTGGAAGACCAAAGCCTTCATATGAAGAGAGATAAAAGGTTAACATGGCACCACTGTAAAAATAAGGTAAATCTTTATCTTCAACATAACCTAAAAATATCACTTTATCTTCTAATTTTAAGTCTTTAACTAATTGAAAGATTTTTTCGTTTTTCCAACCGGCTTTTCCTATGATTAAAAATTTAGTATCAAGTAGCAAGTATTTAGTATTAAGAAGTTTATGAAAGACTTTAATCGCCACATCAAGGTTTTTGCGAGGTTCGATAGCGCCAACATAGAGCATATAACTTGTAACTTGTAACTTGTAACTTTTTAAATACTTTTTTATTACTTTTTCAATTGCTTTCTTATCTTCTATTTTTCTAAAATGCTCCCCTACTCCTGGATAAACAACATGGACTTTTTCTTCTTTTATTTGAGGATATAGTTTTAATAAATCATTTTTGGTATTTTCTGAGTCAACGATGATTTCGTCTTTGTATTTTATGGTTTTTTCAAGTTTTTTTTCGTGGGCTTTTATTACATCATCAGTGTGATACTTTGGATAAAGTTTCCACGATAGATCATGGATAGTGGTTATTCCTTTAACATTTTTATCGGTTTTTGGTCGCAAAAAATCTGAGGAGTAAAAAATATCAGATTGGCCAATTAACCTATTGATTGATAAAAAATCATTTTTCTGCCACAAAAATTTTTGCAGTTTCATTGGTATGGGATAACGATAAATTCTTGCTCCTAAAGTTTTAAATTCTTCCAAAAATGGATATTTTTTAAAAGGATTTTTGGAAGCAAAGAAAAGTTTATAAGTATTTTTTTTATCAATATTTAGAAGGTTTTTGACTAGGTTATAAGTATAGTTGGCCACACCTGAGCCTTTATACACAAGCTGGGAAATATCAATGGCAATAATCATAGGTAAATTTTAACAAATTATTCTTTTGATTTTTATTTTAATATGTTTTTTGATGAAGTTTGATTTTTCCAGTTTTTGAAATTGTCAAAAAACTAGCATATCTGTAGTCAATAAAACCAGCATTGGCAATTTTTTCTTTATAATCAATCATCCGATTATGAGTATGACCAAAGACAACCCAAAAATTTCTTTTTGAAAATATTTCTTTTATTTTTTTTATAGATTTTAAAGTATCTTTTTCTAGGAAGATTTTATTTAAATTTTTTTTATACTGAATAGCTCTTATTTTATGCTTTTGATAATAGTTTATTTTATCAATCATAAAATCAGTTATAAATTTTGGCAGTAAATAAAATTTAAATTTGATATCAATGGTTTTCAAAAATTTAAAACCATGATGAAAATAGAAAGTTTTTTTACCAATATTAATAGAAAAATCTTCTTGATATATTTTAAAAATTTTTTTAATTAGTAATTCATTTTTTTTATCATAATAATCATGATTGCCGTAAAGATAAATAGAATTTTTTTTCTTTAAAATATCAAGTATTTTTTTCCAAGGTCCTTTGAATAAATCTTCAAATGTTAAACTGTATCCTTCATAAAAATCACCAACAATAATTATGTTTTGATATTTCTCAAAAAGTTTTTTTAAAAATAAAAATTTTTTTCTATCGAATTCTTTTCTTAAATGAGTATCTGAAACGATTAGATAGTTCATTTTAAAATTACAACATAAGTTTATAATCCCTATAGTATAATATTGTATTATGGGTAAAGAAAAATCAATAACAAGAAGAGATTTTTTAAAATTTAGTGGATTGAGTATTGCTGCGTTGGGTTCTTTTTTATTAGTCCCTGAAATTTTCCAAGATGGAGTAGATTTTTATCCTATTTATAATGTTGGGGTTAAATCAAGTTTGAGGGTATATCCGGTTTTTGATGGTTTTGGTTTAAGATTTTTAGACCATATTTTAGCTGGACGTTTGAGTGCTTTATTGACTCAACCTAATTCTATTTTTGAAAGAGTTCGAGTTTTGCCTATTTCAGAAAAATATTCTAATTATATTGCTAGATCTCATCATAATATTATAGATGAGCCAAAAGAAGTAAAGATTGATGATGGAATGATTTATTCTTTTGAATTGAAAAACGTGCCAGATGAGCTATCTAAATTAGCTGAACCATCACTAAAACTAGCTGTAATTGAAAATCCTCATGGAGTAATAATTCCTGCTCAAATTTCATCTGATAATGATCGTGTTTTGTTTTCTGGAATGCCTGATAACATATTGAAATATTATAAAGATGTAAAATTAGCAATTTCGGTTGGAGCAACTGATCCAAGACTTATTTCTTATCAGAACATTTTTTCTGAGCCTTGTAACCAATTTTTATATCAATTATTAACTTTTCCTTATGGATTGTATGGAATTTTTAATCTTATCACTCTAGGAAAGCCTAATAATCATGAAAAAAATTTACTTAAAGTTATTTCAGAAGAATCACCATTAAAAGAATATAGACATCAACACCTAGCTCAGTTTCCATTTAATCAAGGATATTATCAACCTCAGTATGGCTGGATTGATACTCAAGGTTTTTTTGGCTCAGAAGGTTTTGAACATAGATATGATCAAACTTTAAATTTAGTTGGTCAAGGTATTTTAGATAAATCAGTTGGATTTATGATTAGTGGACCATGGTGGTTTAATCAACCAAATAATCAATATGCGGTTGATTTAGCTTTAAGAATGCTTAGAGATGTTGGTGTTAGCCCAAATAGTTTTTTTTCATGTGATACAGGTGGACAAACTGGTTTTTGGTATAAAGAAAATAATCAGTGGAAATTTTCTCACCAAGGAAATCATGCTAATATGCAACATACGACTTTAGCTATGTTTGGTTTTTGTTAAAATTGAATCTTAAATGAAAAAAATAAGATGAAAGTATCTCCGGTATTCATCTGCCAATCGGCAGTCGGCTTGATGATTCTATTCCGATAGAGTTTTTATCAGATAGTGACTTAGCTTATTTTTCAGAGAAAATTATTCCTAAAATAACTCAGCTGACAATTGAAAATCAACAAAGATTCCCCGGACTCCTCTACTCTTTTCCTGCGTCTCTTAAAAAACAAAAATAAAGAAACAAAAAAATCTTCAAAGACTAAGACAAGCAGGGATTTTATAAAAAAGGACTGTCCTTAGTAAGGACAGTCCTTGATCAGGTTGCTTAGGTTTTAAAAATTTAAATAAAGATGTGTTATAATTTATACATTAAATACATTTGACAAAGGTTTAAATTTTTAATAATAATTAAAATAATAAAAATACTATGAAAAAAGTAAAAAACTTTTATCGATCATTGACTGCCTTAGTTTTTAAAGAAGAAAAGTGGTATGTGGCAAAATGTTTGAAGATTGATGTAGCTAGTCAAGGAAAAACAAAAAAAGAAGCATTAAAAAATCTAAAAGAAGCTTTGGAACTTTATTTTGAAGATGAAAAAGAAATTAATTTTAAACCATATTATCAAGATGTTTCTTTAGAAAAAATCTCTTTTTCTTATGCCTAATGTTTATACCGCGAAAATTGTTTTAAAAATTCTTCAAAAAGCAAATTTTATCATCGACTAATTTTGAGTTTGAAGAGTTATTGAAAAAAAGATAATTTTACTGTATTAAAATCAAAAAGACAGTCTTAAAATGATTATCTAATTGTATTTTTACAGTACCATTTTATCGTTTTTTTTAATCCTTTCTCAAAATCACTCTTTGCCACAAAGCCAAACTCTTTTTGCTTTAGATTCTATCTCTTGACACGTTTTAAGATAATGTATAAAACGATACATTATATGAAATCGTATACAAAAATAGATAAAATCATTTTTATCGAAGAATTAAGAAAAGATTTTAATCAATTTTTATAGAACATTATGGTCATTTTTTATTAACAAATTTGCATTGCTATTGCAAAATTGTCCAGAATGAAAATCAGTTTACAAAACAATGATTTATTTTATAATTATTACCATATGGTTAGAAAAAGTGAAATAAAAATGTGTTATAATTTAGACATAAAATTCATTTGACAAAGGTTAAAATTTTTTTAATGATAATAATATGTCAATTAAAAATATTTTTAAAAAAATTGAGGAAATTGAAAAAGAGATTTTAGGAATAAAACTAGCTATTTTTCTTAAAAGTAAAAAAAATATTTTTGAAAAAGATGAAGATGAGACGATTGTTAATGAGGTGAGAAAAATAAGAAAAGAAAATTGGGCAAAAAAATATGCCTCATCATAAATTAAAAGTTTTTACGGATACCAGTGTTTTAATCTCTGGTCTTAACTCTCTTTTTGGCGCCTCTTCTTTTATCTTGACTCTTTTTAAACTAAAACAAATCGAATTGATTATTTCAAAGACAGTAGTTGAAGAAGCTAAAAATGTTATTGCAAATAAATTTCCTGACTTAAAGAATAAATTTGTTAATTTCTTATTTCTTGATAAACCAAAAATTATAAAAAGAGCTTCGAAAAATGAAGTTTTAAAAATTTTTAAGATAATTAAAACCGAAGATGCACCAATTTTGGCTGATGCTTTAAATAGTAAAGCAGATTTTTTAATCACGCTTGATAAAAGATTTATAAATATTGCCAAAAATGATTTTGAAGATAAAATAAATATTTTATTACCTAAGGATTTTGTTCACATTTATAGAAAAATAAGACAAAATTAAGAATATTTTTAAAAACCCTATGGCAAAAATATTTATTGTCATGCCAGTTTATTTTTTTATTGGTTAAGAATCATATTGACAAAATTCCTAAAACTTTATATATTGTAAATTATATGGAAACATCAAACTTTGCTTCGGTGGTTAAAAAAATATATGAGAGTAATATCAATTTTTTCTCCACAAAAACTTTACGAGATATTATCAGTGTATCAAAAGAAAATACTTTTTTTAAATATATAAGAAGATTGGTTAAAGAAGGTATTTTAAATAAAATTGAAAGAGATAAATATATTATCTCAAAAGCAAAAGTTTCTGATTTTGAGTTGGCCAATTTTTTGGTTTATCCTTCTTATGTTTCTTTTGAGAGTGCTTTAAATTTTTGGGGGATTTTATCGCAATTTCCATATGAAATGACATCGGCAACGCCAAAAAAAACTAGATTGAAAAAATATAAAGAAAAAGTTTTTTCCTATACTCATATCGATAAAAATTTATTTTTTGGTTATGAGAAAATTGATAATTTTTTAATTGCCAATCCAGAAAAATCATTGCTTGATGAGATTTATTTAGTAGCAAAAGGGATAAAGAAAATTAATTTCGAGGAGCTTGACTTTACTAAAATAAAGAAAAAAATAATAAAAGACTATCTTTCTTATTATCCAAAAACAAGACAGTTTTTAAAAGTTGTTAATAAACTATCTTTATGATAACCAAAGATCAGTTATTTGTTTTAACAAAAAAGTTTAAAATTAATGAGACGGCTATTTTGCGCGAATATATTCAACTTTATTTTTTAAGTCGACTTTATGACTTTTCCGAAAGCCAAAAAATTTTTTTCAAAGGTGGAACGGCAATTCATTTTCTTTACTCCTCTTCTCGATTTTCTGAAGATTTAGATTTTACTGTTGAGATGAAAGAAGATGATTTTTTAAAATTTATAACGAATTTTTTTTCTTTATTAAAAAAAGAAGAACCATTTGAATTTAAAGAAAGAAAAACCATTGCCGGAAAAAGATTTTTATTATCTTGCCACTCTTCCATTGTTAACTTTCCTATTTTTATAAATCTAGATTTTTCTTTTCGAGAAAAAATTTATTTTAAGGAAAAATCAATTATTAATACCGAATTTCCCGTGACTTTTCGATCATATGTCTATCATCCACAAAAGAAAGAACTTTTAGCCGAAAAAATAAGAGCGTTTTTGACAAGGACAACCGGCAGAGATA
>Ga0272449_1003248_pt1 | contig 14157 bp, 12 predicted proteins | sample YNPCB0241_FD_198679 | JGI IMG/M metagenome (GOLD analysis project Ga0272449, IMG submission 198679) | Hot spring sediment microbial communities from Yellowstone National Park, WY, United States - YNP-CB-024-1 | ecosystem: Environmental > Aquatic > Thermal springs > Hot (42-90C) > Sediment...
AGAGAAAGAATAGGATGAGGGAAAGTAGGAGGCCTAAAGCAAGCTCAAATGATAATCCTGCAGCAAGAATATTCTTGACTTCAGATATTCTATTTTCTGACCTATATTGGGCAGTATACTTTATCATGGCAGAGTTTACACCCCAGTCCCTGAACAGGATTACTAGGCCTGGAGCCGCTAACGCGACCGTCACTAAACCGTATTCAGCTGGGGACAGGAGTCTGGCAATAACTATGACACCTACCGCTGATATGACCGTTGAAGCTACAAGGCCCCAGAAGAGGCTGAAGCCGCCTCTAGCGGAAACCTTAGCCATTTCAGCCGTGTTCAATACAAAAACACCTCTTATCTTTAAGCCTTAATATTAAAAAGTTAACATTTGACATGCTATTCCACTATCTTTTGATCACACTTTATCCATTAGAACTTCCGAGATCACCTCCGCTATCAGAAAAATATCGACTGGGCCAAAACTTCTACTAAGGGAAGGATAGCAAAAAATCAATGATCGTTGATAGAATGTTCTGGGCAGTGGGAATAGGCGTAGCCGAAGGTGATAACCATTCCGATAATGGCAACATAACTATTTCTCATATAAGATCCTATTTAATGTTAGCGAATGATTCGATGGCTTTTACTATTCTTCTAGCAGCATATCCGTCTCCAAAAGGGTTCGCTGTAAACTTCTCTTTCATGGATTCATATTTTTCTTCCACAGCCCTTATTGCCTTAGCGATCTTTTCAGAGTCTGCGCCTACGATCTGGTTTACGCCAGCCTCGACTGTTTCCACCCACTCGGTTGAGTCTCTGAGTGTTATGCATGGGGTTTGGGACCAGAACGCCTCCTTCTGCAGTCCTCCAGAATCAGTTAGGACGAGCTTCGCATGCTTGAGCAGTTTAAGCATTTCGATGTAGCCTAATGGGTCGATGATCCTGATTTTGTTGTGCTCTAAAGATATATTATATTCCTTTAATCTGTTCGCTGTCCTCGGATGAATTGGGAAGATAATTTCCATATTTGCTTTCAATACCCCTTCTAGGATGCTTTTCAGCCTTGTTGGGTCGTCGACGTTTTCTGCTCTGTGAAGCGTCAGTAAGCCGTACTCTTTATTGGAAAGCTCTAGCCTTTCAAGGATATCGGATCTGTCGGCTTTATCCTTAAACTTTAAGAATACGTCGTACATGGTGTCTCCTGTCAGATGTATTTCTCCGATAACTGATTCCTTCTCCAAGTTCTTCTTGCAGTTTAGAGTTGGTGCGAAGAGCAGTTTTGAGCAGTGGTCTATAAGCCTCCGGTTTACCTCTTCAGCCATTCCCATGTCATAGCATCTGGCACCAGCCTCTATATGGGCTACAGGTATGCCAAGTTTAACGCTAGTTAGGGCTCCAGCTAAAGCAGAATTTGTGTCGCCTGGTACGAGCACGAGAGAAGGCTTATCCCTTAGCAAATATTTTTCAAGCCTGAGCATTATCTCTCCAGTCTGGTATGCGTGGGAGCCTGAGCCTACACCCAAATTTACTGTAGGTTCAGGAAGATTGAACTCTTCAATAAAAACTTGTGAAAGCTCGTAGTCGTAATGTTGACCAGTATGAATTATCTTCAGCTCTAAATCACTCTTTAAAGCCTCGTAAATTATGGGAGCGGACTTAATTATCTGGGGCCTAGTACCAAATATGATGGCGACGCTCAACTTCAGCTCAACCTATTCTGAAGAATTGTTAAAGCAGGTATTCAAGAGGAAATATTGAAAGGGCAGTTTTCCATACTCCATCCGCTCTATCCATAGCACTGTAATAAAGCCAAAGTTCTCCATTTTTTCTTATGATTGGACATGGCGTATCTAATGCAATCTCGCTCTTTATGCCTGGGATTATCTTCTCCTTTTCTCTAGGGCCATCTATTAAAATTCCGGTTCTAGTTGGGTTCAGAAAATAGGGACTTGAATCCTTAACTAATCCAATATATTGCTTGTAGGGAAATCCTATTGAGTACGTAGAGGCAGCTGGCAAAAGGTAATGTGATGATTTCACTCTAAAGTATCCTGGGCAGAATAAGGATTCGTTCCAACTACCCTTAGGACCATTAAGATGCTTAAGTGGATTCCCATTGAATCGATATACTTCTATATCAGTTGATGAATTGACCTTTAATTTAAGTATTCCCAACGTTCTAAACCAATAACGGGGTCCGAAAAGCAAACTACAGAGTAATTTATTAGAAACATTGCTATAGTAGATTAGTAATTCGTTTTCACTAAGCCTAACTGCTGACGGCCCTAAATCTATATCATGCCCTTCCCAAGGAGACTGAGGTTTAATAAGTTGCCTAATAAAACGCCAAGGACCTATGAGATCATCAGAGTAAGCAACGTAAATCTTCCTTCCACCTCTTGGTTCCTTTCCAGCAAACACCATGAAATAGTTGTTTTTAATTCTAAATACAACTGGTGTTAAAGCCACCTTAAGCCCAAAATCTTTTGAATTAACGATGGGATTTAGATCGTTCTTCCTAAAATTCAATCCGTCTTGCGATACAGCTAGGCCTATACTGGCTTCCGTCCACCTAACGTCAGAAGAACCTGCATAAAATAAATAGTACTTGCGATCGTCCTGACTATATATTACAGTTCCAAAAGTAGCAGCGCCAGAATCCCATCCTTCTTTGGACGCATCTAGAACAATGCCTTTATGAAAGTTAGGTTTCATTGCGACTCCCTCAAAAATCAGATATCAGTTTTAATATTTTCGTTATGCTATCGGTATAGCTTACATCTAAATCCTTAGCTTGAAGCCTTTCTACATAGTTTGTTGTTATCCTACATGGAACTAAGCCAGCTCTGAAAGCAGATTTTATATCTATCAAGGTATCACCAAACATAACTCCCTGATATGGCTCATTTATCTTCATTTTTTCGATGACATAGGTAAGTGCCTTAAATCTAAGTGGGGTAACATTCCTACCAACTATTACGTCGACTTAGTCAAGAACGCCTAATCTGCTAAGACATTTAATGACGGCTTCCTCACTTTGCATTGATACAACCGCAAAGTGTACCGATTTCTGTTTAATGGTTTTAAAAAGATTAGAGAGAATCTCGTCTCTATGAAGGTTAGTTGCGGCATTAATCTCGTAATCTTTTATAAATTCGTGAAGCTTTGTGAACGAATGTTTATCATCCATAAGCCAGTACTGAACGAAGCCCTCGTTAATACCTTTGTGTGGCTTAATCAGACCTGCTTCCAATGCTTTGCTCCTTACAATTTTCCACGGAATATCTAGTTTAAAAAGAGTGCCATCTAGGTCTGAAATTATTAGATCTAATTTCCGCTTATGTAACAGATCTTTTAAACATCTTGTTAAGTAAGTAGATTCTACGGTCACTTTACTTGAGGTCCTAAGAAGAGAAAATGTAGTGAAAAATGATTTTAGCATGAAGTTTGGAGGGTCGTAAGGATGGAGGTCAGAGAATAAGGGGGAATTTGGTAATGCCCTTTGAACAATTTCAATTAGAACATTCAAACCATGTTTGGAATAGGAAGGTATGGCTTCGGTGATCCACGAGAAACTAACGTTCTTTACTGGGATCTGCTTCGGCTTCTCACCTTTCAAGTAGAAGTCAACTAAATATCTTGGAAAATCTACGCCAGCCTTATAAGCGAGCTCTAGGCTTACCCAAAATTTTGGATTTATCTCCATTAGGTAGTAATTGCCTGTTTCAGCCTCTTTCTTAAACTCGATCATCATGACACCAGTGAAACTGGTCTTCTTCACTATCTTTCTGCCAAGAGAAAGGAGTTTTGGGTCAAAATTTGAGGCAGCTTTAATGCTAGCACCTCCCAGAGGGTTTATTTCTACGATCCTCCTATGCATAAACTCGGCAATTGGCTTGCCATTATCACTTAAAACAAAGTATCCTGCACCAACACCGACTATGAATTCTTGTAGCATGACACCGTTCTTAGCCCTTAAATCAATTTCTCTAGTTAGATCGTCGAAGTTGCTCACGAACCTTGGTCTAGAATTATCTCCGAACCCCTTTACGACAAGGGGAAAACCAACCTTATCTAAAAAAGGCTCTAATGGAAGCAACATCCACATCATTTTTCAGAAGCAACGTTCTTGGATAATCGATTCCTATGCTTTCTGCCAATCCGTTAATATACCATTTGTTCGATAGATTGACAATTTTTCAGAGCTATTAGGATTCATTATCCACACAAACTTATCAGCGAAAATGGAAAAAAGAGCCTTGTTTACCATAGTATCTATGCCAACTATTATACTGTATCCTGCTCTCTTCAAAGACGCCATTACCGGGTAAGCCTTCCTATATTATGCACGAACTACAAGCACGTTAACCATATCTCCTAGTCTTTTTTAACAGCCACTTATCGTTTAATCTTTACAAAAGAAATTTCGAACAAATTAAATGAGGAAGGTAATCCATCTGAACTTTTAAGTCCAATGTAAACATCGCCACTAAGCATTTTTCCAGAAAATGGTCTTAAATCAAATGGTGTAGTTACAAGAGAAGAGTCTTCCCAGTATACAACATCAAAACCACTTCCATCGGTTAAAAAAAAGCGCAATAATATACGAGCATTGCTGTTGCCTTCAAGTCTAACAATTATGTAGTCATAGTCTGACAAATTTAATTTTGGTACGCTACGAGTAAAAATCGTCACTCTACTGTTGCTGTCTGTTGGATTAAGTCCTAAAAAAAGGTTATATTCATTGCTATCAAAAATATATGAGGCATTAGTGTATTGTGGATCTACTGACCAACCAAGGAGAGGAAGTTTAGTCTTCTCAACATTATAAGGTCCTAAGGTATATAACTTCCAACTACCAAAGCTTTTTGAAAGAAGTGCAAGCTCAGGATTTCTCGTCACACTAGAAATACTAAAATTTAAAGATGCATCTAGACTTTTTAGGCGTGCGCTAGACGGATTTATTAATATATGGTTAATGCCCAATTGCTTTAACTTTTCAACCATTTTATAAGAATCATTTGATAACAAACAATCTTTAAGCAAAGCCAGATTTGCCGGATATTTTAAATCCACTATCTTACTATTAGGTATATAGTATGGTAAACCCATGGGTGCTTCAAAAGTTAAGATCCCGCCTTCAAGTTCGATTATACTTGAAAATAATCCATAAAGATTTCCGTAATTATTTTTAAGTTGATTTTCTCTGAGTCCTTGCGGACCACCTTGAATAACTAATATCTCTATTCTAGGAATTAGAATAGTTGAAAGCATTAAAAAGAGTATTAGACCAGTTTCCATAAGTCTCGAGCAAGTTAACAAAGGTAGCTTAAGTGCCATCTTTTTCGATGTCAATTCAAACTTAATAGTTATGGCATAACGATGTTTAACCATAAATTTATGACAAAATGACACAAAAAATCTACAACCTAATAGTATAATTACGGGAATTCCTGCGAGTACCGAAAGTGAAAATATTTTTTGAAAATTCTTACCCACGAAGAGAACTCTTTCGTCATATGAAAGCTCGAAACTTGTTTGCATCAAGTTTAGACCTACTGTCTTTCCAAGAGTGGACATGAGAGTAACAATTGTAGTCATATTGTAGTAACTAATATAATACACGTAAACACTATGAATATAGGCTAAAAAGCCGAAGTAAATAATTAAAAGAAACGATGTAAACATACCTTTAGCTTTGTTATTCCTTTCACGGTAAGTTGAGGTTGTAAATCCAATACCAACGGCAACTAAGCTCGTAAGTAGTGGACTTAATGGAAGAATATCTCTAGGATTATAAGCTTCTGACCGAGTAACTATAACCGCAGAAAAAATTATTGATGAAGCAATTATCTCAAAGAGGAAAAGAATGCTAAAACTTTCAAGCTTATTCTTCGAGATAAGTAAGAATGCCAATCCGATCGACAATGGAATAAGCATAACGTAGCCCATTACAGCAGGATCCATAAACATGAACATAAAAAGCATAATATAATACCATGGACTCATTGGAGGTTGAACAGCTTCTAAAGATTGTAAAATTTTAAGTGCCCAATCATAATTAGGTAAGTTGATTGAAGAAGTATAAAGCAGTGTACCGAATTTAAAGAGGTTAACGATATACCAAAAACTTGACAAAAGTATGAAGGGCAGAAGAAGTAGAAAGATTTCTCTAATGAGCTCCTTAAATAAAGACTTATCAACTTTTGTCCTCCTAACATTTTGAAATAGGGTCACATAGTAGCAGACTATGCAGAAAATTGAAAGAAAAAATAATAATATGAGTTGCGTTTCAGTAAAAGTAGGAATAAAAATGCGTATACCTTCACGCTGTATAGTATTAGACAAAATATCCGGAATTGGAATTAAGAAGGGCCCGACAGCACATAATGCCATTGAGAATTTTTTAAATGCCCTTAATTCTAGTATAAGAAATATCAATAGAGAAGTAATGAAAAAGTAAATAGTTTGAGCTTTTAATAAGGCAGCACACCCAAGTGACGTGCCTATCCAGAAGAGTAGCACACTATGCTTTGAATAGGAATATTTAATGAAAAAGTAAACAACACTAAATATTAGTGGGTAGTAAAAAATGTCGGGATAAAACGAATTATAGAGAAGAAAACGATCATGGAAAGGTAAGACGAGAAAGAGTGCCGTAGAAAGCGCACCTATTTTTTCAGATTTTGTAGAAGATGCTACTATCGCATAATTCAATATGATCAGCATAAGCAGTGAAATCAGAGGCATTAATCTAAAATCTTCAGATAACATTGAACCACTGACAACATATGTCCAGGCATAAAGCACAGAGACACCGATTGGTTTTAGAATAATGTTGTAATCGTATCCTGTACTATAAGTAAATCCATTTTCTCTCACTATTTCTCTAGCCATGGGAAGATAATATTGCACCACATCCGAGTCAAGTATTGCTTTTTTCTGTAAAAAAATAGTGTAAATCGAAAGTAATCCTACTGTCGATATGATAAGTATTACTTTTTCTAACGAAGGTTTAGGAATACTGACTTTATGAAAACTCTTTTGCGAATTTTTATAAACAAAAGATGCAGACAGATGAAGAAAAGACGCTATCAGTATTATCAAATAAATGAATGAAGCAACGTTAAAGTAAAATGATATTGCGCCTAAATAAAGCAGACTGAACATTATAGCTAAACTGAGAATGTAAGAAAAAGATAGTCGTTCAATTATGTTATCCACTTTTATTTTTGTTAATTGTAATATCCAAAGACCAGGCAGTATTAGGCTAAAAGGTAAAATAAGCTCAGTAATCATATTTCACTTAACTTTGTTGGCTTTACATTTTTAATAATCAAATCTAATATGGTATTGTATTCTATAAGTACACTACTAACGTGAGCTAGTAAGAACTGGTAAGATCGGGCTAGTTCCATTAAGAAAGAACATAACTAAATCGACTTTACTTATAGTTTCCATTAATTTTATGCTTACTATGACTCTTATCCTTAAATATTCGAATACTCTAGCACAGTATCTCACTATCTCAAGAAATTTCTCAGGATTTTTAGCAAGTACAGGTGGACCGACAAAAGTGATGTATTACCTATCTTGCAAACTGGGATCGGAATAGCCCAGATCCTTATACATTAAAGGAATCAAAATCTTCTTCCCGGAGAAGTTAGGATATCTCAAATCAAAAAGATGTGAAGCTTCCTTAGAAGAGACGATTGCAATGTCGGTATTTCCTAACAATTTTGCAATGTAATGATTCAATAAAATGATAGTTTTGCATGTAGATATGAGTAGGCGTGTACTTTGAGAAAACCTTTCTTATTTTTCCTATTTTTGAAACTTAACGTATCTCTAACGAGAAGGTATGCTAACTGAATGTCCAATAAATTTAGTTTTCTCTTTTATCTCCTCTTGCAACATCCACTTATACTCATGACTGAAAAAGTATCTTACTGTATGCCCTCTTTCTTCACATGCTCTACCGAAGGCACAACAGTGAGACTTGAAAACAGGACTGGTACTTCAAACTCCCTACGGTTATCGTCATATTATATTTTCCTAACCTTTAAAAAATTGCACTTGCATATCACTTCTAAAATCAATTCCTTCAGTATATGTATTCAAATATTCTCTTCATCTGCAAACCTATTTTTCTTTACATGAAGTTTATCTTCAACATATTTCCTGCCATTTTCACCTAGCTTCTCCGCAACTCTAGGGTTCTCTTTCAGGTACAGTATAGCGTTGGCTAAGGCTTCGTAGTCTCCGTGTTTAACCATAATTCCAGATTTCGTCTCTTCCACGCATTTTGCCGGTTCCCCCGCTGAACAGCATACTATCGGCTTACGCACAGATATTATGAGATAGGGCCTTCCAAAGTTCCTCAGCGTAGGATTAGTACGTTAGCTTCGCTTAGCAATTTTTGCTACTTCACATCATCTCAGCTTCTGTTCGTGCGTAAATCTTTTTAAATAATTCTTCTTATTGAGCTCATTTCAAACCTGACTGGTCAATTTTGCAACTAGTTCTGTTGTTAACTAAATCTTCTAGAAGTTACTCAAACTGATCGGTTATCGCTTCCCAGCTATATTTTCGAACGTATTCTACAGCTTTCATTCCCAGTTCCTTTAATTTTTTGCTCGTCTTTAGATACTTCGAGAGCTTTGTTAAGAACTTCTTCCATTCTTCTTTTTCACTATCTTAATAGAAATGGATTTTTAACATTAAAATTTAGTTTTATACCTTATCAAGTTTAAAGCACCCCATCCTATTAGTTTTAAATCTTTGCGTTTTAAACCCTTAATGATTTGCGAGAGAGGTTCTAGGTAGAATGGGGATAGTGATCCTGAAATTTCTATCGTTCCATGCAATAGCGCTCTTCTAGCATCCTCTTCGTTATCTAACTCAAATTCATAATGTACTATGGTTCGTGATAATCCGATTTCTTGAGGGAAGTGCGCATCGCTTCCTGCAACTATGAGCTTGTTCATCGCCTTAAGCGCGATAAGTTGTTCCGATGTTATGGGATGCCTTGAATTGTATCCCTCAAGTAAATCTACATGGTCTATTATGCCTTTGATTTGAAGTATACTCTTTGTTTTAAATGGATGCGGAATAAGAACCAAGCCGTCTTGCGATTTAATCTCATCTATTACGTCATAGACATTTCTCGACTTAATTTCTTCATTTAAGAATATGCCGATTACATCGCCTAAGTCTGTGGAGATTTCAGAACCAATTATTACTATAATCGAATTCTTTTCACGAATTTTACGTGTAGCAATGGCACCAGCTATTGTGTTATGATCCGTGATAGCTATTGCATCTAATTTTACATGCTTCGCTACATTCAATATTGTCTTTGGATCCATTAAGCTATCATACGAATATTTAGAATGTATGTGCAGGTCTAGGGAAAACAAGTTTAGGGAACCTTTTTAGATATTATGAGGGAGATCCAATCCCAAATTAGCGAAAAGGTGGGTTTTAGGTCTGTAAGAACGATGTTTTTCTTAACGTATGGATTTAATAAGTCAGAGAGAAAAGATTTAGCACTTGTTAGGTTATTTAAGGTGCGTAAAAGGTCGTCTGGAAGAGGCCACATAAACCTTAACCCTACTTTATAATTAAAAACAGGATTAACATCACCTTCTATAACCATTTTGTATAATAGGTGGGGGAAATCTACACCCGATGCTATTGCGAGATCTAATGAACCCCAAAATTTTGGATTAATTTCCATTAGCTTAAACTTGCCATCGTTGAAATCTCTTCTAAACTCTACCATTGCCACACCATGCCAATCGAGGGCTTTCAGGATCCTTATGCCATAGTTCATAAGTTCGGGAACGAAGACACTTTCAGCACAAGTGCTAGGCCCACCTATAACATACCGTTCCCTAACCCTTTTATGCATAAATATCGCCCTAGGCTTACCTTGATTGAATAATGCGAAAAAGCCATACCCTACACCTTTTATAAATTCTTGAACCAATGGGGGGACACCTTGTAGCTTATATATTTCTTCAAATGTCTCCTTAAGATCTCGTTTATTATATGCATAGCGAACGAAACCACCTTCATAAACAGCCTTAACAACAACTGGATAACTTTTAATCTTCAAATTCATTAACTCGGAAGAATTGCTTGGGAAGAATGTTATGGGAGTTGGAACACCAAGCTCCTTAGCTAATAAGATACTATCCTTTTTACTCGCGGCTATTTTTAATAAAGGGAAATCCGCTATAGGAATTTTAGCGTTACAATGTATACTATCCTTTTTCATAGAAAGAAAAAATATGGTCACATATCCCACGGGAATGATGATATCGTAGTGATTGCATATTTTACGAAAAAAACGAACAAATACGTCTAATTCTTTTTTAGGATCGGGATAAATAAACGATCTACGGCAAAATTTTGAGAATGAAGAAAGTTGTAAACTAGGAGAAGATACTCCCACATCAACTTCGATACCCCTACTGCCAAGAGACCTGACTATCGCAAGCGTATGCTTATAGCTAGCATCGGTGACGAATGCACTCAACGGAACACCTTATGATTTATCTTTAAATTCTCTCATCCAATAGTTGTATATATCTTCCGCAGTTGTCATCCATGCCCTTCTTTCTTTGAGGAGCTGTAAAATTTTTATGTAAAGTTTTGACCACTTACTCCAAAAGATTTCATCAAAAGTAGTGTTGTGCCACAGTATTGTTATTACACCCGCATTTTTCTCCGTTTCATTCACTAATCTTTTAATTTTTTCCCATGCTTCCTCAAAACTCATTCTAAAGAGACTCCCATCCATGATAGTTAACGGTATCTCGAGAATATTTACTTCCTTTCCCTCCTCTAGATCGTAAGGTTTGAAGGGGTGACACATTCCATTTCGAAAACCCGGCATGTCTGGATATCCAAAGGTGGTATCATACTTGAAGCCCAAATCAGCTAGTAACCTCCACGTATCTGGAACATTAAACCTTAAATAATGCATCCGTATTCCGATTACAGTTTTCCCTAAAGCTTTCTCCAGTCGAATTTTCTCCTCCCTTAAAGTTTTAGGGTCGTTATATGAATAATAACCTCCATGTAAGCCAACCTCCCAGCCTAAACCAACTATGTACTCTAGCTCATCCCTCAAGTTTTCAACATCATAAATCCAGCCAACAAGGTCTCTTGATGTAGCTTTAAAATAAAAGCTGGATTTTGCTTTGTATTCCCCTTCAAGTTCTATAATCTTTCTAAAGTTCCAATAAGGATTTAAGGTATTATTTTTTCTAACTTTAGCTACTAGCCTCTCCAAGCTCCTTTTATGATTTAACTTTAAGGCAAATTTCATCGCAGTAAAGAAGGTATATTTCCAAGATGGGTAAATGCTGTCAACATCATGAGTGAGGCAAGCTGCAAACTTATGATCCTCCGGCCATTCCACATGAAAACCTTTGCTCACCAAATATTCTGAAACAATAGGTCTCAACACATCTTTATAGTTAGAAAAGCTGTATAGAAAGCGTCCATGCTTATCCCTTTTGCCGCTATACTCTTGCTTGGCAACAAAAATGTCGAAAAGTTGCTGATTGTCTTTTAATAGTTTAAAATACATAGATTCTCTTTAGCGTACCTTGAATTATCCAGAAAGCATTTCAGCAAACAAGCAACTTAACTACCCTACACTGTCTTGATTTAGGTATATCAGCTATCTGTTCTGCGCTAATATTTCTGTACCACTATGAAGATGCTCATTGTACTAGTATTTTGCAACTTTCATATGCTTCGCTTAACAGAGTGACTTCAGAATACACTTTAATGTATTTTTTGGCAATTAATTTCCAGTTAAACTTTGCTTTTACTAGATTTTTAGCATTTGAACCCAAATTTCTCCTCAGTTTCTCATCAGCTATCAGCTTACTGAGAAGTTGTATTAGTCTAAGCCAGTCCCCCCTTCTGATTACGTAGCCTGCGTTATTATCCTCTAAATCCTTGTAAAAGAATAGACTGCCAGAGATAACAGGTAATCCTACCGAGGCTGCTTCTAGAATAGATATGGAAGGCGCAGCAGGCCATACTGCGATATCACTTGCGCTATAGAAGGATGATAATTGCTTTCTATGAACAGTGGGGTGAAAGACGACATTCCTCTGTATTTGCAGCCTCGAAGAATATGCTTGTAGATATTTTAAATACGCTTTGTCACCACTCCCTACTATCAAAAGTTTAACTTTTGAGTTGTTTTTAATAATCGGCGCGAGAGCTTTCATAAGAACGTCTACCTGCTTTGATGGTAAGAGTCGTCCTGTATAACAGACGACTATGTCATCAGACCCTATTCCAAGTTTCTTCCTGATAGAAACTCTTTCAATGACATTGTACTTGAATAGCTCTACATCCGCACCGAGTGGTATTACCTCTATCTTTTCGTAAGGGATACCGTAAGTGTTGTTTATATACAACGCCACATTGTTATTTAATGCAAAAAAGCGATCAACTTTACTCTTGATTAAAAGAACCGCAATGATAGAGAATTTAAATAAGATCTTATTAAATACATTATTTAAGTGGAATTCTCCAGTAATTAAGCTTCCCACGCATTTATAATGAAAAAGATCTTTCAATCGAATAAGCAATAAGCTGATCGGTGAGAACACAGGATTACAATGGACAATATTTGGCTTTTCTCTTTTTAAGAATCCAATGACGTAAATGATTCCAGCAGGATATGGCACATGAAAGCCATGTATAATACCAATATATGGCAAAGAGATTATTTCAAACCCATCTTCGGTCACCTTCCTCAAAATATTCTTATTCCATTCGAATGTCAATATGTACACCTTATGACCCAGTTTTACTAACTCCCTAGCTAAATAGTATTCTAAGTAACCTCTATTCGGGTCGAACTGTTCAACAACAAGCATTATTTTCATAATCGCCACCACTTCATGCCAGGCTAATTAGAATATCCGCAACACTTTACTTCTCAAACTGAATAATTTAAGAAAGTATATTGTGTCATCTATCGACATTTATCGCTTTTATGATAAGGTCTCCGGATAAAAGCGACGGCCATATTTTACGATATTTTGCAAAAATACCACTACATGCCACTTGTTTTATTTGAAATCCACTCGCTAGAAGCAGTTTAACGAGTACATCCTTAGTGAACCAATGTAAAAGTTCCCAATCCGCGCCCAGGTACACTCCACCTGTCTTTGGCAATTTTCCAAATAACAGTTGAATTCTATAGGGGAGCCAGGCAACATTCGGAACCTGCACAATAAAAACTCCACCCAATTTTAAAACCCTATGAATTTCATTCACAACATTAGGTGGATTAAAGACATGTTCAAGCACCGAAATACAAGTTACAGCGTCAAAGAAAGAATCGCTAAATGGCAATCCTTCATCCACATCGCACACATAAAAATAGATATTATTCGTATGCTTCTCAAGAGCACGCCTCTTTGCCCTTTCAACCCTCACATCAGATATATCGATTCCATAACATTCGCCAAATTTCTCCCTACAAATAAACACTAAGTCGCCATCACCACAACCTACATCTAATAGTCTTCCACCCTTCCCAATGGATGGTAACAGATCATAAGTAACCTGGTAACGGTTTATTTCACGTCTTCTAAGCCTCTTATAAAGAAGATCCAGTAAACCATGGGATGGTTCGTAAACACCCTCATAGCCATATACTTTATCGTAAACTTTCTTCTTATGATCATCCATAAAATGCTTACCCTTTAACTACTTCTTCGTAGACTTTCTCCAATCTTTCCACCACTTTCTCTATTGAAAACTCCGACTTTACAATTTCTATGCAGTTCTTGGAAAACCTTCTACGCAGTCTATTATCAGAAATGATTCTATAAATTGCCTCAGCGAGATCACTAGGCGTAGGTTGAGCGATATAGCCTGCGTTTCCATCAATCCATTCCAGCGTATCCCCCAAGCTTGTCGTTACTATCGGTGTTCCTACAGCGCAAGCTTCAAGAAACGTCATGGGAAAACCATAAAATGAAGGCGTAACAAACACTTCTGTATCTACCAAAGCCTTGAGCTTGTCTTCATTACTTATGAAGCCAGTAAACATCACTGAATTATAAAGTCCTAATGAATTTGCTAAATTTCTAGCTTCACTTAGGTATTCATCATCCGGGC
>Ga0272449_1003249_pt1 | contig 14155 bp, 12 predicted proteins | sample YNPCB0241_FD_198679 | JGI IMG/M metagenome (GOLD analysis project Ga0272449, IMG submission 198679) | Hot spring sediment microbial communities from Yellowstone National Park, WY, United States - YNP-CB-024-1 | ecosystem: Environmental > Aquatic > Thermal springs > Hot (42-90C) > Sediment...
TTAAAGTGTGCTTACGCGTTGCTATGACTTGGTTGAACAAAGGATATTCCAATGCGGCCAGCGTGATACGCGCCATATCAGACGCAGAGCTGTAGTGATTTGGATCGTGAAGGCCGTTCGGATTCACAAAGTGCGTGTTGCGGCACCCAAGTTGCTCTGCTCGCCGGTTCATAAGGGCGGCGAAGGCCGGGACGGAACCGGATATGTGGTGCGCAATCGCAACGCAGGCATCGTTGGCCGAGCGCAGCATGATTGCGTAAAGCATGTCTGCAGCCGTAAGCCGCTCACCTTCCACCAAGTGAATGGACGACTCCTGAGTCAAGGAGGCTTCCGCTGGTGCGGATATAAGCTCATCGGGCTTAGTGTGTTCCAGCAAAAGCAGAGCTGTCATCACCTTCGTAAGCGATGCTATGGGGCGGGGCTCGTCTGCGTTGCGTTGCCACAGAATAGTTCGGGTTTCAACATCCACCAGGATTCCAGACGCAGCCTTTACATTCGGGGCGGAATCGGCTGGTATCGGAACCAATGGCTCCTTTAGGTCTAGCACAGCAGCGCTTCCTGGAAAGCTTGCCGCGGCAAATATCAAAGCGCACACCGGAAAGATCATGCGCGCAAATTTCCAATCGATTGTCATTTGCTCCAAGCCTCCGGAGAAAGCTCGTCCAGAGAAGGCAGTTCCGACAGGTCCCGCAAACCGAAGTAAACCAAAAACTCTTTAGTGGTTACGTACATCACAGGACGCCCCACTGTGTCTTTGCGCCCGGCCTCTTCTATTAAGCCGCGGTCCAGCAGTGTGCGCACCACACCAGCCGAGTTCACCCCGCGTATGGCGTCGATCTCTGGGAGCGTTACCGGCTGTTTGTAGGCGATTATCGAGAGAGTCTCAAGCGCGGCGCGGCTGAGACGCACTGGAGCGGCCTCCAGCAACCGAGCGACAAACGGAGCGAAATCCGGATGCGTGCACATCTGGTATCCATCAGCAACCTTCACGATGGTAATTCCGCGCTGGTTTGATGAATAAGATTTTACAAGTTTTTCCATCTCTTCTTCTACCAAAGATTCCGGCACACCCAAAGCTTTGGCAAGTCGATGCGTGCTGACAGGTTCAGGGGAAGCGAACAGCAGGCTTTCAAGCGCCTGTTGCACCCGCTCCAGTGGAAGCTCACAGCGGGGCTGGCCGCCGTGTTTGCCGTCATGGTTAGGACGCATAGATGACGATCTCCCCCAGCGGTTGGTCTTGCTTCACTTTCACTTGCCCAAGCCGGAGCAGTTCCAAGAGAGCAAGGAAGGTGGCTATTATTTCGATTTTGGAACAGCCACCGCGGAAAAGCTTTGGAAAAGGCACACCTTGTTCTCCTGCGCGCCGAACAATGCTCCATACCTCCTGCATCTTCATCCGGAGGGTAATCTTCTCCCTCTGCACAACTTCCACAGGCTCCGCGGAATCGGCGGCTTCAAGCAAACGCTTCAGGGCAGACAGCAAGCTCACCACCGCAGGTTCCGGCAGTGCCACAAGAGGACGAACCGGCGCGGGTATGTCAAGCGCCAGGGGGCGTGTGAAGTACCGACTGCGGGATGCCTCCATTTCGCGCAGAAGTTCTGCGGCATCTCGGTAACGGCGGTACTCATCCAGCCGCTGTTGGAGCCGCGCACGTATCTCTTCGTCGTTCTCTTCTTCGGAAGCATCCTGCGGCGGTTGGTGTGGAAGCAGGCGCCGCGACTTAAGCTCCATAAGGGCCGCCGAAACGAGTATACATTCGCCGGCGAGCTCAAGATCGGGCTGAGCGAAGAGTGCGAGAAAGGTGGCGCACTGCTCTACAACCGAAGCTATAGGGACGTCATATATGCTCAAACGCTCCTCGCGCACTTCTTCGAGAAGCGCACAAACATCGCCCTCAAATCCGTTTACCTTTGCCAGGCATCTGGGCTGCATCAAAAGCTAGTACAACCCCATGGCTTTGCGCACTTCGTCCATCGTAACCGAAGCCACGGCGCGCGCTTTCTCGGCTCCCTGAGCCAGAACGGATTCCACGTAATCGGGTGCGGATTCCAGCTCGCGGCGGCGCTGGTGAATCGGCTGCAGAGCCGAGATTATGGCTTCGGCCAAATCCTTCTTGTCTTGTACACACCCAAGTTCGCCGGCGCGGCACTGCTCGGCCACGCGCTGGGTTTGTTCCGGACCGTAAACCTGCCAGTATGCGAAAACGGGACAGCGCTCCGGATGCCCTGGATCGCGCCGGTATATCTTTTCGGGGTCGGTGAACATCATGGATACCTTTTTCCTGATTTCGTCGGGCGTGTCCGCAATGAGTATCGTGTTCCCGTAGGACTTGCTCATCTTGCGTCCGTCTATTCCGGGTAGCAGTGCGGCTTCTTCTCTGACCAACGCCTGCGGCTCTGGGAAAACCTCACCGTACAGATGGTTAAAACGCCTGCAGATTTCGCGGGTTAGCTCCAAGTGCGGTAGCTGGTCTTTCCCTACCGGTACGAGGTTCGCTTTGTAAACCAATATGTCTGCCGCCTGCAAAACGGGGTATCCAAGCAGTCCGTACGAGGACGACTCTATTTGAAGCTGTTCGCGCTTCTCCTTGTAGGTTGGCACCCTCTCAAGCCAGCCGAGCGGTGTTATCATGCTGAACAAAAGGTGAAGCTCAGCGTGCTCTTTAACGTGGGATTGTATGAATATGGCGCACTTGGCGGGATCCAAACCCGCCGCCAGATAATCTATGGCCACCTCGCGCGCGTTCGGCGCAACTTCCCTTGAGCTTTCATACATAGTGGTGAGAGCGTGCCAATCGACTATACAGCAGAACATCTCGTATTCGTGCTGGAGCTGCACCCACTGGCGCAGCGCTCCCTCCAGATTACCCAAATGAAGCTTGCCCGTCGGCTGCATTCCACTCAATATGCGACCTTTCACCATATCTCCCGTCCTTGTGTCAAGTTCTTAACCCAAATTTTTACAATTCGGCATTCTCCAAAGCTGTAACCCTTTGAGATGCAGTCTGCTTCCCCAGGACCAGCGAAACACATCCGCCTAGGGGATCATTCCAAGAAGTCTATTAAGCACGGTTAGGAAAGCGTTTGCAGGAACCCAAACCAAAAGGTGCAGAATTCCAGGCGCCAGCATAACCAGCCCGATGAGAATGAGAAATCCGTACCTGTCGAAAGTGCGCCTGTAGGCCGAAGACTGCCGGGGCGGCAGTAACCCCGCCAGGATATGTGAGCCATCCAGCGGCGGCAGTGGAATTAGATTGAAGAAAGCAAGCATCAAGTTTACGCGAACAACCGTCAGCACCAAGGGTATCCAAGGCTCCCACGGAACCGAAACGTTTCTGGCCACCGCCAAAAGCACCGCCACCACTATTAAGTTGGACGCCGGGCCCGCGAAGCTTACCTTCACATCGTCCCAGCGGGGGTTTCGGAACCGCCACGGATCGACCGGCACAGGCTTGCCCCAGCCCATTCCCCCAATGAGAATGAGCGTGGTACCGATCGGATCGAAATGCACCAGCGGGTTCAGCGAAAGCCGCCCAAGCTTTTTGGCCGTATCGTCCCCGCTCCTGAATGCGGCATAGGCGTGCGCAAACTCGTGCACTGTGATAGCCACCACAATGCCCACAATCCATGTCAGCAGATCGAAAAAGGTTGCCTGTCCGTATAGCCACCTAATCAGCAACTTGCACCTCGACCTCGCTCAGTTTTCTGAGCACATATTCCACCTCTTCCTTCCTGCCTTTTAAGCGCCCATCCAACTTCTGATGCAGAGCATCCCTCAGCGCGGCCCCAAGCGCCGGCCCGGGTTTGTAACCCATGCTTACGAAATCCCCTCCGCTCACCTGGAGTTTCACATGTCGAAGATTCTTTAAGTAATGCGCCAGAACCTCCTTGAATTCTGGCTCTAGACGAATGGCTGTAGCGAAAACCAGTGCCTCAACCGGAGCCTCGGAAAGCGCTTCGTATAGCTGTGAGTTGCTGAGGCCCTTTTCCACAGATGAAGCTATTTGCGGGGCTAACGCAAGTATCTGCTTCACCAGCGCGGCGCGTGTTGGCGGAAATCGAAGCCCTGCGGAACAAAGCTTCTCCGCCGCATCGGGCTCCACCGAGCGGAGCATTGCAGCCGTGAAAAGCATCTCACGGTCCAGCTTGTCGCGCTGTTGAAGCGACGCGTACCAGGTCGAGGCCGCCTCAACACCGAGCAAGAACGATTCATCTGCCCGCATGTTTGGATGCACCGCTTTCAAAACCCCGAGGGCATCCAGACGCAGTAGCACCTCCACGGGAGAAGGCTCGGCCATGCAAAGCAGTAGCTCGCGCCGCAATCGGTCCGGCGTGAGGCGGTTTAACACCCCACTCTGAACAGCCTCAAGCGCTAAGCTTTCGGTATGGTTATCCATGTGGAATCCCAGGCGGACCTCGAAGCGCGCCGCGCGGATGATGCGTGTTGGATCCTCCACAAAACTCAGGTTGTGCATGACCCGAATGGTTCGTGAGGACAAATCCCTGCGCCCGTTGAACGGGTCCAAAAGCTCACCGAACCGCGTGAAGCCGATGCGAACCGCCATGGCGTTTATGGTGAAATCGCGCCTGCGCAGATCATCTTCAATGGAGGAGTGCTCGACCTCCGGCAGTGCGCCCGGATGTGCGTAGCTTTCGGTGCGGGCGGTGGCCAGGTCTACTTTGCTTCCATCCGGCATCCTCAGCTTGGCCGTGCCGAAGCGCTCGTGAGCTTTTACCTCCGCGCCGAGTATTTCTGCCAGTTTGTGCGCCAGTTCAATAGCATCACCCTCCACAACGATGTCGAGATCCAGATTCGGCCGACCGAGCAGGAGGTCGCGCACGATGCCGCCGACCAAGTAAGCCGGCATCCCTATATCTTCCGCCACAGCTCCCAACTTCTGTAAAAGCTGTCTGGCGTTTTCCGGAAGGCGGGTTTCCAAAATCGGGGTTACGTTTACCGGCTCCTGCGCGTAGCGCTGTCCGTGCAGTGCTCGAAGTAAGTCGCCCCGTGTCACCACTCCGACCAAAACGCCGTTGTCCAGAATCGGAATCCGCCCCACGCCGCAGTGAATCATGAGGCGCTCCAATTCGGTGAGGGGGGTGTTCGGGGAGGCGCAGACAACATCCCGGGACATGAAGCCCTTCACCGGCGCGTGCGTGAGGTTATGGTGCCGAGCCTTATCCGCGTCCTTGCGTGTGATAATTCCAACCACTTTTCCGCCTTCCACCACGCACAAACCGCTGTGGCCGTAGCGCCGCATAAGTCCCACAGCATCCTCAATCGAGGCATTTGGCTCCACCGTTCTTGGCGGCCGCGACATTATCTCTGCGGCGACCGGCTCTGGCTTGGCGTATTTCTCGATGGCCTCAAGCAGAAACTGCTCCACACTGCGTAGGCTTTTACCCTTAACCTGAGCAGAAGCCGCGCGGCTGTGTCCGCCTCCTCCAAGGCCCTGAACCACCTCAGCGACGTTCAGCCGGTCCGTAGAGCTTCGGGCAACCACGTAAACGCATCCCTCCATTTCAGCCAGCACAAACACAGCGGAAGTGCTTTCCAGCTCGCGGAGTCGGTGCGCCATCAGGGCCAACTCGCTGATGTAAGCTCTTCTCTTAGCCGAGGTCAGGGTAACGGTCAACCCCCCGATTTCCATGGTTCTGCTGGCCAGCACAAGCTCGTTCAGAAGTTTTCTCTGCTCTTCGGAGAGGGCGCGGTGTATAAACTCGGCAACAACGTCCAGATCGGCTCCAACTTCCAACAACCACGCCGCGCACCGCAGGTCCGAAGGGGTTGTGTTGTGGAAGGTGAGGCTTCCCGTATCTTCGTAGATTCCCAGCGCAAAGAGGGTGGCCTCAAACGGCGCCAGTGAGATGCCCCTCGGCATTATCTCCTCGCAGAGAATCGTGGTGGTTGCCCCGAACTCTTTGCTGACGAGACGGGTGTATGGAATATCGCATTCCTCCGTTGTGTGGTGGTTGTAGATAATGACCTCGAGCTTGGGATTGGAGAAAACCCTTTCAATATCGCCCAGACGGGAGCGTGATTGGGTGTCAACCACGATAAGGCGCGTCACACGCTCCAAGTCGACCTGCTTGGCCGAGCGGATATCCAGCAAATCTGCGTGAAGCGCCAAGAATTCGCGCACGTTGCGGTCTGCTGCACCCGGAAGCACAAGCTGAGCCCCCGGGTGCAGCTTGCCCGCGGCTACCATCGAGGCAAGCCCGTCGAAATCGGTATTGGTGTGCGTGGTGATGATCTCCATGCGGAAATTTTTTGCTGACTAGTTCATCTCCTGGCCGCCGGTAACGCTGAGCGAGATGCCTGTGATGTAGGAAGCCTCGTCGGAAGCCAGAAACACCGCGGCGCTGGCTACATCTTCCACCTTACATTCTCTGCCCAAAGGCACCTTTTCCAGGTACCTCTGCCTAACCTGCTCTGGCGGGATTCCCAGTTTGCGACTGTACTCCTTGTCCAGCAGGTCCCACATTGGGGTGGAGAATACGTTGCCAGGGCATATGGCGTTGGCGCGCACGTTGAACGGAGCCAGATCGAGCGCAATGGATTGAATCAGCCCAATGCCGCCGAACTTGGATGCGCAGTACGCGGCCAACCACAAACCGCCCTTCTTACCGCTCTTGGAATTTATCATTATTATGCTACCAGACCGCTGTTCCACCATGACTCTGGATGCGGCCCTGGCGCACAAAAACGTGCCTTTAAGGTTGACGTCAATAATGGCGTCCCAGGTCTCCTCAGGGAACTCCATAATTGGGTAAGCTTTGATGATACCGGCACTGCAGATCATGGTGTCGAGGCGCCCCCAAAGATTAACCGCATATTCGACCATGGCATCCACCTGGTCGGCCTTGGTAACGTCCACCGTAAAAGAGGCCGCATCCCCGCCGGACTGCCTCAGTTCGGCAGCGGTCTGCTCGGCGGTAACAGGGTTGATGTCGGCGACCAGAACTTTAGCGCCTTCCTGTATGAAGCGCTGAGCAATTCCTTTGCCTATGCCTTGTCCAGCGCCTGTTATAATTGTAACGTTTCCTGGTAACCTGCCGCTCATGGCTTTATCACCACCTTAAGAGCCTCGCCGCGAAGGGCTGTTTCGTATCCATCCAAAATCCGCTCCAACGGAAACTCGTGTGTGACAAAGCTCTTTGCCTGTATCCTCCCGCTTTCCAGCAGTGCGAGAGCCTGCATGTATTGATATGAATAGGATGCAAAAGCGCCGAAGACCCCAACCTCCTTGTAATGCACAATGTTGCTGTTGAAGTTGATAACGGCTTTGTCTTTCGGCAGTCCGCCGAACAAGCTAATCCTGCCCTGTATGGCAACCATCTGAAGCGCCTGCTCTTGCGCAGACGGCACCGAGCAAGCAACAACAACGACGTTTGCACCTTTGCCGTGGGTTTCCTTCATTACGCGCTCCACAAGGTCTTCCTCCGCAGAGTTCACGATGACGTCCGGCAGTGCCCTCTCCGCGAGCTTCAGGCGAGGTGCGGAAATATCTGCGAGGATGACCTTAGTCGCTCCCTGCACCTTGGCCATACTGACGTGCATGCACCCGATTGGCCCGGCACCGATTACAACCACGCTGTCCCCGGGGGAGATGTGTAGGTAAGATTGGCCGTTTATAACGCAGGAAAGCGGTTCCACCAAGCAGGCTTCCTCCGGAGGCAGTGCATCAGAGACTTTGATGAGGTTGCCTTGCCTAACGCCCTGCGCAGGCATTACCATGTATTCAGCAAACGCCCCGGGGTACTTGTAGCCAATCGCGCTTAGATTCTGGCTTACGTCTGGGCACATATTCTGCTTGCCCTGCCGGCACCAATCGCACAGGCCGCAGCCGATTTCGGTTACCACGATAACGCGATCCCCAACCTCGTAGCCCCGCACGCCCAGGCCGACCTCAGCCACCGTTGCCGAGACCTCGTGGCCTATAATGTGCGGCGGGGTAACCGCATGGTGTCCGTGCTGGTAAACCCGCAGGTCTGTGCCGCATATGGCGCATGCATCAATCTTAAGCAGAACTTCCCCTTCTCCGCATTGCGGGGTGGACACCTCGCGAACCTCTATTTGGCCCGGGCCCAGATACACAGCTGCTTTCATTATGAAACCTCCGCTTACACCGCCACCGCCACAGGCTGACCGCCGCGCGCAGCAGACTCGTTTGCGGCAAGTGTAACGGCCAGCGTTTTCACGGCATCGCTGTACGGCGAACGTATGGCAGAAGCATCTCCAGTTTTAACAGCGTTGATGAAAACTTCGTTCTCGGTTTGGTAGGCGTTGTTTTGGCTGGTTATCTCGGTTCGGCGGCCTGGCTCTATCAACCTCAACGTTCCGGAAACCTCAGCAATCAAATCCGGAGTGATGATGTGCAGAGCAACAGTGTAGCCCATTTTCAGCAAGCACGTATTGTGAATAGTGCCAATCGCGCCGTTTGCAAACTTCACATTCACGCATCCGACGTCCGTAACGTTGAAATTCTCAACATTCCCCAGCGCGCGGGTGGTCATATAGGCGCTTACCTCAACAATATCGCCGACAAGATACCGCGCGATATCCACTATGTGGGTGGTTTGCTCCACAAATTGGCCGCCCGAGCCTTCCATGCGGCGCCACCAGGCCACACCCGGCATTCCTCCCATCCAATAGCCTATGCACATGCCCACCGTTTTACCTTGCAGTGCTTCCTTGGCGATATCTGTGGTCTGGTTGTAGCGCCAGTTGTAAGCAACCGATGAAATGACGCCACTCTCCTTTATAGCCGCTTCGATTTCCTTCGCCTTTTCGAGAGTCAGTGCGATGGGCTTTTCTATCATCAGGGCAATGCCTTTCCGGGCCGCCAGTATCTCGGCGTCGGTATGGGCAAACGGCGGCACGCAAACGTAAAGAGCGTCCAAAGATTCCTTTTCAAGCATTTCGTAGTGGGAAGTGTAAGCCCTGGCCCCATATCGAGCCGCAGCTTTTTCAGCGCGGGAAGCATCCACATCGCAAAAAGCTACCATTTGAACGTCTGGGATCTTCTCCAGAGCGCTCATGTGCACTCCCGCAATTCCCCCGGCACCAACAAAACCAACCTTAACTGCCATCAGAACCTCCTTGGTTATGTATAGCGTTGGACACGCGTTTCCATTATAACTTCGCAGCAAACAGGGCTGCAATCCATCCGAGCGCAAACGAATTGACACGCGCCGAGGACGCGTTTATACTCTAGCTGCGGGCGCGGACTCAGTCTGCAACCGGCAGGAGGGGCGTGTATGCCGCGCGATGCACCCTTCGGAGCAGAGGTAGGTCGCCTGGGGCGTTCGGGTCTTTCCCGCATTGTAGAGCAAATGCGGGCCAAATTCGACCCGCGGTCTGGGTGCAGCGCGCTGTGTCGCAACGCGCTCGAATCAATAGCGGAGGGCACTCAAGCCTGCTTTTGCCTGCTCCTGCTTGAAGAACCGCACGGTTTAACAACAAAAGCCTCGCTTGGCCTCGTACCGCCGGAAGCCGCGCAATTGTTTGCGGGAGATTTATCTCCAGCACAGCGGTCCCTGCGCACCGGCGATCCAGTTCAAACAACCATTGGCACCGCTACAAACTACATCCCCTCAAAAATCCACTGCTTGGTGGTTCCCGGCGCTTGGGAGGATACGCGCCTGGTTCTGGTGCTTGGCAAAGAATGTCCGTTTACGCGCGTTGAAAGGCGCACCGCCACCTCCGCGGCCTTTATAACCGCGATGGCTTTGGCGTGGACGCGGCTTGCCACTGCGGAAAGGATTCTCAACCCTTTTGGCCTACGGGCCGGAGGTGAAACTCCAACGCACGAAACACATAGTACATTGAGGCAGGAAATCCCACCGGCTGCTCAGATTGAATCGGTATTTGCCACTGCCAGCCCGGAGGATGTTTTTAAAACTGTCATCGATGCAGCGGTGCGCTCCGTGGGTGCTTCCAGCGGCGTTCTAAGGCTGGTAAGCGGGAAGTCTTTAGTTCCGGCGGCGGTATCTGGAGGAGCGGGTGCACAGCCTCTTATGAAAGTGACCATGCCGATAGGGGAGGGGATTTTGGGAAAGGTTGTGCAGAGTGCGGTGCCGGTTATTGCTGACAACCCAACCCCTCAAGAATCCGCCTCAGCAGTTGGCGAAATAAGAAGCCTCGCCTCCGTGCCGATTCTATCCTCCACGTCAGGGCGGTGCATCGCCTCGATCACGGTGCACAACCGCCTGGACGGCCGGTCGTTCACCCAAGAAGATCTGGACCTGCTCACCGCTTTCGCTGCCAAGGTTGCCCCGGCTGTGGAAGAAGCCTGGCGAAGATCGGAACAGAGAGACTCGGCTATGGAGCTTGCCGTGTTGCATGAGGTGGCAACGGCAACCGCATCCTTAGACCTGGAGGAGGTGCTTGAAGTTGCAGCATCAAAGGTTTTGGCCGTAACCGGGGCGGATATCTGCTGCTTCTTCCTGAAAAGCCGGGTAAAGCCAGAAATCACTTGCGCGCTCTGTTCGGGCCTTTCGGAAAGGGTGCGGCAACGGCTACAATCCCTTAGAATCCCGATCAACGCCATCAACGATGATCTGTGGCAGCGTTTAACCGCTGGGGAGATTCTAACCCTGCCAGATCAAGGAGCCACTTCGCCCGTTCTCGGAAGGCTTGCGCAAATCTTGGACGTGCGCGGAGCCATGCTGATACCCCTTACTGCTAAGGGAAGGCTTATAGGCGCACTCTACCTACAAAATCTAACCGGCGAACTCGTCTTCGACGAAAGACAGCATCGGGTGCTGAGCAGTATATGCCGCCAAATCGGTGTGGCAATCGAAAACGCTTTGCTCTTTTCAGAGGCGGAAAAGAGGGCGCGAGAGCTTTCGGCTCTTTACAGAGTCAGCCAAGTGGTAGCATCCACATTGAACCTGCACGAACTGCTCGACCTGGCATTGGAAGAAACAGTATCCGTGATGGGCGCCGACTCCGGGTCCGTGATGCTCGTTACCCCCGACAAGGATGGCCTCAGGCTGGAAGTGGCCCATGGGCTTCCGCAGAGGCTGGTCAGACGAACAGTTGTGCCGCTCGGCGAAGGGATTGCTGGTTGGGTGGCCATACACCGCGAACCTTTGCTGTTGGGCAACGCAATCGGAGATCCGAGATTCAAGCTTCTGGCCAACCGCCCTGAAATAGTTTCCTCCATGTCGGTGCCGCTGATGTCGGGCCGCCAGGTTTTAGGAGTGCTCAACATCACCAGCACATCATCCGACCGCGTGTTTACCCAGGGAGACCTGGAGCTGGCAACCACGATCGCGGGACAGCTATCGGTTGCAATAGAAAACGCTAAGCATTTCGATGAGGAAAGCCGCATCGCCCAGATAACGCGAAACGCCCTTATGCCCAGAAAATTGCCATCTGTTCCCGGCATCGATATAGGAGAAAAGAATGTTCAGTCATCACAGGTTGGCGGCGATTACTACGATGTGTTCCACCTGGACGAATCGCGCATCGGCATAGCGGTATCCGATGTATCAGGCCATGGGATACCAGCGGCGATGCATGCGGCTATGGGGCGCAACTACATCCGCGCGCTGTGCCACGACGATCCATCTCCCAAACGTGTATTGAGCGCGGCCAACTCCCTGCTTTTAAAAGAGACTCCGCTGGAGGTTTTCATAAGTCTGGCCTACGCAGTGCTGGATACGCAGGAGAAGACGTTAACCTACGCAAACGCCGGTCACGTTCCGCCCCTTCATGTTACGGAGTCCGGCCAGCTTACCGAGCTTTCGGGGACGGGCCTTCTGCTCGGATTAATGGAGGATTCCGACTACTCTGAAACCACCATAAAGCTGCAAAAAGGCGATGTTCTGGTTTTTTACACCGATGGAGTTACCGAAGCACGCAGGGAAACGGAGCAGTTTGGGCTAGAACGCATGGGCGCCGCAGTGATTAGAAACCGCACCCGTCCGGCCCAAGAAATCGCCGAGCGGCTCTACCGAAGGGTTATGACGTTCTGCGGCGGGAAACTTAGAGACGATATCGCCATACTCGTGGTTAAAATCGTAAAGTGACTTCAGACGCGCTCACCCAATCTTTCCCCAAAGCATGGCTTTACCTTTCCCTTCCCATCCCGAAATAGGAAAGCAAGATTTTTCAATTTCCGAAGCCCACCCCCTTGACGCACGGCCGCATTATAGGTATCTATTTTGGGTTGGAATAGTACCTTGTAATCAATACACGAATGAATGGAGGCGATCGCATGCCTGTTGAGGACGCACCGAGGTGCTCTCTCTGCGGCGGCGTGTTAACCAACTTTCCGGTAACAATGAAAAATATCCGCGTTCAGATGCGGTGCCGAAAGTGCGTTCAGGCACGCAACCCAGATGCTTACAGCAGACCTTCCGTTTGGACTGACCTCTACGATACTACTCCATTTATGGAGGACCTGAGCGAGTAAAGGCTTCTGTCCGGAGGGGTTTCCCCTCCGGATGACTTTTTAACGGCGATGAATTCTGCAACCGTTAATGTGCGAGTTCAGCCCCGGGCATCGAGGAACGAGGTGGCCAAGTGGGACAACGGTGTTTTGAGCATCCGCGTTACGGCCCCTCCGGTTGAAGGCGCCGCCAACAAAGCATGCATTGAGCTTGTGGCAGAAGCGCTGGGAGTCCGCACAAGCCAGGTTGAGCTGGTCAGCGGGCAGAAGTCGCGCAACAAGGTGCTTTCGGTTACCGGTCTCTCCCAGGAAGAAGTAAACTCCAGGCTTGCGGCGTTCGGAAAGGCGCAGGAAAACCAACCTTGAAGCGGCTATTCCAGCTGAACCGGAGCCAAAGCCGCCTTCATTACCCTGCCGCTGGATACGTCTTCGATTGCGGTACGCGCCTGCGAGAGCGGATAGGTCTGGCTAATCAAGCTTTCCCACTTGATTTCGCTGCCGTGGTGTTTCATTAGGCGAATGGCTCGGTGCAAGTGGCTGTAGTCAATCCCCCAGACCGCTCGAACATCCACGTGCTTCTTGTTCAAAAGCTGATGCGGGTTGATAATGGTGTCACCAGCATCGGTGTACTGCCCGGCCACAACGTAAACGCCAGCGTCTCTGACCATCATCAAACCTTCCGGTATAGCATTTGGGTTTCCGGTGGCTTCAATAACGACGTCGGCTCCACGCCCTTCGGTCAGTTCGCGTACCAGAGCCACTCGTTCGTCTGGGGTGGTTGTGTTTACGTCTACCACGTGGTCGGCCCCAAACTGAAGCCCCACCTCAAGCCTGGATTGCGGAGCGCCGATAAGAATAACCTCTGCCGCACCCTTCATTCGTGCGAGCAGTGCCGCATTAACGCCAACCGGACCGCTTCCCTGTACCACCACGGAGTCGGCCAACTGAACACCGGCTCTTTCAACAGCATGAAGTGCAGTAACAAGGCCGCAACCTCCGCCCATAAACGTTTCGGGAGAAATACCGCTTAGCGGAACAATCCTAGTGCCGGGTTTAAGATACATCAACTCGCTCCAAGCGCCGTGAATACCGTCTTGCAGGCCAAAAGTGATGCCGTAAACGCGCCGGTTTGGACACTTCGTACTAGCATGGGCAACCTGGCAGAACCAGCACTGCCCGCAGGTTCCGTAAACATCCAGGAATGTAACAACCTCTCCGCACTTAACGGGGTTGCCTTCAGCGTCGCGAACCTCCCCGCGGGTTTCCAGCACACGCCCGACGGCAAAATGCCCCGGGATGAGAGGGTAGGGGGCTTCGGGAAGATGCCCCTTCAGCAGGTGAACGTCGGTGCCGCAAACTTCGGTCAGAAGCACCTGCAGTAGAACCCCGCCGCTTTGAAGCGTGGGTATTTCCAGTTCAAGTATTTCTAGGTTTCCTGGAGAAGTTATAACAGCCGCCTTGGTTGTATTCATGACATCCCGTTTGCGTAGCAGTATAGGCACCCAAACAGGCACGTATTGTACCGACCGATGTCTTTGCTAACCACGCATCTGCAGGCTTTTCTTTGGTTTGGATCCTTTTGATGCGTCACCTCGATCCCGAAGAGTTCGGAGATGTATTCGTCGTCGATGCACTTTCCGGGCCTGACGCCATAAACCGAGAAATCCGCGCTTTCGGCGCAGGTATAAACCCGCAACCCGAAGGAAGCGGCAGTCTGGGCCAGATGACGCATGAAGTCCCCAATTTGGTCGCTG
>Ga0272449_1003251_pt1 | contig 14141 bp, 10 predicted proteins | sample YNPCB0241_FD_198679 | JGI IMG/M metagenome (GOLD analysis project Ga0272449, IMG submission 198679) | Hot spring sediment microbial communities from Yellowstone National Park, WY, United States - YNP-CB-024-1 | ecosystem: Environmental > Aquatic > Thermal springs > Hot (42-90C) > Sediment...
AACCTGTCCCTCCTGCTGGTTCTGCTCTGGGTCGTCTGGCTCGCCGTGCTGTTTGTCTACCCGTTGTGGGCCTGCGTGCTGTACGGAGTGCCGGACCGGGAACTGGAGCGGGTGGTGCAGATAGCCCTGCGGGTGAGCCGGGTCCTCCAGCAGTTGGGCCCGCTGCGGGAGCAGGAGGAGTGGCTGAGAAAAGCCTGGGAGCACTGGAGGGGAGAGGAGAGTGCAGAATCGGACAATCCGGCCCAACAGGGGAAAAATTGACAGAAAGGGGAATCGGGATATAATGTAGCCAGATAAACCAAAAAACGCCTCGCGGCTGCGGCAAAGCCCGAGGCGATGGCCAGGACGGTGGGCGCGCCCTGGCGGTGGAGATTCTCCCCCACGAACGGTCATCCGGCAAATGGAACTTCAGGGCCTGCCCATCGTCAAGCCAGGGGCAGGCTTGGGTGTGTCCCAAAATCGTCGGAGCCCGGTGGGCCAGGCCGTCAACGGCCTGGCTGAGGTCGCACAGGGCGCTGGAAGCGCCCTCTCCCTTCGGTAGTCTTTGGGAACACGGGTTGCCCGAGTGGAGAGGGGCGCTTTAGCGCCTCGTCTTCGCCTGAGCCTGGCCATTTACGGCCAGGCGGAAAGGCCAGCGGCCCAACCCGACAAAACGGGGACACACCCGCAGGCTTTCTACTTGGCAACACCCTGCGTTGAGAGGCTGTCACAGATGCCCGGCAACGTTTCCACCCTTCAGGACTTTCCCTGGGAAGAAAGCGTCCAGGCGGTTAAAGAAAGCCTGCGCTTTGATTCGTATCCTGCCTTTGCAGAGTACCTCTTCAACTCTTTGCCACAAAACTCCCCTAAAACCCGCCGACGCTATACCAGCCTGATTGGCCGCTGGTTCTTCCCTGACCGCCAACTCTCCAGCCTCCCTGCCCGCGTCTGGGCCTCTTATGCGGACGAAACCATCCTGCGCGATGTCATGCGAGTCTATGTGCTCTCACAGGAACCTGCGATCGCCGGATTCATCCAACGGTTTATCCTGCCAGCACCGCCAGGCACCTGGTTGCAGACGGATACATTCCGCACATACATAGAGCAAACCTACGGGGAATTCAAACATCAATCTTACGAGCGTCTGATTCGGACACTTTGTAAATTGGGCTTCATCGCCAAAGTGGAGCAGTCCTGGTTCACCCGGACCATTCCGCGTCCCGCCACTGCCTTCCTGATCCTGCTCCACCAACGCCTTGCCCCCACTCCCCGTATCGTCCCGCTGGACCAGATTCTGGACGACCCGTTCTGGTGGCAGGCGGGCTACCGTACCCCGGACGAGGTTCGGGAAACACTCCACGACGCGGTCGCGGCCGGCCTGATCGCCCGGTTCGTCGTGGTAGACCACCTGGAACAGGTCACCACCCGCTATTCGCTGGACGAATGGCTGACCCTGAAATTGCGACTATGACACCGGATGACCTTCTCCAGATTGTTGACCGCCTGACCCACGGCCCAGTGGTCCCCACAGCCGGTGTCCGGCACCTGTACCTCTGGTACGGCGACCCGGACAGGCTGGAAGAAATCATTCCCGCGCCACTCCTTCAACGGCTGGACCTGTATGAACTGGTCAGGCGACTTCCCCGCACACCGTACGCCGCCGATGAAGCGCGGCGACTGCTTCGGGACCGGATAGAGCAGGAACTGCGCGCCCGGGCCACTTCCAGCGACCGCCAGGTCCTGGTCGTGAGCGGTTGTAACCTGCTGGCCCGCTACAACGTCCCCCTCCAACCCTTCTACTCTTTCGCCAGTGACCACCGGATCGTTATCCTGGTCGTGCCCCGGGCCGAGGCCGAATTCCCTCCACCCCCGCAGCTGCCGGACTTCGTCCGGCTGGCTCCGACAGCCCCGTTTGACGCGTTGAGCCAGGCCGTTGGGGAGAAAAACGTGATTCGGGAATAGTCCCATACCATAACCCAAGAGGCCACAAAGGCCAGAACCCTGCACCCTGATCAAGGAGAGTGTGTATGACACGGGCTCCCCTGCGCACACTCATTCGCCCGCAACCGCAACCGGAGACCACCCTGGACCTGAAGCGCTCGGTCGCTGACCCAAAGAAAACCGTCGGCACCTACGTATTCACCGATAGCATCCGGCGGCACTTTGAGGACATTCTGGAGCATGTCGCCCGGGGTGAAGGACAGGGGTTCTGGATTCAGGCTGAGTACGGGGCCGGTAAAACCCACTTCCTGGCCACCCTGGCCTGCCTGCTGGCCGGAGACGACAGCGCGTGGGAGCACGTGCGCGATGAGGGAATCCGCTCCTATCGCCGCCGCCTGCGCACCGTCCGTCTATTCCCCGTCGTGATCTCCCTGCGCGGCGAGACAGAAACCGGCGTCGTCAACGAACGCCCGCTGTTTGACGTCATAGAGCAGGAACTGGCCCGGACATTGGAGGAACGCGGGCTGCGAGATGCTGTCTCCCTCACCCTCACCGATGACCTGCTGGACTGGTTCGCCCGCCAGCCGGAGGGGACACGGAGCGACATTGAGACCTTCATCCGGCAACAAGTCGGCCAGTCCTCCGAAACAGTGCGTCAGGTAGAAGGTGAGGCCGCGCTGGCGCGCCTCCTGCAGAGATACTGCACCGAACACTCCATTCGTCCCCAGGTTGCCTCCACCGTCAAAGCCCGCCTGCGCTTCATCTACGACCAACTGACGTCCCCCAACCTCCCCGGCGGAGCCTACAACGGCCTGCTGTTCGTTATAGACGAATACGAGGGCTGGGAGAAATCCCGCCCCCGCGGGTCGGCCCAGCAGGTCCGGGACGAAGACTTGCTGGAGACCATGGCCTTCGTCCTCCCCCGAGAGGAAGGGGCGCGCATCTTCACCATTGTCGCCTCGCAGACAGGAGTCCCGGCCAAACTGCGGGGAGAATACGGCGGAGACCGCTTCATCAACATTCCTCTGCTGGCGGGTACGGAACACGACTATGACATCATTGTCTCCCGCAGGGTACGCGAACTGGACCCGGAACGGGCGCCGGAGATCAGCGAGTACTATCACTACTACGCGGAACAGTTTGAATTCGCCCGCCACATGCGGGAAGAGCAGTTCCGGGACGTCTTCCCCTTCCAGCCGCGCTGTTTTGAGGTGGTACGACGCATCACCGCCCGGGAACTGCCCACCGCCCGTTCCGGCATTCTCATCTTCTGGCAGGTGTTGAACCATCTGACCCTGCTGGATCGGGACACGCTGATTCGCGTGGCCGACTTGCTGGAAAGTGACCACCTGCAGGATTGCCTCAACACAACCGTCTATAAACCCGCCCTGGATGCTTATCGGGTTGCCCGCGAAGGGCTGGAGAGCCTGGGGCTGGAGCCGGATGACCTGTCCCTGGCCCGGGACGTCCTGGCCACCCTCTTCCTGTGGCACCTGGCCCACCTGGAACGGCCCCGCCCCCTCTCTCTGACCGAACTGGCCCAGGCAACGCTGGCCACATCGGACATCCTGCGCGCCGAGGACGCCGTGGCGTACGTCCTGGCGCGAATGCGGGACCTGCCACAGGTCCGCTTTGAACAGCAGGAAGCATCGTTTATCGTGACCGGCGGCGAGGGCCCTACGCCGGTGGAAATTTTCGCCCGTTACCGCGAGAAAGTGCTCCGGGACGACTTCGCGGTCTTCCAGACCTGGCAGGAATCCCTTTTCCTGACCGCTGCCGATACAGGCGGACCGACCGGACTGTTCGGCGATTTCAAGCCGGACGAGGTGAAACCCCAGCGCACCGAGTTTCGCCGCCTGGAGTACAACGGAGAGGTCGTCGTCGCCACCCGCTGGCAGCCGGAATGGGGACGCCCCCTGCGGGAGGACAAACACTTCCGCGTTGTCTTCCTCACCGGCGACAGCCCCGACGCCATCCGGCCCACCGACCTGGAGGACCCCCGGATCGCCGTAGTCATCCCGGCCCCACTGGTCAACGACGCCTATTCAGCCGCCGTAGACTACCTGGCATGGCAGAATATGGAGCGGGACTATCGGGACCGCACCGGCCCGGAGGCGGAAAAAGTCCGTGAGTGGCTGCGAACCAAAAGAAATGCCCTGCTCACCGACCTGCCTACCCGGCAGATCAACCTCTACCGCGCGGCCACTGTGGTGACGCGTGACGGCCTGGCCATAGATATGCGGGAAGCCATGGGGATGTCCAGTATGGACCGCCGGGTGGACTACATTGTAGAGCGGCTTCTGGCGATGGCCTACCGGGAACTTCCCGTGGATGATGCCCGACTCCGCTCCACCCTGCGCCCCAACGAAATTGGCAAAGTGTTTGACGGGCTCTTCGGTCAGCAGGAGACTTCCGCTGCGACCGCCGCCGTCCGCAACTACGCCGTCGGGCTGGGCCTGGTCTCCCCCGATAACCCCACCAGTTTCGCCCCCACCGGCTGTCGGGCGCTGGACCTGATCCGGGCCATACTGGAGGAGTCCCCGGGGAAAGAACTCCCTGTCTGGCAGATTTATGACCGGCTCTCCGGAGTGCCCTATGGCCTCCCCTACGCGCTGATCCAGTTGTACCTCCTGGCCTTCGTGCGCCACGGGCAACCCCGGGTAGAAATCACCCTTAAGCCGGGCCACCGGGTGACCAACCGGAAGGGCCAGCCCATGCCCAAGCCGGTATTGACGATGACCAACGTGGTGGACCTGGATTGGAAACCGGGGCTGGAGCGCTGGTTTGACACGCTTGTCCTCGCCCGGGGCCCCAGTTGGAACGACGCCGTCGCCTTCGCCCGGGAGGTCAAGCGAGACCTGCATACGTCCTCGGACCCGGATGAGATAGACCGTCAGGCCGCCGCCCTTCGCGCCGCTATGGAAACCCTGACCCAGGAGATAGAGACCACACGCAGAAGCCTGGAGAGCCTAGCCCGTTCCCTGCACGGGGAACTGAGCGACACAGCCCGGGAGGTCTTGAATCGGATGCAGGCGCTGGGGCAGGCCGGGGCCCAGGGATACGCGGCCTTCTACGAGGAGGCTCAGCGGCACTACACCTCTCCTGAAGCGCTCCGGGAGGACGTCGCCGTTCATTACCGGCTCCGCCAACTGGCCGGATACGCGGCCCCCATCCAGGAGGCGCGCGCCTACCTGGAGGCGATGACGCTGCGCCCGGAGGACGCTGAACTGGCGGGCGACCGGATGCTGTTGCTGGAGGAACTGTCCCTGGACAATCTGGAGCGCAACCCCGAACTCTGGGGCAGCATCGCCGACCGGCTCCAGCGGCTGAAAAACCGGTATCGGATCGCGTACCAGAAGCACCATCGGGATACCTACAAGGAGATGCGCGAGTTGCAGGCCCGGCTGGTGGACGCCGACCGTCAACTCCGGGCGCTGGCGCTGCTCAACGGTATCCGGGAACTGGGAAGCCCTATCGGGGAGGACCTGGCGGAACGGTACGCGCGGCTGCAGGAGCAACTGCGCCCCTGCCCGATCACCGATGTCGGGGCGGTGGATGTAGAGGTTCAGCCCGTCTGTGCGGCCTGCGGACTGAAGTTGACGGCCCGGGCTCCCACGGCGGAGGTGGAGGCCTTCCTGGACGATCTGGAGCGGGCGCTGCAGGAACAGCGGCGGCGCCTGAGCGCGGAAGCCGTACGGCGGGTTCTGGAGCGAGCCGGCGGCGATGAACTCTCCCGCCTGATAGAAGCGGCCCAGGCCGCCGAGATTGCCCGCCTGGTGGACCTGCTGGACGAACAGGTGGCCGAATCCATCCGCCGCCTGCTGGTGGAGGACGGCCTGGTGACCACGCCCGCCGACGTCTTCGCCCGGCTGGCCGAACTCCACCCCACCGTTGGGGAGGATGAAATCCCGGCCACCGTACGGGATTTTGAAAAGTTGCTGCGCGGGGCCCTGGAAGAGGCCAGAAAAGCGCACCCGGATAAGAAGACCATCCGGCTGAGTCTGCGATAATCAGAGCGTGGAACCACCTGACTGAGGCAACGCCCGATGACATCTGATGACCTCTCCTCCTTCCTCTCCCGCCACGCTATACCCTACGACCCGGCCGGCGACGACTACCGCCGCCCGCCCTTCGCCGCGCCGGTCAAGGCCACCAAGGCCACCCCCATCTATAACGCCCATTCCTACCACACCAAAGTCCCGCCGGAAGGCATCGTCCCCTACATCCTCCACTACACTGACCCCGGCGACCTGATCCTGGACCCCTTCTGTGGCTCCGGGATGACGGGGGTGGCCGCGATGATGTGTGCCTATCCTCCTGCCGGGGCACTGCGATTGGTGCCCGACGCCCGCCCCGGCCCCCGCTACGCCATCCTCAACGACCTCTCCCCCGCCGCCGTCCACATCGCCTACAACTACTGCACTCCCGTGGACGTGGAGGCCCTCCGGCGGGAGGCGGTGATAGAGGGTGGACTGGGGCTGATTGTCCGGGATGAGGCCTCCGCCATCGCCTGGCTCTCCGGTGTCCTGCGCAATGAGCCCCAGACCACTGGCGACCTGATCCCTCAGTGGCGGGTGGTCACCCGGGAGGTGTCCCTCTCCAAAACCCTGGACCAGATTCTGGAAGAGAACTTCTGGCGGGACGAGCGGACGGGGCGCTGGCGGGTGCCCACCGATGAAGAACGGCGCCGCAAATCCGCCCGGGAGGAAGTCGCCGCTCAGGCCCGATTGCGCGTCATCCGCCGCTTCCTGGAGGGTGGCCTGGACCGCCGCCCCGGCGACCTGGAACTATGCGAATGGATTCGCTTCTGCTACCAGCGGGAACAGTACGCTGAAGCCGTCGCTCTGTTCCCCCACCTGGACGAATCCCGTGTGCCCCCGGAGGAGTACCGCCAGGTGCGGAAAATCGTGGAAGTCTGCCGATTAAAGTTGATATAGGAGGGAACCATGTCCCCGGTAAGCTTTCAAACAGACGACGATTACCAGGTGCCCCTGCTTCGCCTGTTGACCACTCTGGAAGGAGGACAGGGACACTCAAGCGACATTATCCGTCTCTTCGGTGAGATGTACAAAGAGAATATACCGGACTGGCACCACGAACGCCTGACGACCGGCGATATTAGGTGGAAAAACTACGTACAGTGGGCACGACATCACTTGATAGAGCGAGGGTTTATGGATTCACCGGCTCGTGGGATCTGGCGCATCACCGAGGCGGGGCGTCGGTGGCTGGAGGAGCACCCGGATGCCACCCGGCTGGAGCCCACAACGCGCAGCGCGCCGGCCCGCCGGGAGCGCCCCCGTCCTTCGGTTCCGCCGGGCGTCACCCTGGAACAACTCCGGGCCACCAAAGCCGTGATGCCCCCCGACCAGTTCCGCGCCATCTGGGGAGAACTCTACGACCGCCTGCTGGCTGAAGAGCGGGCCCGAGCGCAGACCGACATCTCCGACACCGAACTGGCCCGGCGCGCCCGGCGGGTCCTGCGGGAAATCCACGCCTTCCTGAAAGGAGAATCGGGCAGCATCTCCTCCGAAAAAGCGTACAACTGGATGATCTTCTGCTACACCCTGGGCCTGCACCGCGAGACCGCGGCCCTGTTCACCTTCGTCGCCCAGGACGATTTGCCCGAATGGGCCTATGAGCGCGCCCGCAGAATGGCCGAGGCCTGCCGGGCACAATTGGAATAAGCATGGAGCCGGACCGTTTCTCCACCCTTCGGGAATACTTTGAACGGCAACTGGCCCGCCAGCCTGCCCAGGCCCAACGGGTGCTGGTGCTGGACCCGCCCGGACTGTTAGGGCTGGGAGAGACCGTGGAGGTAGAGGGACGGCGGTGGCTTGTCTTCCGCTACGACGGCAACGACCTGGCCTTCCGCAAAGTATACGGCCGCTATGGGCCGGACACCCCTCACCTGATATGGGTTACCCGGCCGCCCTCCTGGGTATCCCCCCAGGCCATTGATCTCAGTTACCTGAACGATGTGGTGCGCCGCGCCGACGCGGTGCTGGACCTCAGTCTATCCGGCGTACTAAAGGCCCTTCGCCCCCGGGAGACCTGGCCCCAGGAAGCGATTACCCGCTTTGAGCCTCTCCTGGCCGACCACCTGGGCGCCGTGCTGGCGGCCCACGCCGACCTCCGCCGGGTTCTGGGTCCCAACACCCCTCTGGATACCCACGCCCTGAGCGCGCTGGTTCTCCACGCCCGCCACCCGAAGATCCCGGTGGGTGACCTTGTCTTCCGAAGCATTGAGCCCCGCCAGGCCCTGACACGCTATCTGCGAATGCTGATTCAGGAGGAGTGGGACGAAGAAGAACTGGCGATGCTGCAGGAGCAGGTCCGCCAGGCGCTCTGGCCCTCCGTTGAAACCCTCTCACCCTGGCTGGAGGCCCCACTACCAGGGCTGGTGCGGTACCTCTATCTCCGCCGGTTGCTCTCCCGGCACCGCGTTGCCCATATCGCCGCCGTCACCCGCGGACTGCTCCCCTTTGACCCGCGCCCTCTGGAGCCCTGGGTGGACGCCGCTCTGCGGATGTGGGATGATGAACCCCACTGGCGCCAGGCGCTGATCACCCGCGCGGAAGAGACCCTGGACGAAGCAGAACTGGAAGAAGCGCTGGAACTGCTGGGGGCAACCAGCCCCTCCGCCCTCCTATCCGCCCTGAGCCGCGCGGAGACCCCTGCAGTTGCCTACGAACTGGCCCGGCGGTTGTTGACCCGTGTCTCCAATGCGGAGGAACTGGGACAGCTGGCTCTGGCCTGGCCGCGCCACCGCCCGATGACGGCCCACTGGCCAGAGACCCGCTACACCAACCGGGCGGCCTACATCGCCCGTTTCCTGGACGAACTCTCTTTCATCTTTGAGCGTCTGACGAGGGAAGATCAACCCCCACCGGACCTGACTGGGCTGGTGGACTGGTATGTCCAGCAGCGCCTGTACGACCTGGAGTACGCCGTCGCCCGGGCCGGGGAGTCGCTCCGGCATCTACCCGCCCTGGAGAATGCCCTGTTCCCTCTCCTGGACCGGGTGCGGGCGACGGTGCGGGTATACCTGGACCGTCTGGACCGGGAACTGGCCCGTCACATTCGGGCAGACTGGCCGGGGTACCTGCGCCATTCGCGCCTGGCAATCCATATCCTGCGCGATACCGTGATCCGTCCGCGCCGCCCATCCCCGGGCACTTCCGTCTGGATCGTCGTCTTTGACGGTATGCGCTATGATACCTGGGAGCGGGTGGTGAAGCCGCGCCTCCGGGAGCGATACTCCATAGAGTGGGAGCGGCCGTACCTGAGCCTGCTCCCCTCGTGGACCGGCATCGCCCGCACCGGCCTGCTGGCCGGGAAGACGCCCGACGGCTGGCAGAATTACCAGGGGACCCCCACCCAGGACCAGCAGGTCCTGGCCGCCCGGCTCCTCGGCCTGAGCGGGAACGACTACCGGGACCGAATCCGCTTCTACTCTCAAATGGAGTCAGACCGAACCTGGCGTCGCCTGGACCGGGAGCGGCAATTCCCCTACAACATCCTCGTCTTCAACATCAGTGACGACAATCTCCACGCGATCCGGGACAACCTGGTGGCGCTGAACAAAGTGGTGGAATCGCTGCTGGGGGACATTTTGACCACTCTGGACGGACTGGTCCAGCCGGAGGACACCCTCATCATCACCAGCGACCACGGCTTTGTAGAATTGGAGCCAGACCAGGGAGTCACCGTTTCGGACGCCGAATCCCGGCGCGAGGGGCGCGGCCCCACCGTATACTACCGCTTCATCCACCAGGCAACCCGGCCTGACGACCTGGCGGATGACGACATTCTGACCGTTGAGTATCCCCGCCTGAGCGACGGACAGTTCACCATCGCCGTGGGGCGGCGCTGGTTCTCCCGCCCGGGCACCCCCCGTCCCGACCGATACGCTCACGGTGGGCTGAGCCTGGCCGAAATGGTGATCCCCGCCGCGGTCCTGCGGCCCGCTGTCACCCCCGTGGTCAAACTGACGGTGGAAGGTTTCCCCTCCACCCTGGCGGTGCAGGAAGGCGAGGAGACGGTTGTGGAGTTCACCATAGTGAACGCCGGCAACCGCCCTGCCCCCTTCACATTAGAAGTCGGGGTGAACACGGCCCGGGAGAAGTCGCGCCAGGAAGGGAATCTACCCCCTGGCGAGCGCCTTCGGGTTTCGTACCGCTTCACCCCCGTCTGTTCGGATGTGCCGGATGAGCCGGGGACCGAGCACATCAGCCTTCAGGTGGAGTACCAGGACGCTCAGGGGAAACGCCAGCACCTGTCCCGTACCGCATCGGTCAGCGTACAACCGCGCCGGGACGTGGTGAAGTTCAGCCTGGGCGACCTGGACCGGCTGGACGACCTTCTGTAGCGCAACATTCATCTTGCGCCTCGTGGAGCTCAGCCCGAGACAACCCCAACGGGCTGAATAACTTTTTGTAGTGCAAGATTTATCTTGCGCCTCGTGGAGTTCGGTCCGAGACAACCCCAACGGGCTGAATGACCTGTAGCAGGAGGAAACTGTGGAGAACTCTCTGACGGCGAAATCGGACGCACTGGCCCAGGAGTATTTGAGCGACCGGGTGGTCCTGAAACCCCTCACCCGCTGGAATGAGGCCTATAAGGAGTTCCCGCGTTACGTTATGGAGTACCTGTGTGCCCGATATGTGGACCCGGGCAACCCGGTTCCCGGTCAGCAACGAATTGACCGGTTGCTCACCGAGCACTATGCCGGGAGCGAGGCCCGGGAGTTAATCAAAAGCCGCATCAAAGAAAAGGGAGAATACATCCTCCTGGGACAGTTGCAGGTGCGGCTGGATCAGGCCCGGGACCACTACTGGGCAGAAGTCCCGGCGCTGGGGGACAACTTCGTCCGTATCAGCCCTCGGGTGCTGGCCGAGTACGGTGATGTTCTTCTGGCGGGTGGGGCCTGGGGCACAATGACAATAGAATACCAGCCCCGTTACGAACTCAAAGGCCGCATCTACCCCTTCTTCATCCGGGAGTTTCGCCCGTTTCAGATCACCCGCCTGGACCTGGACGATTACATTGAAAAACGCCGCCTGTTTGATACAGATGTCTGGATTGCGCTCCTGATTCAGTCCATCGGCTTCAACCCCGACCGGTTGAGCGAGCGGGAACGGTGGCTGATGCTCCTGCGGCTGGTACCATTTGTGGAAGCCAACTACAACCTGATTGAATTGGGCCCCCGGGAGACCGGAAAGACCTACACGTTTCGCAACACATCCAGTCGCTCCTTCGTCGTATCCGGCGGCAAGGCCACCCCCGCCACGCTGTTCTACAACATCGCCACCCGGAAAATCGGCATTCTGGGCCACAAAGACGTCGTCTTCTTTGACGAGATTGCCAGCACCAGTTTCACCGACCCGGAGGCCACCATCAGCATCCTGAAGGACTATATGCAGACCGGTCACTTCAGCCGGGGGCCGTTGGAGTTCACCGCCCAGGCCAGCATTGTCCTGGGCGGCAACATTGACACCGACATAGACCGACGGGAACCGTCGCCGCGGTACCGCCACCTCTTTGAGATCCTGCCGCCGGAGTTACAGGACCCGGCCTTCCTGGACCGGATTCACGCCTTTCTGCCGGGCTGGGAGATGCCCAAAGTGCGGCCGGAGAACTACGCCACCGGCTACGGCTTCATCACCGACTACCTGGCCGAGATTTTCACCCGATTGCGCCGTCGCAACTACCAGACCCTGGTTACGGCCCACGTAGATTTCGGGACGATGACCGGACGGAACCAGGATGCGGTCAAGAAGACCACGGCGGGTCTTCTGAAACTCGTCTTTCCCCACCGGACGGCGGAGGACCTGGAGCGGGAGGAACTGGAACCTTGTCTGGCCCTGGCCGTAGAGTGCCGCCAGCGCGTCCTGGACCAACTGGCGGTCATGCTCCCGGAGGAGTTCGGGGGAGTGAAGATAGAGGTAAAGGTACGCTGAGCAACCCCGGCGCGGCCCGGATTCGCCGCCGGAGGGTATCATAAAGACAACCTATACTCTCCCATCCAAAAACGGCGCCCCTGGTGGAGGGCCATTCTCCACACCGGCGCAGGCAGCGCGGAGTTCACCTCTGATGTGCCCTTTGCGGTGAAAAGTGTTACTGCGGAGCCTCCTGGCGGTGTAAGATGATAACCGAAACCATCCGCTTCCCGAATGGCCGGACCGCCCGGCTGGTGCGGGTCTCTCCGGAGACTCCGCCGGATGCATGGCTGGCAGCATTGGACCTGGGCTCACCGCGCGCCCTGGTGGTCGTCTGTGGCGGAGCGGGCGGGATGAATGCCCGGGAGATAGAAGCGGTACGCCCGCTAATAGTGGACGGTCTGGCGCGCCTGGCGGCCCGGGAACAAATCGCTGTCCTGGACGGCGGCACAAACAGCGGCGTAATGGCGCTGATCGGAGAGGGCGCCGCGCACCACGGCCTGACCGCGCCGCTGATCGGTGTCTGTCCGGCCGCGAAGGTCTCCTGGCCCGAAAACCCCAACCCCCAGGCGGAGGCGGAACTGGAACCCCGCCACTCCCATTTTGTGTTGACCCCGGGAGAAGAGTTCGGCGCCGAGACGGAGTTCCTCTACGCGCTGGCTGGGGCCCTGGGAGCGCGCCTGCCATCCCTGGCCCTGCTGATCAATGGCGGGTCCATTGCCCTTCGGGAAACGTTGCTCAACGTGCGGCAGCGCCGTCCGCTGGTCGTCTTCCGGGGCAGCGGCCGCGCCGCTGACGTCATTGCCGCCGCCCGCGAGAAAGGCGAAAGCGACGACCCGCTCGTGGTGGAAATCATCCGATGCGGGGATGTTACCATTTTTGATGTTCGCGAAGGCCCGGAGAGCTTGATCCAACTCATCCGGAGCAAACTTTGGGAGGAAAAGCATGGGCAAAGTGGATACCTTTGATGAGTACAAACTCTTCGTGGAGGACACCGCGCGGCTCTCCGACCGCCGCCAGACGGTGACCAACACCTATATTGCGGTGAACTCGTTGCTCCTGGGGGCCATTTCGTTCCTGATCCGGGATGCGGCGGGTGGAAAGTGGTGGGGACTGCTGCTGGCATTCCCGCTCCTGGCAGGCGGCATCATTGTCTGCTGTTTCTGGCGACAGTTCATCCACAAGTACAAGACCCTCATCGGCCTGCGCATTGACACCCTTCGCAGCATGGAAGACCTGCCCGGGATGGAGGGAAGCGTGCGGATGTACCACGTGGAGGACCGGATTTACCCCCGGGATGCAGAGGGAAAGATGATTCCGGGGCAGGGCCTGAACTTCTCCGACCTGGAGAAACGGCTCCCGATGGTCTTCCTGGCTCTCTATATCCTCTACACCCTTGCCGCGCTCCTGGCCCTGGGAGTGATAGCGGCCACCACTCTGGCAAAATGCTTCTGCCTGATGTGAGAACGCACTCGCGAGTCCCCGGCAGAGGTGTGTAGAAAGTGTGGGGAAAGTGTGGAGTTTTCTTATTGACTTCCTATGCCCAGAAGTGGATAATAAATGCAGAGAAATCTTAGCCACCGTACTGATCGCATTACAACTGGCTTCTTTCCCATTTTATAGCACATCTCTTGTGCATTGAGGGTGCGTTATGGACATCCAGATTGTCTTATCTGATTTTGGTGATACACTTGTGGAGGTTGATCCCCGCCTTCGTGAAGAATCCGTTCGGCTCATTCAGGCATATGCTGGTCGTCCTATCACCATTACGGATTTGAAACAAGCAGAACGGGAAGAGTGGAAAAAAAGAACGCCAAAGGATTTTTTGTGGGTCCAGACAAAGGAAGATGAGGTGAATTATTGGCAGTCGTTTTACCGCGCAGTGCTGGATCGGCTGGGAATTACCTCGCGTCCTCCCCATCTTCTTAAATGGTTCACCTCGGTGCCAACGGATCCGAAGTCTTTTGTACCGTTTCCAGAGGTAAAGCCGGTCTTGGACAAATTGCAGGAAATGGGGATAGCATTGGGAATCATTTCCAACTCTTTTCCATCCGCTGAAGAAATTCTCTACCACCTGGAACTCCAGCCCTACTTTCGTTACGCTGTCTGGTCTCACCGCTGCGGGTGCGCTAAGCCGGAACGGAAGATTTTTCGTCTAGCCACCTGACACTTTCAGCCAAATGAGGGTATGAATTTGGTGGAGATGGGCCAGGCATTGGTTAAGCATCGCTCCACCCATCGTAGCCCGATCTGGAAGATGCTCAAATCCCGCCGATCAGC
>Ga0272449_1003257_pt1 | contig 14110 bp, 16 predicted proteins | sample YNPCB0241_FD_198679 | JGI IMG/M metagenome (GOLD analysis project Ga0272449, IMG submission 198679) | Hot spring sediment microbial communities from Yellowstone National Park, WY, United States - YNP-CB-024-1 | ecosystem: Environmental > Aquatic > Thermal springs > Hot (42-90C) > Sediment...
TTAAGGAATTGCTCGAGGAAATGCTGGATGGCAAGTTTTTGAGTTGGTTCAGCGTTTGGGTAAAATTTTTCGATAACTTCTTTCATGGCTTGTTCTTTGATTTTGTTAAAGGTCTCCTGGTCCATTTCTTAAACCTCCTTCATATTTTTGTTTGGGTCAGACACAATTTTAATCTTACTCCCCACCTATGGTCCTCCTTGGCAACGCAAGCCTTATAAAAAAGGTTAACTTTCCCACCTACATTATCCCCTTAGCAAGCATCCTTAACGATGCGGTCCACTTTCTTTTAACCATACCCGTGATACTTCTTTTTGGGTTTCTTTTCAAGGTTACTCCGAGCCCGGTCTATGTATGGAGTATACCTTGTTGGTTTGTTGCCCAGTTTTTCCTTACCTATGGGCTAAGCTTGCTTTTCTTTCGCGACCTTGAAAGGCTGGTTTCTCTCTTCTTGCTGCTACTTTTCTATCTAACACCGGTTTTTTACGATGTATCCTTGGTCCCTAAAGAGTATCACCGCATCATTTTTTTTAAATCCGGCAACCGGCATTATCATCGGCTGGAGAGACCTTTTTATGAAGGGAGCGTTCGATGTAGGGCTATACTTTGTTTACTTTTTTTTATAGCTTGGGTATATTTTTTGTAGGATTTTTTATCTCCAGGAAACTATCCCCTCGTTTTGCCGAGGTTCTGTAGAGCTAAAACCTATCATGCAGGAGAGCGTGATCATCTTAGAAAGGGTAACCAAAAGTTATCCCACCCATACCTACATTACAGCGGGCTTTAAGAATTTTCTGATCCATCTACCAAAAAGCTTGAAAGGGTTTTAAAAAAGGTATACTGGGCTTCGGGAGATTTCCTTTCAAATAACCAAAGGGGAATGCGTTGGGTTTATCGGTAGGAATGGCGTTGGCAAAAGCACCCTACTCGGGTTGATAGCCGGGGTTTTAAAACCGGATTCTGGGAAAATCGTAGTCAAAGGAAGGGTTTCTCCGCTTTTGGAGCTTGGAGCAGGCTTTCATCCAGATTTAACCGGCAGGGAAAATATCATACTCAACGGGGTCCTCCTTGGCATGACCAAGGCTGAAGTTAAGGCCAAGTTAGACTTCATAGTTGAGTTCTCGGGTTTGAAGGACTTTATCGACCAGCCAATAAGGACATACTCCTCGGGCATGATAGCAAGGCTTGCTTTTTCTGTGATAGCCCATCTTGACCCCGTAATCCTGATAATAGATGAGATCCTTGCTGTGGGCGATGTTGACTTTCAGAAAAAGAGCTTTCAGAAAATCTTAGAGTTTAAGGAAAAGGGAATAACGATAGTCCTTGTAAGCCATTCGCTCGATAGCATCGAAAAAGTTTGTGAGCGAGCCATCTGGTTAGAGAACGGAGGTATCAAGATGGACGGAGAAGCTAAAGAGGTTGTTTCAGCCTATTTAAGGAGTTAAACGGGTAGAAATAGAGGAGCAATCTTCCTTGGCGCTACTGTTTTTTAAACCATTTTAGCTCCTTCTTCAAATCATCGGTTATTTTTGTGGCTTCGTCTACGGTAGAAATTATTCTGGGAGTAAGGATGACTATAAGCTCTGTTTTCCTTCTTCCTTTGGACTTGCTCTTAAAAAGGTTGCCGACTAACGGAACATCTCCAAGAATTGGGACCTTACTTTCAGATGAGCTTTGATTCTCTGACATCAGACCGCCAAGGACTATGCTTTGCCCTGAGGAGGCAACCACATTTGTGTTTATCTTTCTAACTAAGATGGTTGGCGAGGAAACACCTGGAGGGTTTGACCCCATTTCTGACACCTCTTGGGTAATGCTTAGGGTCAGTAAGCCTTCAGTGTTCACCGTTGGCTTTACCCTCAAGATTACACCGGTTGAGCGGTACTGGATAATTTGCACAACACCTGTCGTTGGCCCTGCAGCTTCAGCAGAGGTGACCTGACCTGTAATTACTGGAACATCCGTTCCTACTTGAATGGTTGCTTCCTCATTGTCTAAAACTAAAAGTCTTGGGGTAGAAAGGATGTTAACCAGGTCTTTCGTGGCTAAGGCATTGATGACCACCCTTAGCCTTCCGGTATCGGCAAGGAAGGTATAGGTCAATCCGGGGGCGGTGGGAACCCCGAATAGGGCTCCGAGCGTATAGTTGCCCTCGCTCATACGGTTAGTGATCAACCACTCAAGCCCGTATTTGAGGTCATCGGTTAGGGTGAGCTCGGCCACCATAGCCTCGATCAAGACCTGTTTAGGGGGGACATCAAGCCTTTCAAGGTAGGAAAGTATCTGTTTATACTGAGCTGGCGTTGTCATGATGAGAAGGATGTTTCTTTTATCGTCAGCCGACATTTTTAACCCTGTAACGCTGAAGGATTGAGGACCTGACGGAGTTTGAGGCTTACCAGGTTGGGGAGGAGCAGGAGGCTGTGGTTGCTTAACATCTCCTCCCACGAAAAGTTTCCGTAAAGATTCCAGCAAATCTGAGGCTCTTGAATACTTAGGCGTGTAGATGTAAGCCTTTTCTTCAGAACCAGCGGAATCTGCGGTGTCAAGCTTTTTTGTCCACTCAATTACTTGATTAAGAGAAACCTCATCCGGTGCCACAACAAGGACGCTGTTCAAATACTTAATAGGGAGAAGATAAATACCCGGGTCGGCAGGAGACTTAGCAACAGGGAATTTTAAGGCTTCAAGGATTGAGGTTATCTGCTTAACGAAATCCTCTGTTTGCCAATAAGTTAGTTTAAGAAGGATGATTTTTTTGTTTTGAAGATAGGGCACATCAAACATTTTAATGAAATCAACAGCTTCCCGAATGTTAGAAGATGGACCTTGGAGGATAAGGGCATTTTCTCTTTGATAAATTCGGAGGTTGACATTTTTATGAAACTCTCTCACAAGGAATTCTAATTCTGTCGCCCTAAGATACTTAAAAGGATAGACATAGATAATTTCGGCAAAAGATTCCGGAGGCTCATCTCCAATCCTAAGGTCAAGTGGTTTGGGTTGAGGGGGCTTTGGTTTGGGCTTTGGTTTGTAGAGGTGCAAGGTCCCAGCTTTATCTTCGGCTGAGATTCCGTATCTCTCTATCATAGAAAGCACGGACTCAAGAAGCTTGTCAGGTGGCATCTTCTCTTTCATCTTAAGAGTAATCGGGGTTTTGGTTTTCATAACCTCTTCATCCATTAGGAAAGGGACCTTGAGGGTTTCTCCGATCACATAGATAACAAAGTCTGAAAGGGGCATGTTTTCGGCCGTGACCAACACAGGCTCTTTGGTATGGACTAAGGACTTAACATTGATAGGAGGCTTTTTTCCCTCCTCTTCCGGCTGGGGGGGGGGAAGGGGCTTTGGTGGCTTTTTTCTTTCGAATTTGGGCAGAAGAATTTCTTCGTAGGTTGTGCCCCCTGCAGTGGTGGCGTTTAGGTTCTCGCTTGCTGAAGGATAACAAATTGAGGTTAAGAGCAACACCAGTAAGAAGGCTAAAATCGACCGGAGAAATTTCATTTGTTTGGTCCTTTCTTAGGTGTAAGAATGAAAAACTCCTTTGTCTGTTTACCCTTTTTTAGAATAACTGAGTTGTCCGTTATCTTAACAACCCTAAACCCATCCATCAAGATATCTTTTTCCTTGGCAAAAAATTGTTGTCCTAAAAAATCTCTCATCAAAGCCTTTTTTTCTTTACCTACCATCATGATGGCTAACAAGGTATAAGCATTCTCAGGAGGTCGGTCAAATTTACCACCATATTTTCCGTCAACGGTGAAAAGATTTCTTTCCATTATCTCTTTATCCTCAACCTTGGGTCTTTTGATGAGGCTTGCCATCGTATTGTTTGTAGCGTATGAAGTTGAGTTTGGACTAACCCGGGTAGCGTTTAAGCTCGCGAGGCTCTTTTTTGGGGTCAAATCCATATTGGGTTCTTTAGAAAGCATAAACCCCAAATAGCAAGCTAAAATCAAAACTACTATGTCCAAAATAAAATCTTTTAGCCTTAAAATTTGGGCTTTCATCTACATTTCCCTTCGGAAGACTGAAAGGGTTAAGTTTATGGTAAAATCCGGTCTTGAGGGTATAACCTCAAGGTTCCTTACTATTATAAGTTTTTCAGCTGTTTCTACAGTCTTTAAAAATTCAAGAAAAGGCTTAACATCCCCCCTTAGACGGAGGACTATGGGAATTTCTGAAACTTCAGGTCCCTTCTTCACCTCAAGGAGCTCAAAGTTTATGACCGCTAAGTTCTTTTCTTCAGCCTTGGCTATAAGCCATTTTAGGAGCTTGCCTCTTATAGCGTTATAGGTCCAATCTTGCGGGTAAAGCAGGGAAAGGTCTTTTGTGTCAAGCTTTTTCTCTTCTCTCTCTTTGGGTTTAATCTGGGAAAGCCTTCTTTCGTAAAGTTCCCTTTTCATAAAGTAGGTGTGCTTAAGTTGGTTAAGCATGCTCTCTGCTTCTTTGAGCCTTGTTTGCAAAGGTTTAACGAGAAAATTAGCCAAAGCAAGGGCTATTATAATATAAAAGCCAAATTTTCTTAATGCTTCGCGTTTATTCATAGGGTTTAAGCTCGATGGTTAAACGAAAGTCGTATAGTTTTGTTCCTGTCTTTTTTATGGGAGGACCTTCGAGCTTTACTGATTTTACCATGTTTGACCTTTCGAGAAGCTCAATTACTTCCACAGGGTCTTCAAAGGTTAAAGCTAACTCGAGCTTTTTTTCGTTCAAAACTAACCTGTTAACCGTGCATCCGATGGGTAAAGTCTTGGCAAGCTCATTAAGAACTGTAAGCCCTGATACGGCCTGAGAGGTTTTGTTGTTTAAAGCGGAGATTAAGGCTGAGTAGTCCTTGGCAGGCGCAGTCCTATTCTCAAAGTAGGCTAATTCCCGATCAAACTTGGAAATTTTTGTCTTTAGGTCCTTGATAGCCTTTTCGTAATTTTGCAAGGTGGCATAAAGGTAGACCCCATAGCCAAGAAGAAGATAGATAGGAAGGCGAAGGAGCGGGTCTATTTTTAGGGGTAGCGCCCTTTTTACTTTAAACTCTTTGAGGTTTATTTTTGATAGCCCTTCAAGGGAGACTGGATATAGTCTTTCAGGATATCTAAGGATGGTCTTATCTGGACTAAAGTCTTTTAGCATATCGCCATAGATGATGATTTTTTTTATATCCTGAGAATAAGGCATGAGCCCGGTTAAGAAGAGTTCAACATCCTTCTGGGTAAGCTCGGCAACGGATAGACTGCCTAAAAATTTTCCTTTAACATAAGCGATAAGATGATAGATGTTCCTTTGTTTGTATATCTTTAAAGCCGTATCCTCCTCTACCAAAAGCAAGTCTTCAGGTATTACATACTGAAAGGGGAATATCTTCTCAACCCTTTCTTCCTCATCCTTTGACCAAGCCCAGAGGTCAACAAGGGTAAACTTTTCCGTAGCCTCAAAAATTTTAAAGGTATAGCTTGCCTTGGGAAGGGGGAAAAAATCCTGGACCTCAACCTTCAAGGCATCTTTGAGCTTCTTTAGCGGTATAGGGGGATAGCTTCTTCTGGTGTAAAAAAGGAGCTCTCTTGAGATGACAAGGACCCTTTTCTGAAGGTATTTAGTAAGCTTGAAAGCACCCGGGGAGATTTCTGAAATTTTATCCCCTTTAATCTGGTAGAACTTTGCCTCATCCTTGGTAAGATAACAGACAAACATTATTCTTCTTTCCAGTAAAGGGTAGTGTATGGGGTGTTGAGGTTCTCCTGAAGATAAAGCCCAGCTTTTATGGTGTAAAAGGGTTTAGGCTTCCCTACTTTTATTTTTAACTCAAGATAGCGAGAAGGGAAAAAATATACCCCCTCATCCCTCACGATCCTCCTACCGGTAAGGGAGTATAGCTCTGCATCAGAGGATATGGGTTTTGTCTGCAGGTATTCCTTTAGCACCTTTAAAGTGTCGTTGTCAATGTCAAGATAAGCTATCAATACTGGGTCTTTGGCGGTGTTTGGATTAAAACCAGTTTGAGGAAGCAGAGTAAGATAAGGTTCTATTTTTTCATAAAGTTCGGGCTTCATCCCCCTTATGAGCTTTATTTCCTCCTTGTATTGAAGGGGATAATTTCTTGGTGCATACTTTAGTCCTTGGGAAGAATACCAATCTTTTTCGGCACCGTTAATTCGGGTTAAGTCGTCTGGGTCAATCCAATCAAGCAGGGAGTCTATAAAGATGTCAACCTCCTTTTGGTCAGCCCCAAAGTAGGTCAAAAGCCGACCCAAGGCTAAGGTGTTGATGGTGGTTAAAGAAAGCATTCCGTTAGAATCTTGAACCTCAACCGTGATATCGTCAGATAAGTTTACCTCAGTTCCGTTTAGAGGTATGGTGGTTAACGCAGGAAGTCCTTCAACTTGAGGTAAAAGCAGTTCTCTTGCCCCAAAATTCCCGTTGAGCATAAGATAGAGCAGGGTGTCGTAAGCTGAACGGGCTTTGAGCATGGCTGTAGCCTTATCCTCAAAAGCCATGGCTGTTTTGATGTATTCCTTAACCAGCCAATTAAAACCGATGGATACTGTAAGAATTACCATCACCAAAAGCACCATGAGAAAGGTTGCTGAACCTCGATTAGGGGTTGACATCTGGATATATTTCCTCATAGATAAGCTTGGTCATTGAATTGGTGTTTACTTTTAAAAATAGTTTTTTTTCTCCCTCTTTGTCTTTGTAGGTTATCAGTATAGCGGAAGGCAGGACCTTTTTCAATCTTCCGTCAAACTCGTTAAACCATTCATATTTTCTTTTAAGGAGGTTAAATCCGTAATACTGAAAGGATATTTCTTCAAGGTCAGAAAATACAACGAAGGAATTTCCTTTTTTGTAGTTGTTAAAAACCACATCGTCTTCAATATCCTGATACTTTTTAGTCATAACAGGAAGCTCATAGTAAACAAGGTCAAACATTCCCCCTTCCTTTTTTTCTTTTACTACCCAAACCACGACTGGAGCATCGTTCGCAAAGGGAGCTAAAGAAACATACGAAAAGCCATTTCCGTCCCCCTTAAAATAGGGGAACCAGCGGTGCTCCCTTGTCTTTACAAAATAATCTGTCATCGAAGCAACGCTTTTATCAAGCCAAACGACCTTAGCGTAATTCCAAAAGGCAAACCCTTTATCAGCAAGGGCTTTGTATTCCCTTAGAGTTTGATTTAAGGCTAAGCTACCAAGGAGGAGCATGGAAGAAAATATAGCCAGAGCGACCACTACTTCAATCAGGGTGTAGCCCTTAGAAGCCAAGCTCTTCCGGAGAGGCAAGGGCTTTGCTCCTAAAGATGTTTACTTTATAAGAACGAACCGTATCTTTGTAGTGATAATTTAAGGTGACCTCGTAAAGGTAAAGCTCATGCATCGCTAACATCTTGGTTTCGCCAACTCTTTCTGGTCTTGATTTAGCGATGAGCTTTGCTGACCACTTGAGCGTTACTCCGTCCCCAAGGTCTTCAATGCCTTCTTCCTGAGAAAGGTCTAAGGTTCTAAGAAGGGCTGGCGTCTGAGAAACTTTAGTGGCTATGAGTTGAGCGGTGTTTGCCTTTTCGAGATAATTAAACCCAAGCCTAAAAAGATACATGCTTGCCGCAATACCAGCGGTCAGCACAACGCCCGCAATAAGAATATCAACAGTAATAGAGCCTCTCTTAAACCTTTTCACGAGGCGCCTTCCCCGGAAGGTTTTACCCTTTCTAAGGAGAGCTCCGCGAAGGGGGCTTTAACTGTAATTTTATACTTTTCTTTTCCTATTTTAAGCTCAACCTCCCCGCCGTTAGAGGTCCCGTTTTTAAAAAGCTTAATAGGTTCTTTTACTTCTATGTAAACATCCGGGAACCTTTTTTCTTCTCCGTTCACCACCAAAGCCCCGTTAGCTGAGGAAATATTTTTCTCCTCGCTGTAAAGAAAGCATTCCCTTTTTAACGAAGCAAGATAGAGCAAAACTTCTTGAGCTTTCAAGGAATTCTTGTAGCTCTGAAAAAGTTCATAAGAAACGGGCAGTGTTACAGAAAACATGATACCCAAAATAGCCACAGCCACTAAAATTTCTACCAAAGTGAAGCCATGTTTTCTTTTTGTATCCTTAAGCCGCATTTAATTCTGCTCGCACATTCTTTTTGTTCTTTTTATGAACGCCATTTTTGCTGTGCCAAATCTACCTATTTTGGTTGTTCTAAGCTCCAACCTTTTCCCATGACCCAAGAGGGGATGCCTCGCTATCGCTCGGCATGACAGCTTGGAGGCTGTCGCTCCGAGCGTCAGCAAGGGGTCCCTCAGCACTTTCGCTCCACGGGATGACAAGAAGGGAGTTTTCTTGAGCGTCCATGTTTGCTCGGTCCCCTAAAATTTTATCGCCCCTACATTCATGACCGTAAGAATAAGGGACACGATGATAAACCCTACGATAAGCCCCATAAAAACAATGATAGCTGGCTCAAGGAGCGTGAGGAACCGCTTAATAGCTGTTTTAAAGTTATCATTGAAGACTTGATAAAGCTCAAGAAAGATGTCAGCAAGGTTTCCGCTCTCGTCCCCCACTACCACAAGATTGACGAAGATATCAGGCAGGATGGGCATCTGAGAATAGACCTCCGCTATTCGTTTTCCTTTTTTAATCTCCCTTATGCTGGATAAGAAAGTATCTCTTAGAGCTTTATCTTGAATTATGTTCGCCGAAAGCTCAACCGCTTTGATAAATTCTACACCACCTTTAAGCATAGAATACATGGAATAGCAAAACCTGGAAAGCTCCAAGTTAAAAAAGAGCGTCCGGACAAAGGGTAGGCGGGTTAAAAACCAAGATATTCTCTCTGGGCTAAAATTGACCATTCTGGAATGGTTTAATAAATAAAATAAGAGCCCCATAATAAAAAGCAGGATAAAAACCTTGGCATTAAAGACTTTAGACAGGGTAAACACAAATTTGGCTGTAATGGGAATAGAACCAGTCGTTTGAAAGATGGCAAAAAACCTCGGGATGATAAAGTTAAACATGAAGATCAGAGTAAAAAAGCTTGCAAGGACTAAAAAGAAGGGATAGATGAGGGCGTTGATGATTTCTCGTTTTAACTCTATCTGAAACTTTAAATACTGAGCCACATTATCGAAAGCTGTAGCTAAATTGCCGACTGTTTCTCCAACATGGATCATGCTCACGCAGACGGAAGAAAATAGGTTATTTTTTTCAAAGGCCGAAGCCACACCTTGCCCAGCCTTTATCTCTTGATTTATGGCAGATAGTATTTCTTTGAGTTTAGGCTTTTTGGTCGTTGAGGTCAAAAGATTTAGAGCTTGGTCGATCTTCATTCCAGACCGAAGGAGGATGCTTAGCTGATTAGCAATGTTGTAAAGGTCTTGCTGATTAATCCCTAAAAATAAAGAAAAAGAAAACTCTTTTTTTACTCTTTCCTTGACCTCGGTGACTATAAAACCCTGTTCTTTAAGCCGTTGAACCGCTTCCCTTTGATTTCCAGCTAAGATAAAGGTTGTCCGCTCAACCCCATGGGTATCTATGTAGGTGCATTCAAATTCCTTCAACATACTCTAAGGATTTCTGAGATAGTGGTTATGCCTTTTAAAACCTTGATAAATCCATCCTCTCTCAAGGTCCTAAAGTCTCTATGCTGTTTTAAGTATTTTCTAAAGGCTTCAAGAGATTTTAGCTTGAGGAAAGCTTCCTTTAGCTCATCGTCGTATTCGAAAACTTCAAAGATGGCGATCCGTCCTCGGTATCCAGTGTTAGCACATTTCTCACACCCTCTACCTTTAACAATCTTAGGCTCGCCTATTAGATACCCCCATTTTCCCAGTATGTCGTCAAATTCGTATTCATCCCAAACTTCTTTCTCTAATTTCACCTCTTCACTGCAATAAGGACAATTTTTCCTGATAATTCTCTGGGCTATTACCCCGACCATGGAGGCGTTTATAAGGTAGGCTTCAATGCCCATCTCTATGAGCCTAAAGAGAGCGCTTGGGGCATCGTTGGTGTGAAGGGTGCTTAGAACCAAATGACCGGTTAGGGCTGAATGGATGGAGATCTCTGCCGTTTCCCTATCGCGTATCTCTCCCACCATGATAATATCCGGGTCATGCCTTAGGATAGCCCGAAGGGCGCTCGCAAAGGTAAGCCCTACCTCTGTTTTTACTTGGATTTGATTTATCCCCTCAAGCTGATACTCAACCGGGTCCTCAATGGTGATGATCTTTCTTTCATCACTGTTTAGATAGGTGAGCATAGAATAAAGGGTCGTGGTCTTACCCGAACCGGTAGGTCCTGTAACCATAAGGATGCCGTAAGGGTAGGAAATAAGCCTCAAGGCTAACTCATAGTGGTCTTTTTCTAAGCCCAAAGTCCTGATATCAAAAGTTAGACTTTCCCTGTAGAGTAGCCTTAAAACAACCCCTTCTCCATGAACCATCGGTATGGTAGAAACCCTAAGGTCAAGGACAACTGAAGAGACCCTGGTGGTAAATTTCCCGTCCTGAGGGACCCGTCTTTCCGCTATGTTAAGCCCAGAAAGAAGCTTGATACGAGAAACCACAGCTCGGGCAAAGTTTAAGTCTAACACTTCCATATCATGAAGAATGCCATCTATGCGAAACCTGACCCGTGCTTTGTTTTTAAAGGTTTCTATGTGGATGTCCGTGGCTCGGAGCTCAACCGCTTTAGTTAATAAATTATTTAAATATTTAATAACCGGAGCCTCAAAAGCAAGCTCAGTTAACCGCTCTACATCCTCATCAACCTCAAGAGACTTTATTTCAGGAACTTCCTGGAGGCTAAAATACCTTGCTAAAGCTTTAAGTCTTTCTTCTGAAGCAAGAAGGGGCTCAATACGAAAACCTGTTAGGTTGGTAAGATAATTAAAGGCTTCATAGTTGTAAGGATTTGAGGTTGCGACAAACAAAACCTTTTTTGTTTTATCAACCTTGAAAGGTAGACATTTTCTCTCAATGAGAAAGTTCAGATTGACCCCATCTAAAAAACCATCTCTAAACAGCTCTTCATCGGGCGGTAGCGTTTCTTCAAGGACGGACAAGTTTAAATACTGAGCTAAGGCTCTGAGGAGTTGATCTTCTGAAACCAATCCCAAGCTAACCAAAATCTGAGGTAGAGGAAGTGAGGACTCCCGGTGAAGAAGGAGAGCCTTCTTAAAGTCCTCATCCTTCAGACGAAATTTTTCCTTTAAAAACTCTTCAAAGCTCATTTAGACCAGTTGGTTATAGCCTTTTCGTTAAGCTGTCCATCAGGACCGAGGGAATATAGATCATAGGGTCCATGTTCACCTGGGTATTTGTAGACATAGTCTCTACCCCAAGGGTCTTTTGGGATCTCTTTTTTTGCCAAATAAGGAGCTCTGCACTTAGGATCCTGACAGTTTATGAGCTCATCTAAAGAATTTGGATACCTCCCAGTATCCAGCCGGAAGGCTTCAATGGCGGTAGATATCATCTCAAGCTGAGCTTTAGCTATCTCTTCCTTTGATTTTTCATATCTTCCAAGGATGTTTGGCATAACAAGCGCCGCAAGTAAACCGATGATGGCAACGACAATGAGTATCTCCATAAGCGTAAACCCACGCTTTCTTTTCCCTTTTTGTAAGAGATAAAGCATAAAACCACCCCCATAATCTGTTTTTATCTCTTTAAAAAATAAGATACATCAAAGGATTGTCAATAACGCTTAAGAGGCTCTCCAAAAAGAGCCCTATCCTTTGAGACGGAAGCGAAAGACCACCTCGCCCCATGGCTCGAGGTAAAGCCTGTTTTTGCGTCAAAAGATCCTCTTTCTTTCTTCCAGATAAGATAAGGGACCAAAATGTCTCACCTTTCGCTTAGAGTTTGTAATTCTATGAAGTATGATTAAAATAAAATCCTACGGAGGAAAGGGGATGGATAGTTCTTTAAAATTTTTGGGAACAACGGTCATTGCGGTTAGACGAGACGGCAAGGTTGCCATCGGGGGGGACGGGCAGGTCACCTTTGGGAACACCATTCTTAAGCACCGGGCAAGAAAGGTCAGAAGGCTTTACAAAGGTCAAGTCCTCGTTGGTTTTGCCGGAGCAACAGCGGATGCTCTTACCCTTTTTGAAAGGCTTGAAAAAAAGCTTGAAGCCTATAGCGGCCAACTCCTTCGGGCTGCTGTGGAACTTTCCAAAGACTGGAGAACGGATAAAATCTTAAGGCGCCTTGAAGCCTTCCTCATAGCCTGCGACAAAGAGCATATGCTCCTTATCTCTGGAGCCGGAGATGTGGTTGAACCAGACGAAGAGATTATCGCCATCGGCTCCGGTGCCCCTATGGCTCTTTCAGCAGCTAAGGCTTTGCTTCGCTTCACTGACCTTTCTGCAAGAGAAATCGTAGAGACATCTTTAAGGATCGCTGCAGAGGTCTGCATTTACACCAATAAAGAGATTGTGATAGAGGAGCTATGAAGAAGGAAAGAGAGCTTACTCCGAGAGAAATCGTAGCTGAGCTTGATAGATACATAGTCGGGCAAGCCCAAGCTAAACGGGCTGTAGCCATCGCCATGCGAAACCGCTGGAGAAGGATGCACATCGAGGGTCCCATCAAGGAAGAAATTTATCCTAAAAACATCCTGATGATCGGTCCCACAGGAGTTGGAAAGACGGAGATCGCAAGAAGGCTTGCTAAGCTAACCAATTCCCCTTTTATCAAGGTTGAAGCTACCAAGTTTACCGAGGTTGGCTATGTTGGAAGAGATGTAGAATCGATCATTAGAGACCTTGTGCATGTTGCGGTGCAGATGGTTAGAGCTGAAGAAGAAAAAAAGGTCTTAGCTAAAGCTCGCGAAAACGCAGAAGAAAGGCTTGTAGACTTGCTTTTGCCCAAGACTTCAACGAGAGTAGAATACGACCCTCTGACTAGGGAAAAGATGCTCAAAATGTTGAGAAGCGGTGCCCTAAACGACAGAGTCGTTGAGCTTGAGGTTGAGCTTAAGCCTCCTCAACCTACCATCGAGATCTTGGCGGCAAGCGGTCTTGAAGAGCTTGAGATGCAATTAAAGGAGATGTTCTCAGCCTTTTTGCCTTTAAGAGGGAAAAAACGCAAGGTCAAGGTGGCAGAAGCTTTGGAGATCCTTACTAAAGAGGAGGCAAGCAAACTCATCGACATGGACCGGGTGGTTCGGGAAGCTATTCAGCTCACCGAGACAAGCGGAATAGTTTTCATCGATGAGATAGACAAGATCGCAAGCAGGGGCGAAGGTTACGGTCCTGATGTGTCCCGGGAGGGCGTGCAAAGGGACCTACTTCCAATCGTGGAAGGGACCACGGTTAACACCCGCTACGGCATGGTCCGCACAGATTACATCCTTTTTATCGCAAGCGGAGCCTTTCACATCTCTAAGCCTTCAGACCTTATCCCTGAGCTTCAGGGAAGATTTCCCATAAGGGTTGAGCTCTCACCCTTAAGCAAAGAGGACTTCGTCCGAATACTTACCGAGCCAGAAAACGCCATGATCAAACAGTATCAAGCCCTCCTTAAAGTTGAGGGCGTTGAGCTTGAGTTTACAAGGGAAGCAATTGAAGAGATCGCTCAGATGGCTTACGACCTAAACCAGAGGCTTGAAAACATCGGGGCAAGAAGGCTCTACACTGTTCTTGAGAAGCTTCTTGAAGAGGTTTCCTTTAATGCACCTGACATCGCTCCAACGAAGGTTGTCATAACCCAAGAATATGTCAGAGAAAAGCTTGGAGAGGTAATCTCGCAGGAAGAGTTAGCTAAGTTTATCCTCTGATGAGGTCCTCCCGTCCCATCCTGATCGCTACTGGTCTTGTCGGGAATGTTATAGAATGGTATGACTTTGTTGTCTACGGCTACTTTGCTCAGGTCTTTGCTAAGCTTTTTTTCCCAAGCCATGACCCAGTTGTATCTCTAATCCTCAGCTTTTTAACCTTTGCGGTTGGCTTTTTAGCAAGACCCTTCGGGGCTTTGCTTATAGGCTATGTAGCCGACAAAAAAGGAAGAAAACCCGCCCTAGTTCTATCCATCTATCTTATGGCTATTCCTTCCCTTCTCATCATGGTTCTCCCAACCTATCACTCTATCGGGGTTTTATCTTCCATCATCCTTGGAATTC
>Ga0272449_1003259_pt1 | contig 14097 bp, 11 predicted proteins | sample YNPCB0241_FD_198679 | JGI IMG/M metagenome (GOLD analysis project Ga0272449, IMG submission 198679) | Hot spring sediment microbial communities from Yellowstone National Park, WY, United States - YNP-CB-024-1 | ecosystem: Environmental > Aquatic > Thermal springs > Hot (42-90C) > Sediment...
CAAAGAAGTCCGTAGCACCGTAAGGATTATCCTTTTCAATTTTACTATCTGTTACTCCGAGAAAATAAATATATCCATTGTTATAATCTATTGCTATATCAACTCCATAGTCCCACCCTTTGCCAAGACAACCTGTGCAAGGACCAGTACCTACCACTATTGACCACAATTTCTCGCCAGAGGAACTATATTTGACTACAAACATATCGGAAGTTCCAAGAACATAATGGTTATCAAATACACGCGAATAAGTTGTTCCAGCAATATAAATATTCCCATTCGCATCTATTGCTATAGCATCGCCTCTATCCCCTCCATTACTACCGAGTAATCTTGTCCATACTTTATTTCCTGAAGAGTCGTATTTGACAATAAACATATCTGTACTACCTTGGTTAACATTTCCATCAAGGTTCCCTTCAGTCCAGCCAGTAATGTAAATATTCCCATAAGAATCCATTGCTATATCAGTACTCCGATCTCCGCTTGGAGTGCCGAATTGTTTTGCATCCCTGACCGCTAAAACTCTATTTAGTGTTTCTGAGTATAAATCTAAATCTATTAAGTTTGCAGATACAACAATTGCGATAGAAAAACAAAGATACGGGAATTTACTTTTTGCCTTCATTTTTTAATTTCTCTCTTTCTCTTTTTATTATTTTGTGTCTCTGGTGAAGTGCAAAAATTATAAAAAATTCATATCTTCAAAATAAACCAAAAATCAAAAATGTTTTTTTTGAATTTTGCTTTTCCTTATTTAAATGATGTAAAATGTAGATTGTAAGAATCTAACAAAAACTATAAAAGATTGTTTTAAGGGGAGGAAGAGCGAAGTTATGTTAAACTTTTTTGCTATTTTTTTAGCATGTATGTTTGTTATTACAGATAACTTACATGCTGCTGGTAGATATGTTTTAGCGATGTGGCGTGAAGAAGGTTACTACGAGAATAGCTTAAACCTTTCTATTCATGTCTGGGTATTTGACGAGTCCGGAAACCCTGTCCCAGGAGTGCATTGCTATACATCCTGGGGTGTGGATCAGGGGCAAACGGATACAGATGGGCATTGTGAAATTCCGATGAAGAAAGAAGAGGAATATAGGGACGTGATGATTGTTGATGATAAAGGCTCCTCAAGTGATATTACACCTAAGATGACAACACGAAGGAATCCTTACTGGGGTCATTATTCATACGAATGTATTTTCTTGTACAAGTCTGATGACAGCAATCCTGGGACGTTTAATGTAACAGAATTTACCTGTCCACCTCATCCGTCAGAACAGTATCTAGTACCTGGCGATAGCATGACTGTTTCTTATACACGTAGTATTACTTATTATTGGGGTGATTATAAAAGTGCAGGGTTAAAAGTAGAAGACGGTGGTGGTGGCGATGAATTTACATTAGGCAACTGGAGTCAGGAGATTGGGCAGACGTTCGTAGCGAATGGTAACAGGGTCTGGGCGGTGATGTTCCAAGGTGCAATAGGTGATAATTATTCTTTGAAGTGGACTGCGCAAATACTTGAAGATGGTCCTAACGGCAAGCCTGTAGGTCCTGCGGTATCCTTGCCGGAGGAAAAAACTCCTATACTTCGCCCTGTAGTTTGGCCCGTTACCGATGCTCCACAGACAACGCCAGGGAAAACTTATTATTTGAAGATAACGCGTGATAGCGCAGGGCTTAATTACTTCCACTCAGTATGCAATAATTACCCAAATGGCTGTGTATACGAAAATGGTAACCCATTACCAGATTACGATATGAAAGCAATCATAATAGAAATGAACTACACACTTACAGGACCCACAGGTACAGTAAAAGGTGTAATAAAGGATGCCGCCACTTCTATACCAATAGATAACGTGAAGATTCAGGTAAAGCAAGGTACCACGGAAAAGGTCACCTACTCCAAGATTGATGGTACATATAGCCAAACGTTGCCGGTAGGGACTTATGATATTACGGTCTCTAAGCCTGGCTATCTTACACAGACAAAAACTAACATCTCTGTAGGCGATAGCCAGGTTATTGTGCAAAATTTTGCCTTAGAAAGAGACCCTTCTGTAGTGCCTATTGTGTTACGCTTCTCTAACAATAGCTTTGAGTCAGGGTTAGAGAGTTGGACTCAACATCCTGTCCAAAACGTCTCCTATTCGTATGATACGTCAACAGCGCACACAGGTGCACGGTCTGCTAAAATTAGCTGCACAGATCCTGCCGGGAGCGGTTATGCGCACCTCTGGCAGGCAACATCAACAAATGCCGTCACAGCTGGCGAATTCTACAAATTCACAGTCTGGGTGAAAGGACAGAATGTGAGCAAAATAAACGAGCAAGTAATTGGCCCAGGTGTACGTATTGGCTGGGCAAATAATTGGTTTACTCAGCCTATACGTGACGACTGGATAAAAGCCCCAACAGGCACTTACGACTGGACACCGTTAAGTTTAATAGTGCAGGCGCCACGTGGTGCACAGCAACTACAAGTTGCGTTGTTCCTTGAGAGCTCAACCGGCAGCATATGGTTTGATGACGTGAATGCTGAAGAAGGCGCAGATACTACACCACCGCCGCAACCTACACTACAAGCACCACAGAATAACTATACCATAACATCTTTACCGTATACATTTGATTGGTCGGATGTGAATGATAGTAATACTGGTGGAAGTAACCCTTGTGTGTATCACCTGCAGATAGCTAAAGATCAATCATTTAGTTCACCGGAAGTTAATGAGCCTTGGTTGCAACAATCACAATATACTCTCACATCCATTCCTAATGGCACATACTACTGGCGTGTACGCGCAAAGGATAGTTCAGGGAACGCAAGTAATTGGACAAGCGCATGGGCTGTAATTGTTGATGTACCTACTTCTGGTGATAAGACACCGCCACCTGCTCCTACATTGCAGTCGCCGCCGGATGGCTACACAATAGCATCTTTACCATATACATTTGATTGGACAGACGTGAACGACAATAACACTGGTGGAAGCAACCCTTGCACGTATGAGATACAGATAGACAATGACAACTCGTTTAGTTCACCGGAAGTCAATCAGTCAGGGCTGACACAGTCGCAGTATACGCTCACGTCATCCATCCCTAATGGTAGATACTATTGGCGTGTTCGCGCAAAGGATAACGCGGGGAATACAAGTGTGTGGTCAAGCACAAGGACTGTAACCGTCAATGTTTCCACTTCTGGGGATAAGACACCGCCACCTGCTCCTACATTGCAGTCGCCACCAGATGGCTACACAATAGCATCTTTACCGTATACATTTGATTGGTCAGACGTGAACGACAATAACACTGGTGGAAGTAACCCTTGCACGTATGAGATACAGATAGACAACGATAATTCGTTTAGCTCACCTGAAGTCGATCAATCAGGGCTAACACAGTCGCAGTATACGCTCACGTCGTCCATCCCTAACGGCACATACTATTGGCATGTCCGTGCAAAAGATAGTGCAGGAAATTTAAGTGACTGGACAAGTGCAAGGACTGTAATTGTTAACATTGGGGCACCTAAAGTAGATAGAATAAAAGTTGTGCCCAATTTTGTTAGTAAGGGTACCGCGAATAACGTGAAGCTGGAATACCATGTTTCTTCGCCAGGGGAAATACGTATCAGGATTTACTCAGTAGATGGGCAACTTGTGAAGGAGATTACGAAAATTAAACAACAAGGCGGTGTATATGAAGAGACGTGGCGTATGCAAGATGACAATGGTGCGGAGCTGCCCAGCGGTATATATCTTATATACTACACTACAGATAAAACAACAACGCCATTAGTTGAAAAAGTCATCTACGTGAAATAGCAGTTAAATGTTATTTAGGTTACTTATAATTACTTTCATTGTTTACTTCTCGTCAATTGCTTACATTCATCCGGAGGAGCTACATTTCGGCATTATTTCTGTGGTAAGGAAAAAAATTGAAGAGCTGCTTGCAGAGGAAGTGAAGAAAGACAAAAAAGATAGCCCACCAAAAGTCGTTATCCTTTCTCCAGCAGCTAACTCAGAGCTATCCGGCAAAGTTGAAATAATTGCTGAAGCCTCAGATGATAAAGGTATTGCTAAAGTTGAGTTTTACATTGACGCTATCCTGAAATCTACTTCCACAGCAGCACCGTATAGCTACAGCTGGGATACTACACAATACAGCAATGGCCCTCACACGGTAAAACTTATAGCGTACGACACTATTGGGCAGAGCGCAAGTGTTTATCGTATAGTAATAGTGAACAACGTAGACAGAGCACCGTCAGCTTCTATTATTGCGCCAGTTGAAGGCTCAACAGTCACTATGACGGTGAATGTTGTTGTTGCAGCGTATGACGATAAAGGAATAAGTAAAGTAGAATTTTACATTGACGATGCACTTAAATTTGTTAGTGCAACTTCTACTGCGCCATCTTCTTACACCTGTTCATGGAGCTGGGATACTACGCAATACAGGGAAGGTTTACATACAGTCAAAGTAATTGCTTACGACAGTATCGGGCAAACTGCAGCTGCGCAGTGCACAGTAACAGTGAAATACTCGGGGGACAGCGGCGTTAGCGATAAATTTATACAGAATGGCAATTTTGAGCAAGGCTATAGCGACTACTTCCCTAACGTGCCGAAATACTGGGAACCTGAGCTGCCACAGAAAAACTACTCTTCAGTGTTATCGCTTGACCAAAGTGTTGTATGGGAAGGGATGTATTCTTTACGTATGGTGGCACCGCAGAATGGCGAGTGGGACGTTGGCCCAATATTTCAGACTTCGGATTACGATACAGTTACTCCTGGGAAAACTTATGAACTGACGGCATGGATAAAATCCGAAGGTAAAGAGTGGCAGAATGAGTGGTATGTGATTACTATGCAATGGATGACTAACGATGGGCAGCCGCTTGGCGAAGTAACAATACCTGAGAGTGACAGGACACCAGTCAACTACGATTGGAAGAAGTTCACTATACGTGGTGTGGCACCAGAGGGGGCAAGAAGGCTACGTGTTAAGTTGCTTCAGCATTTTGGGCACGGTAAAACGTGGTTTGACGATATAAAAGTGAAAGAAATTAATCAGTAACAGCTTTATGATTTTAGTACATTTTTTGTGGGATGTTGTTCCTGGATTACTGTCTCTACTATACTCGCTCCTTGCGGTGTAATATAGTAGAGCAGGTACACGCCACTTTGTACGTCACTGCCTGTGTTGTCCCACATATCCCATGTTTCCTCATGCAGTCCTTCATTACTATATTTAACAATTTCTCTTACAAGTCTACCATCTAAAGAATATATTTTAATATGCACAGTGCCTGCTGTAGAGACGCTGTATTCCAAATTTACTCTATTCCCAGTTCCAGCAGTTTTAATAACAAAATTGGGTTTAACTTTTATCACGTCCTCTGTTGGTGTTGTAACATTAACTGTGATTGTCCAAGTATTAGACCAACCGCTATAATTGTTAGCATTATCTTTTGCACGAACTCGCCAATAGTATACACCGTTACCAAGCGATACGCTGTAGTTTGAACTTGTAAGCTCTATTTGGTTAACAATAGGTGATGAAAAATCGTTGTTATCATCAACTTGTAACTCATACTTTACTGGCGGCGTTTTGTCATCAGATACATCAGTCCAGTCAAACGTTATCGGTAACGATGTAACTACGCTGTTATCAGCAGGCGAGATTAACGACGGTGTTTGTGGCGGTGTTGTGTCGCTTGGTGTTGAGGTAGACTTTCCCATTATACTATAAACCCAGTAATAATATTCATTCCAATCGTTTGTGGAACTAATAAAATCTATCCTTACTGTAATACTACTCTTACCAGAAGTTATACTTGCTGGTAGCTGGAATTCTGAATCTAACCACGCATCGTTGCTTTGCGGTGTATACCAACACCCGACCTTTACACCATCTACGGAAAGTAGCCCTTTTTGTCTACCAACCTGTTGGTATAATCTACGTCGTAAAAGAACACCGATATTATTTGATGAGATTTTAACAGTAAACTGAGAATATCCTTTGAACGCACGTCCATCGTCACCAACTGCAATACCTTTATTAACACCTTCGTAAGAAGACTCGCGGTATCCGGACCATGTCTGGCCAGTGATAACATAATTATGTTCATTCTCGGAGATAGTATTTCCTACATCATATACATGGTTTTTAATAAATGTTCCATTGTGAGCAATTTTATTTTTATACTTTCTATTTCACCGGGTCCTGTGAGGTTAGCAATAGTAAACGTAGCACCGTTATTTATAACAACAGTATTAGAAATTGTCTGGTTCCCCGTTGTAGGTTTAGGGTCGGTACCAACGTTATTCCACATATTACGTATCTTAGTAATATCTTCTTTCCCAGTGAAACTTTCCACATACGTATCATCGTCATATAGGTGATAGGTGATATGAAATACCGTGGTTGTCCAGTACATTTTATTATTAACGATTTCTTGAACGGTATCGGTAAATAGCAATAAAACCCGCCAGAAGATACTGCCCTGTTACCAACCAATGGCGCAAGAAATGGCGATACTGTTCCTGAAAAGAATTCATCAAAACTCATATTTATTCTTGGAGCAGGTTCACCGTCAAAATAGAACTTTAAGGTGCCAAAATCTGTATCACTTCTTCTTGTCGCCCAAATACGGTATATACATCCGGGGCCACTTGAATCAAATATCACGTACTCTGTACCATCCATATAAAGATATGAAGAATATCCGCTAAAACCATCATCGTTGCCACCAGCTCTATCGTAACTTGAGAGTTGCAAACATCTAATACCTTGTTTAAGAACAGGCAATAAATCAATACGTTCCAATAGTTCAAGCCCTATTACTGGCGGTGTAATAGAGTTGAGAAAGGCGCTAAAATGACAATAATATGAAATATTTGCTATAGCTGTACAAAAATTTTTCATCATAAAATGTTTTACAAATGATTCATAAGCCTTCATATATAAAAATCAAACAATACCTCTCTCTACAAGGGCTTCTGCAATCTGCACAGCATTAAGTGCTGCGCCCTTCCATAAATTATCGCTCACTATCCACAACACAACACCTCTCTCCGTAGAAATGTCCTCCCGTATACGACCAACAAAGGTGTACTCGTTATATTCTGCATCTATGGGCATCGGGTATTCTAATCTTTCTACATCGTCCACAACCTTCACACCGGGCGCACCACTCAATATCTCACGAACCTCCCCAGGAGTAACCTTCCTCTCGGTCTCTATCCACACGCTCTCCGAATGCGCACGTATCACCGGCACACGAACACACGTTGCGGAAATCTTCAAATCCTGACGCGACATGATCTTCTTCGTCTCGTTCACCATCTTCATCTCTTCCTTAGTGTAGCCATTCTCAAGAAAAACATCAATATGCGGGAACAAATTGAAAGCTATACGGTAGGGGAACTTGCCGCCAGGCACACGCGGTATCTCCTCTCCAGCGAGGAACTTCCTGCTTTGCTCAAGCAGCTCATTTATTGCGCGCCCGCCAGCACCAGAAACAGACTGGTACGTGGAAACTACGACTCGCGTAATCTTTGCATACTTATCTATAGGATGTAGCACTACAACCATTTGTATAGTTGAGCAATTAGGGTTGGATATGAGCTTTTTGTCTTTACTGAGGACGTGCACGTTGACTTCCGGCACAACTAAAGGTATCTCCGGCTCCATACGCCACGCACTTGAGTTATCAATTACGAAAACACCTTTATTTACGAACAGCGGCGCATACTCGCGCGATACCGCTGCACCTGCAGAAAATAACGCAATATCCAGGCCGCCCGGTATGTTCTCCGGCGATAACCTTACGACCTTACACTCTTCCCCTCTGAATTTTATAATTTTACCTTCTGAGCGCTCTGAAGCAAATAAGTATAATTTATTCACTGGGAAATTGCGCCTCTCAAGCAAAGAAACCATCTCAAGCCCAACGGCACCAGTAGCGCCTACTACTGCTACATTGTACACCTTCATGGCTACTTACCTTCCCTTTTCTACAAAAATAACGTTATTTTTACAACACATTTCTCCTAAAAGTGCGCCCATTGAGGCACCAATAGCATCCCATGCCAAATCCTTATAGCTGAAATGCTTCTTCACTCGCCAGTCATAATACTCCTTTATTAAACCCAACAGCACCGCCGAGGTTATTGATACACACTTTGCCCCCATATCATTCCTTGTTGCTACAAAGTATACACTATATATACTAAATCCTACGCACAAAGATATACCAAAATGCAAAACCTTGTCCCCGCTAAACCATAAATCTACATTCATATATACTTGCTGCTGTGTATCACTACAGTAACAAGCATTGCGTAAAAGTAAAAAAATAAGCACAAAAATCGCAAGACATGCTCTCCAAAACATTTTTTTAGCACTTACTTCGCTTTGGAATATTATTTATCAAATGTGCAACTATAGCTGCACCGTAGCCATCGTCTATGTTCACGGAGACCAAATTTGCCGAGCAGGACGCTAAAATCGTGAACAGTGCCGAGAAGCCACCTAAAGCCACACCATATCCTACAGAAACAGGTACGCCAATCACAACCTTGTCCACGAGTCCTGCAATAACGCCAGGCAGCGCACCTTCCATGCCTGCACATACTATTATGCACCTTGCGCGACGCATCTCACTCAAATGTTTAAACACGCGGTGGATACCACTAACACCTATATCATATATACGCGTAACTTTATTACCCAAAAGCTCTAACGTGACTGCCGCCTCCTCAGCTACAGATACATCTGCAGTCCCTGCAGACACAACACACACATTCCCGCGCAGCCTCCCCACACCTCTCTTACTTACAATACTTCCGAGACGCGCTCTCTCATGGTACACCATCTGCGGGAAATGCTCTTTTATCTCTGTAAATAGAACCTTATCCATACGTGTAAGTATTATAGGCGAAACGTTGCCTTCCAAGAATATCTCTATTATTTTAATAATTTCATCTTTGCTTTTCCCAGGACAATATATAGCCTCGGGGAAATTTTGCCTCTTACAGCGCTCCAAATCCGGCTCTACAAAATTGTATCTCATTTTTTTCCCACCTTTCATCACAACGTCAACTCAGGCAACACTTTGCCTTCAAAAAGGTAAGAATACTTTCTCCCTAAGTATTTCATCCTGTAATACCCGCAAGAGGCCACCATTGACGCATTATCCGTGCACAGTGCCACCGGCGGACAATACACTCTTATGTCCTCTTTAGCTGCCTCTTCTAACATCATCTTGCGTAAGAAAGAATTTGCGCTGACGCCGCCACCTAAAAGCACCTTCTTCACTCGCATCCTTCTCGCAGCCGCCATAGTCTTATCAACCAGCACTTTCATCACGTTCCTCTGGAACACGTACAGCAGCCTCAATAATTCCTTCTTAGGAATGTTGAACTTGCCATTTTTCCTACTATAATTTTTCTCCACATAGTATATCACTGCAGTCTTTATCCCAGAAAAGGAAAAATCGTAGCTCTCTTTACTCGGGAAAGGATACGGCAAAAATGTAGCCTCGCTGTCTTCTACAATAACAGGAGCATTTCGCAGAAGTTTATCAATCACAGGACCACCGGGGTAGCCTAAGCTTAAAAACTTCGCTACTTTATCTAACACTTCGCCGCAGGCGTCATCGCGCGTCCTGCCTAAAACTTCATAACTACAAAATTTTTCCGAGAGCACGAGCTCCGTGTGTCCCCCAGAAACTATTAATGCCAAAAATGGCGGTGAAAGCTCCTCCTCGGGCCATGCAAGGAAATTGGCAAATATATGCCCTTCTAAGTGGTTCACAGGTATGAAAGGCTTACGCTTTATGCACGACAAAGTCTCGCCAACTATAGCACCAATAAATAAAGAGCCCACCAGGCCAGGACCAATGGTCACCGCTACAGCGTCTATATCTCCCCCAACTTTCCTTAGCGCCCTCTCCAGCAAAATATTTATAACCTCCACGTGCTTCCGAGAGGCAATCTCCGGCACTATACCGTAAAACTTGCGGTGATACTTCTCCTGCGATGCTACAAAATTGCACAGCACCCTCCTGCCATCCTCCACAACAGCAACTGCAGTCTCATCACACGATGTCTCTATGCCTAAAACTTTCATAAAAATATATTATACAAAATATCCTCACTTGCCAAAAATATAGGATACTACAAAAAAAACACTCACTTCCCACATCAACAAATAAAAACCCCTCCGCAAGCAAAATGCTACGTTAATTCCAGTAAACAAGTTTTATATTTGGGGACTCTGTCCCCAAACCCCTGCTACTTTCTTTAATAAGAAAGTAGCAAAGAAGCACGTTCTTTAATAGGAGCTGGGGGACGGGGGTGTATCGTGTGCATGAACATATACCACATTCACAGATGAATCTTGAATCTTTTTTGGACCATTTATTCTTTTATATAAAATATTGAGTAGACACCCCCGTCCCCCAGCTCCTTATAAGATTGAGTTTCTTTTGCTTCTTTTCTTTATTAAAAGAAAAGAAGCAGGGTTCGGGACGGAGTCCCGAGAAATAATAAAAACTTGTTTACCGGAATTACGAAGCATTATTTTGCGGAGGGGCTTTTATTTTAATTTTATGGCCAGCCGGCGTCTGTAGCTATAATTGAGACATCAATTCTTTGTTTATCTTCCGAAGCGATAGCCTTTGGAGTTAAAATCTTCAGCCAGAGGTACCTTGTTGACTGCTCAACACTATAATGTTCTGGCACAACGCCTACACCCGTGTATGTGCCATTGATAGAGAAAGTAGTTATTGTGCACTCGTAAGCCGTTGTAGAGAGCTTATCTTCGTCTCCGAAGTCGTTACTTCCGGGCTGTGTTGTAGAAGAGTGGAAAGCCGCCCACAACACAAACTGGTTCACATCGTTAGTTACAGCGAGCACCCACGAGGAGGGTACCGAGTTTGAGCCTTTCAGCTTATAAGTCTCCTTAACGTTCCCGTTATTGCGCACCCATATTGCTATAGTAGACACGGAGGAGACGTTAACGGTTAAAGTGCCAAAGTCATAGTAAGTATTTGGCTCCACGAGGTCAACGCTGAGCAGCACGTACTGTGCCCATGCAGTTGCGCCATTAGATATATCCGACCATGCACCATAATTATCGGACGTCCACAGACGGAAATAGTACGTCACACCCTCCAATAAGCCCGTAACGGTAAAGTACTGTGGCGTGCCTTGTGCTACAGGCCCTGTAGAAATTATTATATGTGGCTTTGTTGGGGACCTATCCCACCAGGAAGGATCTGTAGCTTCTGCAGTTACTGAAGTATACTGTATGTAATAAGTTGAGCCTGCAGGTAAAGGCAGCTCACCGAAATTATCCCCAGGTGCCGTCCACGCTAAGTCTATAGTTCTGCCGTAGAAGCCTGTGGAAGCCCTCAAGTCGGTAACTGCAGAAGGACGTATAGGTCTCACGTAGAGAGACGTCAGGTTAGACTTTGGCGAGACGTTGCACTCTTCATCAAACGTCCACAGGCGGAAATAATATGTAACGAAAAGCGTCAAAGAAGTGACGTGCACACATGGGGAGCCTGCTGTAACACTGTATGTGGAGATAACGATAGTTGGCCGCGAGGAGACACCTACAACCCACGGGTTCCAAATGCTATCGTCTATTACAAAGCTGCTGTATTGTATCCTGAACTGCGCAGTAGTATTCTCTGAGATACCGAGGTTTGCCCAAACATCAATCCTTGCAGGTGTGGTGAAATCGTTGCATGGTGCAGTCCAAGTGAGCCTCACCTTGCCGTCTTGCGTAACATCTAAGGAGGCGGTGAAGTCCGTAACTTTACCCGGCGGGAAAAAGTCCGCCCCATAATAGCCACCAATACATGCAACATTATCATAATCAGAAAGTGTCGCATTACCTACTGAGTAGCCTAAGCCACACCCTGAAGTCACCACTACCTCAAGAAGATAATCCGGTGGCGCATTATGTGGCGTTATGTTATCAAAAACAGACACCCTAATAGCAGAAATTGGTAAAGGCTCACTGGAAATGTTAGAATTAAAAACGAGCGCTGCTGCAACTACAAAAAATAACATTACCACCTTCAATATTGTTGTTATTGAAACTTTTGTTAGCAAGCCTTTCCCCAGGATAGACATTTTTTTATCCCTTCCCTAAAGTAGCTATGTCATGATATTCTTTTTTTGCTGGTGTTACGCAGGCTAAAATTGTAGCCTGCGGCTGCCGAAAAATTAAAATCATAAACTCGGTATTTACCAGCCATAAAAAATTATACTAAATTATTCACCTAATTTTTTAAGCTCTTCTTCTACTGGAGTCAAATCTACACCAGTGCCTTCGTACTTCTTCAATAGGCGCTTGAGTATCATTATACGTTCTGCATTGCTCGCACCGCCTTTCACCATCTTCGTATAATACTGCCAGGAGGTTCTGAACTCGTCGGACAACTTCTTCTGTAAGGCATACAGCCTCTTTAGTTCTTCCTCCGCAAGGAACACGTTCACTCCGGGCACTTTCTTGTACTTGTCTATTATACCTTTTATCTTTTCAATAGCGTCAACAATCTTCATCTCGTCTCGCTTCCTGTTATATTCCGCAAACTCTTTCTCAAAATCACGCTGTGCCAACGTAGGAGTAGGAGTAGGTGTAGGTGTAGGTGTAGGTGTAGGTGTAGGTGTAGGTGTAGGTGTAGGTGTAGGTTTCTTCTTCTCGAGAGCTGCGAGCTTCTCGCGTAGCGCTTTTATCTCCTCTTGCGCTTTCGTGTATTCTTGCTGTGTAGCCTGATACGTTTCCATAAGCTGCTGCTTCTCTGCAATCTCCTTCTCCAGCTGCTTCTTAAGTTCTGCTATATCCTCAACTTCTTCCTTCACTACAGGGCCGAAACGCACTGTAAGAGATACTTTATGGTCCCCGTAGGTGTCACGGATGCCACTCAAAGGATACATAAGTGCATAGTCTACGTTTAACCAGTTAATGCGGTATCCTATGCCGAAAGACAACTTTGCGTAGTTACGTGCACCAATGCCGACACCAGCACGTATCACTAAGCCTACACGCAAGAAATGCTTTTCGCAGTTCCCGACTAAGCGCCAGTCTGCACTCTTAGCAAAAGATTTTATCATAAAATCACTGCCTACCACAAGACCATCTTCTGCCGCAACATAAGACAACCCCGCACGGAATGTTATAGGTAAAAAGCTATACTCATCCTGCCCGGATAAAGAAACATTCCCAGGAACTACGTTCATCACAGAAAGACCAAAACGATAATTCTTACCTATCTTATACTGAGAGCCTATATCCATAGTGAAAGTGAATTTCTCTCTACCGTAGGTGTCAAATAAAGGATCCCTTTTACCAAGTTCAGGCGGCTCCGGGAAACTAACACCGCCACCACCACCAGTAGGAATTGCATTCTCTGTATACTTATCGCTTCCATAACGTAAGTGTAGCAACTTAAAGTTAACACCTAAGGATAGAGATTTAAACAACACCTTCCTGCGGGCATATGAAATCCTAAACTCGTTCTCAAAGTAAAGCTCCGAGAGGCCTAAATGCACCCAAGAAAAACCAAAACTGCCGACATGCCTCACCGGGAAGCCCATTGATAGGAAGGTATGGCTGAAGTCTGAATTATCGTCAAGGTGCGTATTGAGCTTGCCATAGTATAAGCTTACCTCAGTCCGCTCTAAATTAGCCATCCCGGAGGGATTATAATACATTGCATAGACGTCATCTGAGATAGCAGTATAGCCTCCGCAAAGCGCGCTCACGCGTGCCCCCGGGAGAAGGTCTTCAAATGCGCCATATAATAAATCACAAACACACACTGCAAAAGTAAGAAAACAAATACTTATCAAAATAATACAGTAATTGCGTCTGCTGACATCACTCATACTTATAATACGTTGCATTTTTTTAACTCACTCCTTTCCAAAATATTATTTTCTTCCTTTTTTCAGGCAGGGAGGATGCTGTCCATCTTCTCCCCCGCAGAGAAGATTAAATACCGATGAGCATCCCTCCCCTGCCCGTTAATCATATTTCCGTAATTGTGTATCT
>Ga0272449_1003263_pt1 | contig 14078 bp, 11 predicted proteins | sample YNPCB0241_FD_198679 | JGI IMG/M metagenome (GOLD analysis project Ga0272449, IMG submission 198679) | Hot spring sediment microbial communities from Yellowstone National Park, WY, United States - YNP-CB-024-1 | ecosystem: Environmental > Aquatic > Thermal springs > Hot (42-90C) > Sediment...
ACTCGCACAGTCGCCACAGCCCATACAGAATCGGCGTATCGCCCTTGCGCCACTTGAAGCGGTCTACCCCCTCCACTTTCTCCTCCGTGAGGCGGTATTGCACAGCGTGCAGTTCGCCTTCGCGCTTGAGGTAGGGGATTGCAATCCCGCCGTAGGGGGCTTCGGGCGCGTGTCCAGCAGGGATCTCGTGCGCATGCCACGCGCGAATTTTCTCGGCGGTCAGTCGCTTAGCTGCAGCGAGTTCGTCGATTGACACAGGGTCGTATTGCTCGGCTCCCTGTTGCTGCCGATTTCGGCGAGGCGCAATCGGGCGGGCGGTTGCAGGCTGCACGCCTGCTAGTCGCTCTAACGCCTCGCGCACGGCGTCCTGTGAGCAGCCCGCGAAGCACTTCCACAGCAGCGTGCCGTCCGCTTTCTCGGTCAGGCTCAGGCTCGGATTGGCGTCGTCATGCGCAGGGCAGTGTGCCAGCACATGCCGTTCGCCGTTGCGCTTGCTCACGCGCTTTGTGCGCAAGTGGGGTAGAATTGCGTCCAGCGTGAGCAGTTGCGGGGTGTGTCGGCGCGTCATGCGTCGCTCACCCCCTTAGCATTCTGCAACGCTTCCTGCTCGCGTCGAATCGCCTCTGCTTCCTCTCGAAGTGCTTCGGCGAGTATTGCCCTCAGCTCGTCGCCGAGTCGTCGGAAGTTGCGCTTCGCACGCCTACGCAACGCCTCATAATACGAGTCGTGTAGCCCGTATAAGAGTGCCTTCACAGTGTTCATACTGTGAGAGATTATGACAGCAGAGGTATGGCACTTATCAACAGGGGAAGTCTATAGGGGTAATTTTCGTCGCCTAATCGCGGGGTTTCCGTGTTTTACGGCGTGCGACACACTCGGCAGGAATTCCGAGTATCGCCATGTTCTTCAGGGTATCCTCTCGCGCCTTCTTGGGACTCGCAAGCCCTGTTTCGTAAGCCACCTCTTTCCACAGTTTTTTCTTTATCACGGCTAAGTATATTCTCCTTGCCGCAAGTTGCAAGTAGGTATCACTAAGCGTGCGGTTGTAGTGTCGTGTCGGTTTCACTCGCTCGGCGCAGGCGTTGTAGTAGCTCTTCAGAATCGCCTCTATATGCTCAAGCAGTGCGCTCTCGCTAATGTAAAGATTCGGGAACCGTTCGCGGTATTCCCGTATCGCTTTCTGCAGGTAGGTTTCGGGTTCGAATGTGTCCCGCGATATAGGTATTGCGGTACAGACTCGCCGAATGTATTCCGCTTGTGTTTCAGTAGTAGGATCAGGTTCTGGAAGGCACTTCAAGGGCGGTTCTGGGAATTCTGGCTCCAGCTTGGCGATTAGCCCGCTGCCGTCCTCTGCTGCTCGAATCACCACCACTTGCCCTGTTGGAGTTTCCCCAATCATTCGCCCCTGCAGCCGTTGCAGCTCATAAGCAGCAGGATCAGGCGCATAGCGGGCAAAAAACGCGCGTGTTTCTGGAGGCGTCGCTGCTTCGTGTTCGAAGGCGCGGGCGATTATGCGAGGTAGTTTCCAGCGCGTGCAGAATTCGCGCAGTTCGGTAAGCATGCGACAGTGAACGGCTTGGTCGGCACGCATGCGCTCTTCAGGGCTGAGGTCGGGATTCTCAACCCGCTGCCAGAGTTCGGTAAGCTCGGCGTCTTGCGACAGCTTGGTCTTTATGCGCTCCCAGTCGGCGCGAAAGTCGCTATCGCCCCAAAGCTCGGCGAGGTAGTATCGCGCGAGTTGTTGAACCTTGCAACGCATGCTAATCACCGCCTGAAACCCCTGCCAAGCCTCCCGCTCAGGCGGTCATGCGGTCGGCTTGGCAGGTTGGCTCAATTGTACCTCGCGTGCTGGAAATTGCGCAAGCGTTGCGCTATTTTCGCGTGTGCTTGCGCAGGTTATTCAGCGGGCTATGCTGCTGGTGTGCCTGTTTCAGGTCGGCTTCCACCAGCGCGAGGTATTGGCGTAGTACCGTGTAGTTCGAGTGTCCCATGAGTTGGCGCAGGTGTTCGAGGTCGATTCCGTTGCGCAGGCTCCAAGTGGCGAAGGTTCTCCTGAAGGTGTGCGCTCCCAGCGGTCGATTCAGCCCAGCACGCTTACCGATTCTGCGTATGGCGAGTTTCAGTCCGTGCAGCGTCAGTGCGCCTTGCTCGCCCCACCACAGCGGGGAGTCTTCCTGCAGGGGGTAGGGGCAGGCGTTCAGGTATCGCTTCAGGGCAAGGCGCACCTCGTGCGACAGAAAGACCACGCGCTGCTTCCCGCCCTTGCCGCGAATGAACAGCGCGTTTCGCGAGGCGTCCTCTACCGTGAGGGCGTGCGCCTCATGGATTCTCAGCCCTGTGTCCAGCAGCAGGAGGCACAGAGCCTTATCGCGCAGCCTCAGCCACTCCTTGCCCTCGCACGCTTGCAGAATCTGCTCCACTTCGTCGGGGGTCAGGGCAGGTTTCACCTTCGGCGGCACTTTGGGTTTCTCCACTCTCTGGAACGGGTTGTTCGCCGTGAGTTCCTCACGCATGCACCACCGCCAGAAGAGTTGCGCCGTTTCGTAGCAGTCGTGCAGCGTGTGTTCCGCAAGCCCGCTGGCGCGTCGCTCCACCAGCCAGCGTCGTATGTGCGCAGGTCTTACGGCGTCGAGGGTGTGGCAGCCCTGTCGGGCGAGGCACTGCAGAAAGCTTCGCAGGTGATAGGCATAGCACAGCAGCGTGCCTGCTTGCAAGCCTTTCGCGTGCAGCGCGTCGAGGTAGAGTTCGATTGCGTCGAGGATCTCGAATCTAGGGTTCACAGCGACACAGAATCCTTGAATTTGAGTTGAAAAAGGCTCAGCTGGGAGAGCGCTAGAATCGCACTCTAGAGGTCGGGGGTTCGAGTCCCCTCCGCTCCACCACCATTCCCTTGTACACTTGGAACGCCAATCGGCTACGGATGGGGTGTCCCCCGTGCGATTCCGATACGAGCTTAGTGTTCTATTCCGCATAGACAGTGTGTTCCACAAAATCTCATTTTTCTCCAAACGCTTGCAGGAATCTCCCCTGTGTTTTCCGTAATTATTCGCAGGAGGCAGAAACGATGTCCCACATCACGCGGATTCGGACGCAGATGGTGGAGCAGGAGTACCTGACGAAGGCGTTGGACGACCTCGGCTACACCTACGAGGTGGAGCGGGGCGATCAGGTGCGCGTCGAGCTGCCAGGGTTCCTGCGACGGCGAGTGCTTTTCAGCAAGCGCGGCGACGCCTACGAGTTGGTGGGCGACTTCTGGGGCATGGGCAACAAGCCACAAGAGATGCTCAAGCAGCTCACCCCGCGATACGCCTACCATGCGACGATGGCGAAGCTCAGCGAGCAGGGGTTCACTCTGGCGTCGGAGGAGCGCGAACCGAACGGGCGCGTGCGCCTGCTGCTGCGGCGCGTCGGCTAATAAGGAGGACGACTATGCGCGTAGAAGAGGTTGAGGTGATTATCCACCCTGACGGGCGCGTCGAGATTCAGGTCTTCGGCGCGGAGGGCGCGAAGTGCTTGGACATCACGCGCGACTTGGAGGCGGCGCTGGGCAACCAGATTGAGTCGCGCACGATGACCGCCGACGCCGTCGCTACCGTACAGGAGGAGGTCGCCGCACACGAGATGGCGCACACGGGCAGGGGGTAGCCTCGATGGCGGCTGAGGGGGCGCGCCGTCCGCGTCGCCTGCGCCTGCATGCGTTCATCCCGCACAGTCGCGCGAACGGACCTGGCTGCCGCGCCGTCGTGTGGGTGCAGGGCTGCACGCTCGGCTGCCCTGGCTGCTTTAACCCCGAAACGCACGACTTTCGCGGCGGGCAGTGGGTAGGCGTCGACGAGCTGTTCGAGCGCATCCACACGCTGCAGGGCACGATTGAAGGCATCACGGTCAGCGGCGGCGAGCCGTTCCAGCAACGCCCTGCCTTGCTCGCTCTGCTGCAGCGCGTCCGCGCGGAGACCGACCTCAGCGTGCTGGTCTTCACGGGCTACACTTGGGACGAAACCCAGCGGTTCCGCGAGACCGCCGCGCTGCTGCAGTGCATCGATGTGCTGATTGCGGGGCGGTACGACGATCGGCTGCGCTTGGCGCGCGATTTGCGCGGCTCGGCGAACAAGACCGTCCACCTGCTCACCCCTCGCTACGGGCTGCACGACCTGCAGCTCACGCCCGTCAGCGAGGTGATTATCGAACCCGACGGCACGGTCGTGATTAGCGGGATTGACCCGCTTCGGTGGCAATAACAATTAAACGGGGGTCGCACGATGCTAACCAACGAGCTGGAACTCTACATTCGGGCGCGGTTTACGCTGATTGTGCTGACGACGGTTGAAGAGGAGCGCGCGCTGGAGCTGATGCGCCAACTGTGCGAGCGGATGCGTCGCCCGTGTATCAGCTGGGATGTGGCGGACGGCTTCCAAGCGGTGGTGAATGTGCAGGGCGCGCTGCCCAGCGCCCGCGACCCGCTTACCGCGCTGGAGCAAATCGACAAGTGGGACGGCAGCGCGCTGTTTGTGCTGAAAGACTTCCACGAGGCGTGGGCGAACCCGCAGGTCAAACGCAAGCTGCGCAATGTCGCCCAGCGGCTCAAATACACGCACAAGAGCATCGTCGTCACCACGCCGATGGCGCAAATCCCGCCTGAGTTGCGCGACGAAGCCGTGCCGCTGGAGCTGCCGTTGCCCAGCGCACAGGAGCTGGACACTGTGCTGGAGCGGCTGCTGCAGACGCCTGGCGTGAAGTCGCAGTTGACCCCGCTGGGACGCGAGAAACTGCTGCAAGCCGCGCTGGGGCTCACGGCAGCGCAGGCGCAGCGCGTGTTCGCCAAAGCCATCGTCGCCGACGGCGCACTGGACGACCGCGATATTGCGCTCATCACCGAAGAGAAAAAGCAGGTGATTCGCGAGAGCGAGGCGCTGGAGTTCTACTCGGTCTCCGAGACGATTGAGGATGTCGGCGGGCTGGGCGTGCTGAAGCAGTGGCTGCGGTTGCGCGAGCGGGCGTTCACGCAGCAGGCGCGCGAGTACGGGCTGCCCGCCCCCAAAGGCGTCGCGCTGATTGGCATCCCTGGCACAGGCAAGAGCCTCGTCGCCAAGACCATCGGCGGGCTGTGGCGATTGCCGCTGCTGCGCCTCGATGTCGGTGCGCTGTTCGGCAGCCTCGTGGGCGAGTCGGAAGAGCGCACACGGCGCGCCCTGCACCTCGCCGAGACCATCGCCCCCTGCCTACTGTGGATCGACGAGATGGAGAAAGCCCTCGCGCACGGCGGGCTGGACAGCGGCACCAGCACCCGCGTATTCGGCACGATTCTGACCTGGATGCAGGAGAAGACCGCGCCTGTGTTCGTGGTCGCCACCGCCAACAACATCCAGAGCCTGCCCCCCGAACTGCTGCGCAAGGGACGCTTCGACGAGGTGTTTTTCCTGGATCTGCCGACCTTTGAGGAGCGCAAGGAGATTTTCGCGGTGCATCTGCGCAAGCGCGGGCGCATCCCCAGCGATTACGACCTCGACGCGCTCGCCCGCAAGTCGCAAGGCTATGTAGGCGCGGAGATCGAGCAGGCGATCATCGACGCGATGTATCTCGGCTTCAGCGAGGAGCGCGAGTTCACCACCGACGACATCCTGCAGAGCCTCAAGCGCCAAGTGCCCCTGTCGGTCGCCCAGCGCGAGGTCATCGAATCGCTGCGCCAGTGGCTGCGCGAGGGCAGGGCGCAATCCGCCTCGTTCCAAGAACTCAAGGAGGCGGAGAAGCAGTTCGTGCCGCTGCAACTGGAGGGGATTATCTGAATGCGTCGGGAGGAAGAGCGCTGGTACCGCGCGCGACTGCTGGGCGACTACCGCACGCTCGGCAAAGAGCGCGGGCGCAACCTCAACGGGTGCGCGAGTTTCGCTGGGCTTGTGGCGATGGTGACGGTGGCGGTTGCCATCGCATCGGGCGGCACGATGCTTTGGTATGTGCTGGGCTGCCTTAGCATCCCCACGCTGGGACTGGTCGTGTTCAGCGTAGTCTACATGCTGGTGCGCGGTGTGGCTCAAGGAATCGGGATGGCGATTGGCGCGTTTATTGACCTCTTCCTGCGGAACCTGCTTCGCGCACGCCTGCTGCATCGGCTCCATCCGCTTGTGGAAGCAGGCGACACCGACGCTGTAGCCCTGCTTGCCGAGTACGCGGCGACCGAGCGGAAGCCTGACCTCGCGCAAACCGCGCTGGCGAGCCTGCGCAGCGTCCGACACCAGCGCGCCATCCACCAAATCTGCCAAGTGTGGCTGGACTTTCGGAAACGCAGCGAGGCATACCCCACCCAAGTGCTGGAGAGCCTCATCCGCGAGCAACGCTGGGTCGCCTCTCAGCCAACAGACCTGCGCGTCTATACCGCGCTGCTGAACGAGGTGGACGATGCCGTGAACCTTGCACGCCCCGAAGTCGTGCGCGTCCTGCTCCAAATCTGCCACGCGGATGACCCCGTGCTGTCGCCGCGTGCGATGCGCCTACTGGAACGCTTGAAAGAGCCTGCCGCCATCGACGCGCTCTGCGACGCTTTTATCGAGCGCGACGACGCGCTGGCGCGGTCGCTCATCCTGCAGCACGATTACCTGCCCAGCGACGCCACGCGCCAAGCGCTGGTGCTGTTCCTCACGGAGCAGTTCGACCGCTACGAGGCGTTAGACCCCGATCATGCGCTGCTGTCGGCGGCGTATCTGGCGGCTCCGCCGACGCTGCAGCAGCGGCTGCTGGAACACGCGCGGCGCACGGGACGCGCCGACCTGATGCGCCTGCTGACAGGCGGCGACCTGCGCAAGCGCGCTCGCGACCTGACCGAGCGTGAGTGGCACACCGTGCTGGAGATGCTTACGCGCCAGCAGCGCTGGAGCGACCTGTGGCGGCTCGCGCTCCACGCGCCCCCGCGCTGGGCGTGGCAACTGCTGCAACGGCTCGCCGTCGTGCGATGGGACGCCCGCGCGCTCCCCGAAGAGGAGCGGCGACTCTTCGAGACGCTGGCGACCTATGCGATGCGCCTCAAGCCCCCAACCCAACTGCCGCTGCACGCCGACATACTGACCGAATGGCGCACGCTTGCGTTGCAGGGCGAGGCGCAGGTTCGCGCCATCGACTTCAGCCACGACGGGAAGTGGCTGATCGTGGGACGCTCGAACCGCATCGAGGTCTACGAACTCAACTCAGGACGGTGCGTGCGCATCGCCAAGATACCCGACCGCCTGCGTAGCCTGTGCGCGAACCCCGTCCATCCGCTGCTGGTCGCGGCGTATGCGAAGCACCTACACTTTTTCACGCTGCCCGAACTGCACCTTCGGCAGCGCGCGGAGGCGGTCGCCGTGAACGACCTGCGCTTTCATCCGCAGGGGCATCGCCTGCTGTGCCGTCGGCACCAGCGCGTGCTGGAGGTGTGGGAACTGGCGGGGCAGTGGCAGCGGGTCAGCGAAATCCGCCCGCGCCTTGTCTACGATTGCGCCCTCGGCACAGGCAGCCGGGTGCTGGTGGCGCTGGATGGGGGCGTCGCCGTGTGGTCGTCGCGCAGTGCGTATGCGAGCGTTGAGTTGTCGGGCGGCACAGGCGAGCGTATTGCTGGGGTCGGCGTGAAAGTCGGCGAGTACGAGCGATACATCCTGCACAATCGGTACGCACAAGCGTTGGCGGTTGCCGAAAGCCCCGATGGGGGATTCTGCGTAGCGGTTGGGTTCCGAGACGGCGCGGTGCAACTCCATACCTTTCAGGGCAACCTGAGGCGCATCGGCAAGGAGGTTAGGCTTCAGCCGCTGGAGGGTGCGGTGCTGCACCTCCAGTGGGCAGCGGGCGGGCAGGTGCTGCTGGGCGCAAGCGCAGGCGAGATTGCCCTGTGGCGACCGCCTGAACCAGCCCCTGTGCAGCGCATAAACTTCGATGCACACGGAGCGATTGCCCCCCTCCTAACCTCCCCCGTGAACGGGGGAGGAACCGAGACTCCCTCCCCGCCCGCGGGGATGGCTGGGGTGGGGGCAACTCCGAACGCACATGCAAACACGACAGCAACGATAATTGCACGCCTTGCCCCGCACGGCGATGTGCTGGCAATCGCTGCGCCCCACACTGTGCGCCTGTGGGCGACCCCACTGCGACGCTTGCTGGAAACGCCCACCGCCCACCTCGCGGGGCGCGACCTCGAATGGCTGGAAGACCGACCCCGCAACGATGGCGACCTCAGTGCGTGGGTAGAATTCATCCGCCTGCTGACGCAGCACCACATCCGCTACGACATCGACTTGGAGTTCGACCTGCCCGTGTTTAGCGTCGGCGAGTACGACATCGAGATCGAAGTGGAGGCGCCCTGAGATGGCACTGCGCGACCTGTGGCGACGCTTGTTCGGCAACGGCGCGACGCCCACTGCACGCGAGATGGCGCACCTGCGCCTGCGCATTCAGGAACTGGAGGCGCAACTGGAGCAGGCGCGCCGCCACGCCGAGTACGCCCGCCAGACCGAACACGCCCGCGCCACCGCCGCCGCAGACGCCACGCTGGAGACGCTGCTGACGGAACTGGCGACGCCACTGAGCCACCTGCATGCGCAACTGCACCTCGCCGAGCAGGGCGCACTGCCCCCTGACGCGCCCCTCAAGACCGCACGCCACCTCTTCCGCGCCCTCGAAGCGTGGCAGGTGCACATGGAAGGAACCGTCGGCGCGGTGGAGCCTTATGACCCCGAACGGCACATGCCGCTCCGCGCCGACGCGGAGCCGCACGCGGGGCAACCCGTGATTGTGCGCCTCGCGGGCGTCGTCTACAAGGGCAAGCGGCTGCGCAAAGCAGGCGTGGAGGCACACGATGGCGGGACGCATCGGGCTTGACTTCGGCACAAGCAACACTGTTGTCGCCGTGTGGAACGGCTTCGTTGCCGAGCCACTCTTTGTGCCCGACTACGGACGGATGGCGACCCCCGCGCCCCACATCGAGCCGACCCCCAGCATCCCGTCGCTGATTCACTACGAGGCGCAACGCCAGTGGATTGGCAACCAAGTGCTACAGCGCAACCTCCAAGACTCGCCGCGCACCTTCCGCTGGATGAAGCGCTACATTGCGCAGCGCAGCCCACGCACTGTCGCCATCGACGGGCAGCCCATCAGCGCACAGCAGGCGGGGCGCGACTTCCTCTCGGCGGTCATCCTCAGCCTCCGCGCCGAACTGGGGCTATCCGATGACGAGGAAATCGCCTGCACCATGCCCGTAGAGGCGTACGAGCATTACGAGAACTGGCTGCTCGATGTGGCGCAGGCGGCGGGGTTCGTGCGCCTGCGCCTGATTGACGAGCCGTCCGCCGCCGCGCTGGGCTACGGCGTCGACCTCCAGCCAGGCGATGTGTACCTCGTGTTCGACTTTGGTGGGGGCACGCTCGATGTCGCCATCCTGCTGGTGGAGGAGGCGGCGCAAGCCGCGCTGGGGCGACGCTGCCGCGTGCTGGGCAAGGCGGGCGCGGAACTCGGCGGCGCAACCCTCGATGCGTGGCTGTATCAGGAAGTGCTGCGACGCAACGGACGCGGCGACCACGAGGAGCCTATTCGCGACATCAGCCGACTGCTGCTGACCGAGTGCGAGCGGGTCAAGGAGGCGTTGTCGTTCCGCGAGTGGGCGTCGCTAAGCGTCATGCACCCGCGCACGGGCGAAGTGTTGGACGCCGAGTTCACCCGCGCCGAGTTCGAGGCGCTGCTGGAACAGCACGGCGCGTACACGCAGATTCACCGCGCCCTCCAGCGCGCCCTCACCGACGCCCACGAGCGTGGCTACCCCGAATCGGCGATTCGCGCCGTGCTGATGGTCGGCGGCAGCAGCCTCATCCCGTCGGTGCAGCAGATGGTGCGCCGAATCTTCGGGAGCGAGCGCGTGCGTCTGAACCGCCCGCTGGACGCCGTCGCCCGCGGGGCTGCCACCTTCGTTGCGGGCATTGACCTCTACGACTACATCCAGCACGACTACGCCCTGCGCTACCGCAACATGCGCACAGGCGAGTACGAGTATCACATCCTCGTGCCGCGCGGCACGCCCTACCCGACGCGCGAACCCATCCGCCGCGTGGTCGTCAAGGCGACCTACACGGGGCAGACGCAGATGGGCATCGACATCTTTGAGATGGGCGACTCGCGTGCGGGCATGGCGTGGGAGTTGGTGTTTGACCCGTCGGGCGCGGCGCGGGTGGTCACCCTCTCGGAGGATCAGCAGCGCGAGCGCACGCGGTTCTGGATGAACGAACACGCGCCCACCTTCCTGACGGTAGACCCGCCTGCCCAGCGCGGCGAGCCGTGCTTCGAGGTGCTGTTCGCCATCGACGCCAACAAGCGGCTGCTGATTACCGTGCGCGACCTGCGCACCATGCGCCTCGTCATGGAGGATTACCCCGTCGTCAAGTTGACCTAAGCGGGGCAGTCTCGTCGCGCTCGCCCGTCGTCCGAAAGCCCGCCGCCGCCATCCCACGCTGCACGGCGGGAATCTTCGAGCAGACCTCCCATACCAATCGCGCGTCCAAAGTTCACTATTTGCCCCCCCTCCTTAAGGTTCCCCCCGCTTCGCGAGGGGAACCGAAGGGTCTTGGTTCCCCCTGCTTGCAGGGGGAACCTTAAGGAGGGGGTTATCAACTGCTGTTTTTTGTGAACTTTGACGGCGCGATTGGTATAAGGTACTGCCTGTGAGTTTGCGTTGGCGTTGGACGAAACCTGTTTCTCGTGCGAGGGTGTTGGCGTCGTGTTTGAGGACTTGTTGGAGGGCGTTCTCGATTGGTGTTGTCAGGTTGGTTGTGTAGCTCATCGTGCGTGGAATGTACCCTCTTCTGGGGCTAAAATTGATGCCAATGACTCTGGACGCGCGACTGGTATAATTCAGCACACTTGCCCAGGTGGCGGAACGGTAGACGCGGGGGACTTAAAATCCTCTGGGGCAACCCGTGCGGGTTCGAATCCCGCCCTGGGCACTCAATCCGAACCCACCCTCTCTCGGTTGCGTGCCATTCCCTGCATAGGCAACGCCTCTCATCGCGCCCCAGAGGATTTTAAGTCCCCTGCGCTTTGAGGTGAATCGACGGCGGTTGGATGTAGAGCGGGGTGAGCGCAAAGGGATGCATCGTTTCGCCTGCCAGCCAGCGTCGCCAGCCGACCTGCGCAACGCCCTCCACAGGCGGGGCATCGAGGACGCGCCAGCGCAGGCGGGGCAGGTGCGGAGCGAGCCACTCGCGGGCGTGCGCCGCGCCGACGGCTTGCAGGGCTTCACCTTCAGACGCATGGACAGCCCCCCCTCCTGCAGGTTCCCCCCGCACGCGGGGGGAACCGTTATTATGCGCCAGCCACTCGCGGAGCGCGTCGCGCACGACGAACGCAGGCTCGCCCAGTGGCTGGGGCAGACCCGCGTCGGCAGGCAGCAGCCACTGCAGGTAGAGCGCGTCGCGGCGTGCAGGCAAGGCGACCAGCGTCGGCGCGCCCGCGGGCATTTGCGCGGCGCACGCCTCGAACGCGCTCACGGCAACCAGCGGCTTGCCCAGCGCGTGCGCCCAGCTCTTGGCGAGCATCGCGCCGATTTTCAGCCCCGTGAACGCGCCAGGACCGACATCCACCGCGAAAGCGTCCACCTGCGCCAGCGATAGCCCTCGCCGCGCCAGCAGCCACTCCGCCGCGTGCAACAGGCTGCCCGACAGGTTCAGCCCGTGCGCGAGGCGTACTGCACCCGCCAACGCGCCGTCCTGCACCAGCGCGACGCCACACACCGCGCCTGTCGCCTCAATCGCCAGCAGGTATGCCATCCGCAGGATATTAAACCCCAGCCGCGATTAGGTATACTTATTGTGTATCCAGCCGAGCATTTAGCAGGGAGGCATACGAAATCTATGGCGGTCAAGCGGAAAACAGGCAAGTCGGAGACGCCCGCGTCCATCAGCGAACTCATCGAGACCAGCGGCGTGGAGGTCATCGGCGAGGCGACGAACGGTCTGAGCAGCACGGTCGAAGGCGAATACACCGCTGAGCAGCTCACGGTGCTGAAGGGACTGGAAGCGGTGCGCCGTCGCCCCGCGATGTATATCGGCGACACAGGCGTGCGCGGACTGCACCACCTGTTCGTCGAGGTGCTGGACAACTCCGTCGATGAGGCGCTCGCAGGGCACTGCGACCATATCGATGTGATTCTGCACGCCGACCAGAGTGTGTCGGTGATCGACAACGGGCGCGGCATTCCTGTGGACATCCACCCCGAAGAGGGGCGCCCAGGCGTGGAGGTGGTGATGACCACGCTGCACGCGGGCGGCAAGTTCGGCGGCGGGGGCTACCGCGTGTCGGGCGGGCTGCACGGCGTCGGCGTGTCGGTCGTGAACGCGCTCTCGGAGTGGCTGGAGGTCTATGTCGCGCGCGACGGCTACCTGCACTACCAAAAGTACGAGCGCGGGACGCCCGTCGCCCCGCTCAAGCGGCTCAAACCCACCACCAAGCGCGGCACGACCGTGCGATTCCTCGCCGACCGCGAAATCTTCGGCGACTACCGCTACGACCCCAACATCTTCGTCAAGCGGCTGCGCGAGCTGGCGTACCTCAACCCGAATGTGACCTTCACCTTCACCGACGAGCTGAACGGCAAGCCGAAGCAGACCTTCAAGTTCAGCAAGGGCATCGCGCAGCTGGTGGATGCGCTCAACGAGAACAAAGACCCCATCCACAAGGTGGTTTACTTCCGCAACGCCCGCGACGAGACCGAAGTGGAGGTCGCCCTGCAGTATCACACGGGCTACCAAGAGACGCTGCTCTCCTATGCGAACAATATCCACACGGTGGAGGGCGGCACGCACCTGTCGGGCTTCAAAACCGCCCTCACGCGCGTCATCAACCAGTACGCCCGCAAGGCGGGACTGCTCAAGGACAAAGACCAGAACTTCACGGGCGACGATGTGCTGGAGGGCTTGACCGCCGTAATCGCCGTGAAGCTGCTGCATCCGCAGTTCGAGGGGCAGACCAAGACGAAGCTGGGCAACTTGGAGGTGCAGGGGCTGGTGAACTCCATCGTCGGGGAGGCGTTCAGCGAGTATCTGGAGCGCAACCCGTCGGTGGCACGTAAGATTGTCGAGAAGGCGCTCACGGCGCAGCGGGCGCGCGAGGCAGCGCGTCGCGCTGCCGAGCTGGTCAAACGCCAAAGCGCGCTGGACAGCGGCTCGCTGCCTGGCAAGCTCGCCGACTGCACCGAACGCGACCCCAGCAAGTGCGAGCTGTTCCTCGTGGAGGGCGACTCGGCGGGCGGCTCCGCCAAAATGGGACGCGACCGCCGATTCCAAGCTGTGTTGCCCCTGCGCGGCAAGATCCTGAATGTTGAGAAAGCCCGCCTCGACAAAGCGTTGGAGAACGAGGAGATTCGCGCCCTCATCACCGCGCTCGGCACAGGGATTAGCATAGACACGAACGGGAGCGCGAGCAGCGGCGAATCGGACAGCCGCTTCGACATCTCCAAGCTACGCTATCACCGCATCGTGATTATGTGCGATGCGGATGTGGACGGCGAGCATATCCGCACGCTGCTGCTGACCTTCTTCTTCCGCTACATGCGCCCGCTGATTGAGAACGGGCATGTCTTCATCGCGCAGCCGCCCCTGTTCCGCATCCGCGCGGGCAAGGACGAACAATACTACGCCAAAGATGAGCAGGAGTTGGAGGACATCCTCAAGAAAATCAAGCGCAAGAATGTGCAGGTCACGCGCTTCAAGGGTTTGGGCGAGATGAACGCCGACGACCTCGCCGACACGACCATGAACCCCGAACGGCGCGTGATTGTGCAGGTGCAGCTGGACGACGCGATGGAGGCGGAGCGCATCTTCAGCGTGCTGATGGGCGACAAGGTGGAGCCGCGCCGACGCTTCATCGAAGAACACGCCAAAGAGACAACCGACATCGACTGGCACTGTTAGGCGGCAGGAATCGGCGCTTTTAGGCGAAACATCCGCCGCGGAGGCGACGATGCGAGTTATCTGGGCGATTGCACTGTGGTGCTTGGCGCTGACCTACGGCGCGCTGGACGCGCAGGAGACGAAGCGCGTGCAGGTCATCAAGCTCTTCAACGGGCGCGACCTGAC
>Ga0272449_1003264_pt1 | contig 14074 bp, 9 predicted proteins | sample YNPCB0241_FD_198679 | JGI IMG/M metagenome (GOLD analysis project Ga0272449, IMG submission 198679) | Hot spring sediment microbial communities from Yellowstone National Park, WY, United States - YNP-CB-024-1 | ecosystem: Environmental > Aquatic > Thermal springs > Hot (42-90C) > Sediment...
TTGTCACAATTTTCACCTGTCAGGTCTCATCTTAAGTTTTCGACCTCTCCTAAAAATCCATCTTCCCTTTATCTGGCGTGGGTACGAGCCACGCGAAAAAAATACTTGACAAACCCTAGGAAATCCCGCCCAAGGCTTGCCCATCCCAGCCACCCCCGCGGGCAGTGGCGACAAGGGCTCATCTGTCACTTTATTGATCGCCTGTTTCCCTAAAATCGTTTCACTTTGATTTTGACGATCGTCAATTTTTCAGTCTTTTATCCTAGTATCCTAGGTATCCTAGCGACCTTTGACTCTCGCGCAACCTAATAGCAAAGACTCCTTAGACCCTACGCCGGTTTCAAGCCATAACCATTGGCTCTTAGTATTTTATGCCAACCCGAGCCTCCGCAATGCGCTTTTTTCTTGCGCCCCGGACACCTTTTCTTTTCGCTCGTCACCATGTGAAGCCCCCTTGGCGCGGTGATTTGACGGGGTTCTCGAGGCGCTTCCTAGTCTCCGTCGGTTCGTGGCCAAAGGCAAGGCGAGGGATGCGTGGGGTTTTTAGCAACGGCATGAGGCCAGCTGGCGACCTATAATTCACAAAAATGGCTATCGCCTGCTATTGCTAGCATGCTAGGTAACGAAATACGGGTATTCAGTTCAGTTGCCTTTAGCGATTCAATGAGTTATCTTAACTACTGGAGTTTGGAAGGAGCAAGGTGCTATGCCCGCCAAAGTCTCGACCAACAAAAAACAGGCACGAAGCCACATCGAAGAGCATCTGCGCCGTCACACACGCATGGGCATATTGAACCCCATTGAAGACAAAGTTGTGTCACTTGACCCAAGTCTAAGAAGAGAGATGGAGCTCATACTGCAAACCAGGCTTCCCGACATGCGAATCCACATAGGAGAGCGGGCTCAACAGATGGCTGAGGCTTTGGGCGCAAGGGCTTTTGCAATAGGAGAGAGGGATGTGTTTTTCGGGAAGGGCGAGTTCAAGCCTTTCGCTCCCGAGGGGAAAGGGCTCCTCGCTCACGAGTTGTTTCATCTTCTTGAAGGCAGTGGGGGTCTGAAACGCAGGCATGACATAGCCAGTGAGCATGACGAGATTCAGGCAAGGGCTATCGAGGAAATGGTTTTCGCACAAGAAAAAGAACGAAGAGCGTGGCGCCCCCAGGAGAGCCTTGAACCCCAGACCGTTGTTTTGGACACCCCCCGTGGTCATGAGGGACAGCAAACCACGAGGACCTTTGTGACGATTGACAAAAACGCACTGGAAGAGAAGATTATGGAGGTCATTGAAAAAGAGATAAAGCGAGCAAAAGAGAGACGAGGCGAAAGATGATGGTTCGACATTTCTTGGTGTCAGATGTTCGAAACCACTAAAGACTTGTCAATAGGCAGTGTAGCGAAGTTTTCGATCCCAGGAGATTGAAAAGTGCTTTATTTCATAGTGTTTCTAGGCGTCCTCATTTTCATCCACGAGTTCGGCCACTTCATTGTGGCTCGGCTTCTTGGGGTAACGGTTACCAGATTTTCTTTAGGTTTTGGACCGAAGTTGATTGGATTCAAGAAAGGCGAAACGGAATACTGGCTTTCCGCACTCCCCCTTGGTGGGTATGTAAAGTTTCTTGGAGACGACCCCCAAGAACTTCCGCTGGTGGTAAACAGGAAAAAAGCATTCCTTACAACGGATATTTGGCGAAGGGCGCTCATCGCCTTCGCTGGACCACTAGCAAACCTGCTTTTGCCTTTCGCACTTTTTTTACTGATATACCTATCCCACACGCAAGTTGTGCCTTCTGTCCTTGGTTTTCTGGACCAGAATGGCGCTGGTTACAAGGCAGGCCTCAGACCAGGCGATAAGGTCTTATCTATTGACGACCAACCTGTCCATTATTGGTGGCAACTATTAGAAAAGGTCAGTAGTAGCCCTTCCCGCCCGCTCAAGTTCAAGGTCAGCAGGGCAGGCAAAGAAGTAGAATTGGTCGTGACGCCAGAACCCACAGAAATCAAGGACAAAGCGTCAGTTGGCATATCGAAGGTGGTTGGTCGTATACAAGTCGTCCCAGAGCGCCACGCCCCAGTTGTTACAGTGAAAAGAGGAAGCATTGCTGAAAGCGCTGGCATAAAAGATTTCGACGCCATCTTGAAGGTCGGTGACATTGTCCCAAACACATTTGAAGATGTCACATCTGCAGTGAAAGGGAGTTCTTCCAAATATATTCCTGTGTTGGTTGGAGCCGTGAATGACGATGGTTCTGTTCAGGACATCCGAGCAGTCGCACTTGGTCCGCTCACGCCAGATAGCGACACAGGCTTGCAAAGCGCTCAGAACATCGTTTACGATGTCGAGGAGGGAAGCCCAGCACAGAGGGCAGGCATACGCCCCAAGGATAGGGTGGTTGCAGTTGACGAAAAACCTCTTTCCGACCTTGTTTTTTTAGACATCGCCTTTAGGAACGACCCTGATAGACCGCACACTCTTACAATCGAGCGAGGGGAAGGCAAGACCAATGTTGTGCTTTCTATAGTGAACCCGGAATGGGCACCTGGCTCTGCTGTTCCCCGCTATCTAGGGCACGGGATTAAATACAAAACAGCGGTGATAGAACCTGACCTCGTTGAAAACAAACGCCTTCTTGCTTATTCCATCCTGAAAACATGGGAATCTGTGAAAGATGTCGTAGTGGTGACTGCAGCGGGGCTGTTCGGTCTGGTTGCTGGCACGGTCTCGGTGAAAGAACTTGGCGGACCCATCATGATCTACGATGTTGCATCAAAGGCTGGCGAAGCAGGATTCGAGCCTTTTTTGACCGCCATGGCGTGGCTTTCTGTGGGACTTGCATTCATAAACCTCTTGCCCATACCCGCACTGGACGGCGGACACCTTTTACTTTTTGCAATCGAGGCACTAACAAGAAGACCGCTCAGCAAAAGGACAAGGGAAGCAGTCCACTATGTGGGATATGCATTCCTAATAGCCCTTATGATTCTTGCCTTTGCAAATGATATACAAAGAAAACTTGGAAGTTTTTACTAAGGTTCGCTGATGGGTTTTCAACAAGAAAAACTCGTTCTGGCTTGCGACACATCTTCAGCGCACTCGTCGGTGTGCCTTATCCACGGTGGCTTAGTCCTTGTCGAGACATGTGTCACCGTAACATCTCGTGACCACCATTCGCGACACATATTGAGCGACATCGCCTATGCGCTCAAAGCGACTGGTCGAGACATCAGCGAGGTCAGCCTTTTCGTCGCCTCTATAGGACCTGGCGCATTTACAGGGGTGAGGGTCACATTGAGCACCATAAAAGGGCTCGCATACGCGCTCGGAAAGCCTTTCGTTGGAGTGTCTTCTTTGGAAGCACTTGCTGGCCAGTTCTTTGGTCTTGGAAAACCTGTGCTTTCAGCCCTGGACGCAAGGCGTGGCGAAATCTATGCAGGGGCATATTCAAGTGATGGCGAACCTCTGCTTGAACCATGCTGTGTCGCCCCTGAGTCGCTTGTAAAGCGTTGCCTTGAAATCGGGATTAGTGGGGTCATAGGCGTGGGCGAAGGCGTGCTGAAATATCAAGAGACCCTGAGCCAGATTGTGGACTCGATTCCTCCCGACCCAATGCACAGGATCAGGGCATCGGTTCTTGGCTTCCTCGGGCTGAATAAGCAGGCAGAACAAGATGTTGGTGCGCTCGATGCCATTTATCTTCGCAGACCCGAGGCGGTTGAAAAACTTTTGGCTCGCAAGAGGGCGCTGAAAGATGCGTCATAGTTTGTGGCTGATACTTATTCTTGCTTTCGGGTGTTCGGACATTATAGTTCCTTTGCCCCGTCTGGACATGGTCTCGCCAGAACACGATGTGGCGGGTACGGTGGCGACGGATGAAGTTGAATTTTCAGAAGATACTGAGCAAGTTCTTGATATGTTTGACTCTTTTGATACCCCAATATGCAAAAACGATGAGGACTGTCAGCACCTCGCCAAACCCTGCGTCGTAGCACGGTGCATTAGTGGCACTTGCACCACAGAAAATGCACCGAAAGGCACTTTGTGCTCGACGGGCGAAACCACTGACGATTGCGTTAGTTTCGAGTGTAACGGCAAAGGGTTATGCGAAAAGGTGATTTCTCCAGATGGCACTTCGTGCATACCCGTGAATCCCTCAGCAGGCTGCGGCATTTACAAGTGTAAGGATGGGCAGTGCGAGTTTGCCGAGCCCTGTCAAGACCTCGACCCGTGCACCAAAGACGAGTGCGACGACATGAGTTTTACTTGCAGGTTTGTGCCCATCTCGGGCGAGGTTTGCGATGACGATGACCCATGCACTAGCGAAGACACATGCATAATGGGGATATGCGTGGGGACTAAGGATGCGTGCGATGACCACAATCCCTGCACAGTTGATTCATGTTCTAAAGAAGCTGGTTGTGCACATGTCCCCGCCGATGGTTTGCCTTGCGACGATGGCAACCCATGCACGGTTGGTGATGTGTGTCAGAACGCGAACTGCATAGCAGGCACCTCGGTCGATTGTGATGATGGAAATCCATGCACGAGGGACCTTTGCGACACAGAGAAGGGGCAATGCCTGCACGAACCTTTGAATGGGGATTTTGGCGAATGCGATGCCAACCTCTGCACGGTCGGGGACTACTGTGATGGCGGTTTTTGCCATCCTGGGTCAGCTCTTTATTGCCCACCTCCTCCGGGATGCGGTCTGAGCGCTCAGACCAATCGTCCTCGCGACCCAAACTGCGATTGCATAAGGTCTGTGTGTTTGCCTGACTCGGGCTGTGTCTATGCAGTGGAAGACCTTTGCATGAAGTGCACCTTTTTGCCAAAGAACTGCGACGACAAAAATCCGTGCACATGGGATGAATGCTATGGTTCTGACGCACCTGATGCTTGTCACTATGTGCCTCTGGAGTTTCGCTCAGAGGAATCCTCGTGCCCCCTTGTGGACAAATGCGCTATTGGTGGAACATGCTCGAATGGCAAGTGTGTCCCCGCTGGATATAAAGATTGCGACGACAAAAACCCTTGCACTGATGATTTTTGCGACAAGGTTACAGGAAACTGCGTGCACTTATTCAACACGCTTGCGTGCGACGACAAGAACCCTTGCACCCTCAACGACAGGTGCACCATGGGCGTATGCAAAGGCGAAACCGTTGATTGCGACGACAAGAACCCTTGCACCGAAGACCACTGCGACATTATCACAGGCAGGTGCACTTTTGAACCCAGAGAAGGATTTTGCGATGACGGGAATCCCTGCACTGTCGGGGATAGGTGCGTTGAAGGCGTATGCGTAGGCACGAAGGCTTCATGCGATGATAAAGATCCATGCACCATTGACTACTGCGACCCCAATCTTCAGACTTGCGTAAACCAGCCCATCCTCTTGTGTCGGAAATGCACCAGAAACGAAGACTGTTTTGATGGAAATGACTGCACACTGGACATCTGTAGCGATGGAGTATGCAAGTTCCTGAAACAAAATGGGGGAACATGCGATGACGGAGATTCCTGCACTGGCGATGATAGGTGCGTGAACGGGGAATGTGTTGGTGGTGCACTCAGGGTTTGTGAGGAGCGTCCTTGCAATGTGGTCTATTGTGACCCGAGCCATGGGTGTGTCTATGTTCCTGTCGGGGGGACGTGTGATGATGGCAACCCCCTCACAGTAGGTGACAGGTGTGTAAACGGGGTTTGTGTGCCTGGGGCGGTAAGCGATTGTTCTTTGATGCCTGAAGGAAGCACCTGTACGGATCGTGATGACACGACCACACAGGATTTTTGCCTAGCAGGAAAATGCGTTGGCATAAAAGAAACACACTTCAAGGTTTTCGATCATCCAACATATTTCAGGGGAGTATCTGCAAGCCGCCTCATTGCTGGCAACTACACGGACGACAAGGGCGCATCAAAAGGATTTCTCGCAGAGGTCCCAGCCTCCTTTTCCACGCCCAAGGTCATCGCTGAAACTGTAACGGAAGGACAATACAACGCTGTCTATGGGTTGTTGGGTGCTGGTGACAATGCCCTCGTCGCTTACGCACACGACAGTGCCTCTAAGTGGCAAGTAGGCGGTCAGATGAATATGCCAAAAAGCATGGGAGACATCTCGGCTGTTGATGGCGCATTCAATCCTCTCGGGTCTCCAGAAACCTGCAGCAGTGTGTATCATTATGTCTTTGGAGGGACGACCTTCGATAGGCAACAGGTCGCTTTGATTCACTGCAAGGCATATTCCTGGATGTTTGGTTATCTGTGCCTTCCTGAGGCTTCGTGCGGTTCCTTTCTGACCTTTTCTCCTCCTTTGGAGGTGGCGGTCCTTACCCCTGCGACCAAGGATGTGTCTGTCCTCACATATACTGGCTGTTCTAGTTCTGCGTGCATCGCTGAGGCTTATGTGGGAGCGACTGTAACGATTGGGTCTTTTATCTCATCCGTTTTACTCAAGGCAACGCCTCCAGTGTCAGGCGGGGATATGGTTGCAACCCTCACGCAGGCATCTAACTACTTCAATGGAGAGGTGGAGGCAATCAAAGTTGTAAATGATGGTTCAAACCTGGTGCTTTTCGGGGTCGGCAGGTCTGGCTTGATGTTCGAGATACCACTGAAGGAGATGTCCCCTATGACTGACCCGACTTTGTTCAATGCGGTCGTCCGAGATCAGAGTTCCTATGACTTCATGTCTATTGCGTCAAGCAGTGACTATCTATTCATAGGAGGGCTTCAAAGGAAGGACAGCGACACCAAGCAGTGGGTAATCATTTTTCACAGGCTCAGTTCAGGGCTTGGCGAGTTTGGCACATATTCTGTCATCCCGCTTGCCACATGCAAGGTCTCGACTCAGCACTGTGATTCATTCGATCTCTTCAAGGTCGCCTACGACGACAAGAACGGCGAGCTCTTGATGGTGGGTTCAAGACCTACAAGCGATGGCTACGAAGGGGTGCTATATCGCCTGGACATGAAAAAAATAACCACTTCGAGACAATAGCCAAAATGTCATAACACCTCCAAAGTTTTACTGGTATTATTCCCGCAACTTTTGTGACGCTCGAAAGATGCACAACTTTGATGACCTCGATTTCTATCAGTCGCTAGGATTTCGATGCGGGCTGGAAGTCCACAGGCAGATTGCAACCGAAAAAAAACTCTTCTGTCAATGCCCTGTCAAAGACTATTCCGACCATTTCGACGCCGAGATTTTGAGGCACATGCGCCCAACGCTTTCCGAGCTTGGCGAATACGACCCGTGCGCCTTGATGGAGTTCAAGACAAAGAAGCAGATTATCTATCGCCTAAATCGAGAGACGGTCTGCACCTACGAGATGGACGATGCCCCCCCATTCGCATTAAACAGGGAGGCGCTCGAAAAGGCGCTAGTCATTGCGCTCATGCTGAACTTGAACCTTGTGGATGAACTTCATGTTGCACGCAAGCAATATCTGGATGGCTCCATTCCAACAGGGTTTCAAAGGACGCTTATCCTAGGGGTGAACGGATACATCATCGTGGGCGGAAGGCGCATAGGCATAAGGCAACTTGGGCTCGAAGAAGATGCGTGCAGGCAGGTTTCAGACATCGGGCACAAAAGGACCTTCATGACGGATAGGCTATCTATCCCACTTATCGAGATCGTGACTGAAGCAGAAGCAAGGACTCCGAACGAAGCACGGGCGATTGCAAACGAGATAAGGAAACTGTGCCACCTTAGTGGCTTGGTTAGAACGGGGGCTGGAAGGGTCAGGCAGGATGTAAATGTCTCGATAAAGGGGGGGGCACGAGCAGAGATCAAGGGCGTTCCAAGCATAAGGCAGATCCCGAAGTTAGCACACTACGAGGCTATCAGACAGAAAGCCCTGCTGGAGCTAAAAGAGGCTGCGCACAAAAGGGGGCTCGATGAAAAGGCTTTTGATGGTGAGCCTTTTTTGGTCACGGAGCAGGTCATGAAGATGCAGCACCCCGTGTTGTCTAAGGAATGTGCAAGGGGGGGAGTTGGCTATGCCCTGCGATTCCCAAAGTGCGCTGGGCTTTTCGTTTTTCCTGTTGGTCCGAACAGACATTTTTCGGACGAAGTTGCAGACAGGGTGCGTGTCATCGCATGTCTCGACAGGATGCCTAACATGGCTCACACAGACGAGGTGACCATGAGGGGGGGCGTTATCGAAGAAATCAGGAGAATGATTGGGGCAGGCGATGAAGACCTTGTCGTGGTTTTGGCTGGTCCAAAGGACGATGTCCAAACAGCAATCGAAGAAGTAAAGACAAGGATGAAAGAGATGCTCGCAGGCGTCCCACGCGAGACAAGGCGCGCACTGCCCACTGGCGAGACCGAGTTTGAAAGGATATTGCCGGGACCTCAGCGGATGTATCCAGATACAGACTTGCCACCCGTGGTGTTGAAAGAAGATGACTTTGCAAAGGCTCGTAAGCGCAAACCAGAGGACCTGCAGAGCCTGGTCAAAAGGCTGAAGGCGCTAGGGTTATCCGACCAGCAGATAGATAATCTTATATTGAAAGACAGGCTTCAGTTATTTCAGGAAGCGTTGGAGGTTGTGAAACTGAGGGCCAGGATCCTCGCTTATCTGGTCGGGGATTACATGGACTTTTTGGAACGAAAGTTCCCAAAAAATCGGGTGACGAAGGACCTCCTCAAAAAGATATTCGGGCGGGAGGATGCGGCTTCAATGACCCAAAAAGAGGCGTCAGCGTTACTAGAAAATGCAGTTGCAGGGCATGGAGTCGAAAATGGATGAGAAACATAAAGGCTACAGAGGTCCAGCGCTAGAAACCCTCAAAAGGTTCAGCGTCGAGGTGTGGCAAGAAGTAAAGGTGTTTTCCCAGAAGGGCGAGTTCCAGGGGATTATCCTTCCTCGAAACGAGACTGCGGACGACAAGCACATAGTGATTAAGCTTGAGAACGGCTACAATGTTGGGATAAGGGCTGACACGATAAGCTCGATACAGGTCGTGGGGCGCAAGGAGGCAAGATACAAGATACCAGAGCGTGAGTTTCCTGTTGACCAGAACAGGCCAAAGGTGACCCTTTTTGGCACTGGTGGCACGATCGCTTCGAGGCTTGATTACAGGACTGGGGCTGTCATTCCGGCCTTCACACCGTCCGAACTTTACGGTGCAGTCCCCGAACTTGCGGACATATGCAATCTTAGGACAGAAAAACTTTATGCGGTATTTAGCGAAAACATGGGTCCCGAACAGTGGATCGGGCTTGCCACAGCGGTCGCTAACGAGATTAGAAGTGGGGTCGAAGGAATTGTGATTGGACATGGCACGGACACCATGCACCATACAGCAGCTGTTTTGTCGTTCATGGTGCAAAATCCTCCAGTGCCCATAATCATGGTGGGAAGCCAGAGGTCCTCGGACAGACCATCTTCTGACGCAGCGCTGAACCTGATCCACGCCACCACTGCAGCCCTGTCAGACATTGCAGAGGTCATGGTGTGCATGTTTGGTCCGACTTCTGACAGATATGGGCTACTGCACAGGGGAACAAGGGTCAGGAAGATGCATTCCTCTTCGCGCTCCACATTCCGCACCGTAGGGGACATACCTGTTGCGCTGGTTTCCAGGGATGGCGTAAAACCCCTTAGAAACGATTACAAACGAAGACGCAAGGACAGAGAGGTCATATTAGATGCGGTTTTCGATGACAGGGTCACAATCCTTTATTTCTATCCAGGCATGAAGCCAGATATCCTTGAGGCGATTGTGGAAAAGGGATACAAGGGTGTAGTGATCGCTGGGACAGGGCTTGGCCATGTAAACAAGACATTGTATGGGGCGATAAAGGAAGCGGTCATGCGGGGGGTGCACTTATTTATGACTGTTCAAACGCTTTGGGGCTACACCCAGATGTATGTGTATGATACCGGGAGAGACTTGATGGAGCTCGGGGTCGTCCCTGCTGGAAACATGCTCCCAGAGGTTGCGTTCATGAAACTTGGGTGGGTTTTGGCTCACACCACAAAGCGGGACGAGGTGATAAAGATGATGCTCACCCCCATCGCCCACGAGATAACCGAAAGAGAACCTCCCGATGGCTATCTGGTATTACAAGGCGGCTTGCCCGAGGTCGAAAAGTTCATGAAAAGCCATCTAATTTGAACTTCCAAAGTGCGCTTGATCCCCCGATATTTCCAGATGACTAAAACATGACGACCCCAAGGAATTTCCTCAACAAGATTGCGAAGCGCATCTAACCCTTGACAACCATTTCGGATTTGGTAAAGTTTGCTGTCGCGGTGGCTGGGTCACCGCATTTGAATATTCTAACACGGGTGAAGTGAGATGAAAAGGACATATCAGCCAAGCAGGGTTTGCAGGAAAAGGACTCACGGTTTTAGGCGCAGGATGAGAACAAAGAACGGACGCAAGGTCTTAGCAAGGCGCAGGGCAAAGGGACGCAAGGTCTTGGTGCCGACGGTGCCTCACAAATGAGGTTGACTTGCCTGACCGAAACAGTTCCTTCCCCTTTCGAAGGGAGATGCGTCTTCGGAAGCGCTCGGATTTTGATCAGGTCTTCGAACGGGGGACAAGAGTTACATTGCGTTCCCTTATCGTCGTGCTTAGCCCCTCCAGTGCTGGGGTTTCGCGACTTGGGATTATATGTTCCAAACAGGTCGGGGATGCAGTCGTGCGTAATAGGATGAAAAGGCTTGTTCGGGAGTCTTTCAGACTCCTTGCGCCAAACATTGAACCCCCTTATGACATGGTTGTAGTGGTGCGCAGGCTCAGGCAGAGCCGGCAAGGCAGGTTCACAGATGGTCAAGAAGGCACAAACTCAATGCCAGGGCTTTTGCCTGGCTTCAAAGACATATTCGGCGATATGGAAATGGCTTTGCGGCGGATTGGGGTTCTTAGGCAGGGCAGTTAGCCTTTGCCTTTCGCTATTGCTGTTATTCGCCATCCGACTGTATCAGTTGTTTCTTTCGCCTCTTGTTGGGGCCGCTTGCCGATTTCATCCAACCTGCTCCGCATACGCATCGGAGGCTATCAGAAAGCATGGTCCATTTTACGGGACATGGATTTCGTTGAAAAGGCTTGCACGGTGCCATCCCTTCAGTGAAGGCGGCTTCGACCCTGTTCCTCAACCGCGAGCGAACAATAAGGCGCTCGTGATAGGCTTGTGGCTTGCAGTGTGTCTCGTGATGTTCCTGCATAGAGGTGCTGATGCTGCCGAACCCCCGCCCGTGCGACAGGACCTAGGCGAAGAGGTCGTCGAGATAAGGCGTGAAGGCGTTTTTGTTGCGCAATTCTCCACCTATCTTGCAACCGTGCGTTCCTTCCTTCTGCTCGAGGACCGCTTTGATCTGAAAAACAAGAAACCACCAGCAACAGTGCCCAGACCCCCAGACTACAAGTATCAGGATGGGCACAAGGACATGGTTAGCACATGGGACCCCCCATTCTTTCCTTTTGCGCTGCATATCGAAAGCCTCAAAGGTGCACCGAAGGTGCGAAGGCATGTGAAAAGCGACCCTGCGCATCCTACAATCGAGGGCGAGTTCTGGTCTATCTATGCCAAAGACCCTGTTTTCACAGTGGTCGAGGCGAACGCTAACATGGTTCGCATGGTGTGGCCTGACCCAGCGCAAGATGAAAGCACATTGTTCATCGAGCGAATCTACAAGAGCGACAGCGGGACGCAGACAAGGTATGGATTGTCCAGCATTGTTCGCCTTTGGAACTTTGGCGAAAGCGATGTAGAGGGAAGGGTCAGGATTGCGATAACTGCGTTTGACCCGCTGGAAAGGAGTCGAGGCACATGCGGCGGGATGTTCTCTGCCCCTCCTGATAACGCCGAGGTTGTGGCGTTTGCTGGCGAAAGCCTCCACAAGGTGCAACATGACAAGGTCATCGGACGGGAAGAAGGGCTTGGAACTGCCCCAGAGTTCGTAGGTCTCAACTGGCGCTATTTCCTTGTGGCACTGGCGGCAAACAACAATGAAATCGCTCAGGCTCTGGCGGCAGCGAACGAATATGGTGCTGTTGCTGCCCTGGCACAACTGGAAGATTTTGTGCTCAGAGCAGGAAAGGATGCGTGCATCCCTTCATGGCTCGAGGCGAAAGGCGTGTTCGAAGGCAGAATAAGATGCGAAGAGGCCATGGCACTTTTGGGGGTGCGCGAAGGTTTTTCCCTTCAAGAACTTCAGGATGCCTTTTCAAGGAAAAAAACTGGAACCACGGGACAGGACAACGCCCTCACCAGGGCATTTTTGTCGTTGGTGCCAGGACGAACCAGGACTTATAGTTTCGATTTGTTTGTCGGACCAAAAGACATAGAGGAACTGAAGTCTGCTCAACATTACCTTGATAAGACCATTGATTTTTGGATTCTTGGGTTTCTTTGCAAGCCCATGCTTTACTTTCTAAGGTGGTGCCATGATTTGATCCCTTCCTGGGGTCTCGCAATCATATTGCTTACACTTCTCGTAAAACTGATAACGATTTATCCGACCCAAAAGAGCATGGCTTCTATGAAGCGGCTTTCTGAGCTCAAGCCTGAAATAGACAAGATTCGCGAGCGATACAAAAACAATCCAACCGAGATGAATAGGGCGATGATGGACCTCTACAAAAGGGAAAAGGTGAACCCGTTTGGTGGATGTCTTCCTATGCTCTTGCAGATGCCGATCTGGATAGCATTGTATAGGACGATATATTCTGCGGTGGACCTTTATCAGGCACCACTTTTCTTGTGGATTCAAGACCTTTCAGCGCCAGACCCATACTTTGTTTTGCCCCTTGTTCTAGGGGTTCTCATGTTCTTCCAGCAGAAGATGACTCCTTCTGCAACAGACCAGACTCAGGCGAAGATCATGCTGTGGCTTATGCCCATCATGTTCACAGCATTTATGTTGTTCTTGCCATCAGGGCTTGTGTTTTACATCCTTGTAAATACTGTGCTCTCGCTCGTGCATCAGTGGGTTTTGAGGATGCCCAGATTTGCAACCGCTAAGGGCGAGAAAGGAGGTGCAAAATGAAGGAAGGGATATTCGAAGGAAAGACACTGGACGAGGCGCTATTGAAAGCCTCTCAAGAGATGGGGGTGAACATCTCAGACATGGAATACGAGATTCTGGAGCAGGATTCAGGATTGCTTGGCTTCTTCAAAAAGAATGTCAAGGTCAAGGTGGTTGTGAAAGAAGGCGCTGGAACAATTGTTTACAGGACCGGCGACAAGGTTTCTGCAAAAGTTGAGGAACCAAAGACCGAGGTTGCAAGGAAGTTTCTTTCAGGCATCATTGAAAGGATGGGTATCAATGCGGAGCTAAGCGCGACCGAAGGCGACGACGCCATAAAGATAAACATCCAGACCGAGGACAGCGACATTATCATTGGAAGGGAGGGAGATGTTCTGAATGCCTTGCAGTTCATCGTGAACAAGGTAGTCAACAGGGATGCGGAAGGGCGCAAACTTATAGCGCTCGACGCCGTCGGCTTCAGGGACAAGAGAGGAGAGGCGCTTGCCTCTGTTGCCAAAAACCTTGCGGAAAAGGCGATAAGGCAGAGGCGGATCGTCCGTCTCTCTGCCTTGAATGCACAGGATAGACGGCTTATCCATCTTGCCCTGAAAGAGAATCCAAATGTGACGACACAAAGCGAGGGGGAGGGTTTGTTCAGACAGCTACTTATAATCCCTAAGAACCTCGAGGAGCGGACTTCTCGCAGCAGCAGACGCAGGGGAGAGAAGGGCTACAAAGCTAAGAAGAAATAGGGCCAAGGTCGTGGCCCCTTTTATCTCGTGTTGGGGCGAGCACGCCTCCCCTTGATTGTCTGGGAGTGCGGGCAGATACCTGCCCTTTGGGCTTGGCTGTTAAAGCCTCCCTACAATCCAAAAACCTTCGTTGTCTTGGGCTATATTGTCAGGATTATCGCTTGAAGCTCTTGTGCACTGGCTTTGAGGGTCTGGTTTGTATCCGTTCCCTCCTTGAAGCGTCAAAAGGTCTTGCATGAGCTGGATACTGCGTGTCACCACGCATATCCCTCCTCCCTTGCGCTTACTTGCGTTCCAGCAAACCTTCGCTACCTAGCAGATTATTGGTTCCT
>Ga0272449_1003265_pt1 | contig 14071 bp, 13 predicted proteins | sample YNPCB0241_FD_198679 | JGI IMG/M metagenome (GOLD analysis project Ga0272449, IMG submission 198679) | Hot spring sediment microbial communities from Yellowstone National Park, WY, United States - YNP-CB-024-1 | ecosystem: Environmental > Aquatic > Thermal springs > Hot (42-90C) > Sediment...
GACCTCTAATTACAACACCCCCATCAACCCTGCTAACCTCCTCAATCCTACTACCTAAAGTGTCAACCTCAAACCTAGACTCTGGAGCTTGAACCTTAACAACATCCTCTGATGTGGATTCAACCTGAGGCTCCAAGGGGAATAAGGCTTCAGCCCTAACAGAACCATAGCTTATAGAAGCTGTTAGACCAGAAGCCCCAATAAGCATAACATGCCCGGACTCGTAAACCCTACCGGCAACAGTAACCCTACCATTCTCGACAACAACCGTAATATACTGACTAGACCTAAGCATCCCCAGATCCACCGCATAACTCCACTAGGATAAACCTAAATCCAAAGCTAAAATAGCTAACTCATTACAGATGTGATAGCTCCTAAGCGTCCTCGGAGCTCGCTAAAACCTCTAAGACCTCAGAGTACTCCACCCCAAGCTCCCCCCTTAAAACCATAGCCCTAGCTATGTAGTAGTAAGCTGGGATCTGGAAAGCGTACATCTCCGAAACCCAAGGGTTCTCCTGGGAGCTCCGATATAGGTTGCGAACCGTTCTGAAGCTGTTTCAAGTTTTATACTGGTTTAGAGGGATTGATGTTAGAAAACCTCAAATCCCACTCTATACTAGCATACAGAGATATAAGCTTCAATCAAAACACAATATAGAGACCTCCCCCCGCTGGGAAGAGAGGTTGTGTGAAGTTGTATGTTAAATCGAAGAAGTTGTTGGATGTGAGGGAGGGTTCTCTAGCAATACTAAAACTTACAAGAACATACTATGTGCCTATAAGAGATTCTAGGGTCTTAGATCTCATAACATGGTATGTTGTAACATTGCAGAAAGCCATAGACATAATATGGGGTAATATTAGGTGGGAGCTTAGAAAACCAAAGCTTGTAAGAAGGAATGGTACACTACAGACTTTGGCTTGAAGCTACACAACCCAATAATACCTAGGGGTGAGAAGTTTAACAGAATGCTTAGGGATGAGCTTATGAAGGATAATCCATATGCAGCACACTGGGTTGATGCTATTATAAGAAAGGCATACTCCATAATCAAATCATGGAGGAAGAAGTATCTAAAGGGTAAAGCTAGAAAAGCTAAACCTAGGATTAAGAGGAGATTTGCAAAATGCAAGATAACATTGATGAAGGTAGACTACAGGGAGAAAACCATAAGGGTAACACTAAAACCACATGAATACCTAGAAATAACATGGAGAGGAACATGGTTCGAGAAGAGAGTCGAGGGATGGCTTGTAGGAGAGGTTATACTAAAAGATGATAAGATAATAATACCATTCAAAAGCTATAAGATAGTAAAGGTCATGGATGTTATTGAATGAGATAGTAATGAGCTTGAGCTAACAGGATACACACCAAGAATAGTATTCATACACTTGGATCTAAGACCACTACAAAGCATGAAGATAGTATATGAGAGGAAGAAGGCAGTAGCACAAAGTAAGGGTAAGAGGGAGTTATACGAGAAATACGTTAGAAGGGAGAGGAATAGGGTTAGAGATTTCATGAACAAACTAGCATCACAACTAACAAGAACATTCCCAAACACATTACATGTATTCGAGGATTTGGATAAAGATGATATGATAGGTAAAGGTAGGGTTGGGAGGGATAGGAGGAAGAGGAATGCTAGAACACCATGGAAAACAATACATAGAAAGATAGGAGAGAAAGCTCTAACAGCGAGGGTCCCAGCTAGGAATACAACAAGAACCTGCTCCCGATGTAGGTTTAAGGTTAGAGACCTGAGGGGGCAGGAGTTTGAATGCCCGAGATGTGGGTTTAGGATGAATAGGCAGAAGAATGCAGCAGTAAACATTAGGAGGAGATACGTTGAAGGGGGGAGGGGGAAAGATAGGATGCGGGGGTTCCCCCACAGAGATGAACTGGAGGAAACAATGAAGGTGGATCTGTGGGCAGGGGTCACCCAAAGCGGGCAAAGGCTAATGACATGGTGGGGCGATGATGGAAAGCCCCACATGAAGCCAATGAAGCCAAGGGCATCAAGGAGGCCTCACATCAAACGATGTAAACCTCCTTGAAGCCCGAACCCCAGTCGTGGTCTTAAGACCTGAGGATGTAGAGGAGCTTGGGTTACCTCTAGGTAGTTTTGACGTAGTTGAGGTTGAGCTAGCTGTAGGTAGAACTCAGAGTCTCATATCAAGGGATAGGGTTGTCGTAGAGCTCTTAGACGAGCAGGGTAACGTACTCTCCAGTACATCCGCATACATAGTTGTAGATGAGAACCTCATAGAACCACTAATAACAGATGCTACTATAGATGCACTAGGCATAAACGTTATTAGTTTTAAGAGAGGGCTATGGAAGCACGTTAACGACCCACCAGGCGTCATTAGACGGAGTGTAACTTAAACCTATAAAGGGTAATAAAGGGTAACCCTCAGCTCTTAAGCACGCACACCTCATAAGTTGAAGACACCTAGGCACCAAAGCCCTTAAGCAGAGCACACGCCATTAATAATAATGTAGAGGTTCAAGTGATCCCCATGAGCGACGGTTACCTTAGACTAGCATTTAAAGCTCCTAGAGAGTAATACCCCCATGTAGAACTAGGGGGTTGCAATTTCTGAAATCCAGGCTAGTTTCGAGGTGGGAGTACGGATGCTCGTGTTGCTTTCTAGGCTGTTAAGCTCATAGATATTAGGTTTCTCTACTAAAGGTTGTATGTAGGGGATGTGGTTGTCTATTGATTATGGTAGGTTACTAGAGGATATTAGGAGGGTTGTTAGGGAGGCTGTTGAGGAGGCTAGGAGGGAGGATGTAGCTAGGATTGGTGAAGCTCTATCTAAAATTACATTGGTCTTAGAGGGTATGTTAGGGGAGCTTCGTGAACACCGTAGGATTTTAGAGGAGCATAGTAAGATTCTAAGGGAGCACACTAAGATTTTAGAGGAGCATAGTGCTATGTTGAAGGAACACGGTGTTACATTGAAGGATCATAGTAGGATGCTGTGGGAGCTTAAGGTAATGGTTGGATCTATGGGTAGGAGGTGGGGTAGGGATCTTGAGGAAACAGTTCTAGCAATATACAAGGATGAGCTTGCACAGAGAGGGCTGGATGTAAGGCTTGCTAGGAAGTTCTCCTACGTTGATGTTGATGGTAGGTTCGGCTTGAAAGGCAACGTGTATGATTTCGATGTAATAATTGAAGGTGACGGTGTCACGGTTATAGAGGTTAAATCAAGGGCTACAAGGGATGACGTAGTGTGGTTCTACGAGAAGGTTAGAAGAGTTGAAAGCCTACTAGGTAACGTTAAGAGGCTGTTAGTAGTAGCTGTTAACATAGACAAGGAAGCTCTAGAGAGAGCCCAAGAGCTCGGAGTAGACGCTGTTTACGGTGCTGTAATAGAGTAGCATGTCTAACTATAACCCCCCAACCCCATCCTCCATGAACCATGAAGGGAGCAGGGTTTTGAGCGAAGTAGATAACAGAGTTGGGAGGAGTCTAGAACAAGGTAGCCCCCATTCTCATCTACAGGCTCCAAATGGTATCTATCACTTCTAATGAATATGTGTATCTCCTTCCTCCCAGTAAACCTATCCTTCCAATACCCTGGAGGAGAAACCTTCTTGATATGTGGTGGTAGCCTACCCTTCTTCTTCAATTTTAGGAGCTCGAAGAAAGCTTTCCAAGCCTCACCATTCTTCCGTATAACCTCTTGAGCGTTAACACCTAAGGTCTCGTTATACTTGTAGTAGTACTTCTGGTTTATCTCGTACATCTTCCTCTTAGTAAGCTCACCTTTGAAGAAAGCCTGCCTCTTCTCGTAATTAAGATCATTGTAAAGTCTAACGCATGTCAAACCAATACCCATTAGGCTTTCATACTCAACCTCAGATGGTAGTAGTCTTAGCCTAACATCCCTCCAGTTATAGCTCAACCTCTCCACTATCTCCTCTCTAAGGGCTTGGAGGGGATCAAGGGTGTCTCCACCTGTGAGTACAAATCGGGGAATCGTCCCCCTGGGTCATCCTCCCAAGCACTTCACCCACAGATGGAGACAACCCCAACCCCCTCCCAGCACACAATACAGCCAGGTGGTTTAAAAGTCTAATGCTCTAAAGTTGTGTGAAAGCCCTACCCCGCCTTGAAAAGGCGAGGTTTACTAAGGCTTTAATATCATCTTAAACCTAGGTAGGAGTCCCTAGGCTGTTAGGGGTTTTGGGTTCTATAAACTCTATTCATAGGTGCTCTAGCTCTTCTAAGCACTAGCTTTGGTTAGAAGCTCCTCCTTAGGGTAGAGGTTTTTATCTATGCTGTAATCCAATAGTGTGATTGCTCTACAGAGGCTAGGTGGAGCCCGTAGCCCGCATCTCTCACTTTAAGCCTTAGAGTCCTGGAGTGGATTGGATCAATGTTTCTCTAGATCTCAGAAGCTCCTAGAGTAACCTCTCATCATCATCATAATCTCAACTTAGCTTCAAGAGGAATATCCGCCTCTAATCCTGCGATTACAGGTTTTTCAAGAAGTTAAATTCATAAAGCTAACCTAGTTAAAGCTCCTATAAGATGCTTTTCCATCACAAAGGGTACTTCTAAGCCTAACACCTGTAGCGGTAGCATCACTAGCATACTACACAACATAGTAGCCTATACCCGAGGGAGGTCGAGGCTGCAGAGAGCCTGCACACTCAATAACACTAGGACCAGCAACAATAGCAACCCTAATAACACTAGCAATAATAACAAGGAGAACATGGTAATACGGGTTTATGATGGGAGTATATAGAAACATATTGAGTTGTTAAACACCGAGCTTAAAACCTTTAAACAACAGTAGAAAGTATAAGGTAGTGGATCTGGTGGTGGATAAGTTGAATTTGAAGGCTAGGAGGGGTGATATAAGCGGACCAGTACTAGCAATACTAGTAACACTAATACTACTAGCAATAGGAGCAGCAATAATAGCATACTTCGTACTATTCTCAGCAGCACCACAACAACCAGTAGTATCAATACTAGGAACACCAGTAGCATTCAAGAAAGGAGCAGACGCTGTTGTTAATATAACAATAGCAAATGTAGGAGGAACAACATTAAACGTTCCTAAAACCTCAGTCCTACTAAACGCAACAGGAACAACAGTTAATCTTGGTTCTGGCACGTTTACCCTTGATCCTGGTAAAACAGCAACGCTAACATTCACGTTAAGTGGTAAATGGAGTACGATTGCGGATAGGGATTTTATTAATGGTATTCTTACTATTGAGGGTGTTGGGAGCCAGGTTATAAGTATTAGGGTTCTAAGAGTAACAGGGTTACCCTAGCATAGAACACCTAACACACTTTAAACCCCTCCCCCCACTATCTTTTAAAGGTGGTTTTAAGGGTTGGGTGGTGAGTGGCATCTATCTGTGGGAAACATTAACATAGACCTCAACCTAGCACTCGATAGATCTTAGAAAACTATATAAATACAATTACTAGGGTAATGGTGTAACAGCGTACAACGGTATGTAGGCTTATGAGGGATTCCAGCGTAGCTCTAGCTTAGATTAATTGTTTTAACGTCTTCTCACATGGAGTTAGGTTTAAGGTTAGGTCACCTAGTCAGTATAGGCAAGCCATGGAACTCCTAGGAGGTTACACTAAGAGCTACTAGGTTGCTGAGTGCTAGGGTCTTCAGCGTTACGTAAGAATCAAGCTATAATAAAATAAGGATTTACTTAAAGCTTTCTAAGTAACCTTAGAGTAAACTAGCAACTCTAAAAGGCAATATTACCGGGGCTCTGATTATTAGTAACCTCGACTGTCTCCATGGAGTGTTACCTAGAGTCCTCTTCTTGATAGAGCCTTGATGAGGTTTTATGAAGAGAGTATCGTGGAACTTCTCGGTTTAAATATCCCTTGATGGTATGCACGATGATATACCATCAGTATGCTTATAAGCCTCAACTGTTTTTATAATTAAAAATGGCGAGGGGTTGGGATGAGGATGCTGATGAGCAGTAGTGAGGTTAAGCCCCAACCCCAAAGGAGCCCCAGGCTAGTTCCCCGAGGGGTGATCGGCTCCCGTAGATGGGCCAGCTTAGATCTATGGGCCTCGGGCGTCGTGGGTCTCAATGCTCCACGGCCACCGAGACCCTAGAGCTTTCAGCATATCATTCTCAGAGCCCTATTAGGAGAGCTAAGCTCCTCTAGATCTGCTTTTCTAGTGGCTCAGGCTTACTATCATATACTTATACCTAGCTGTTCTTAGAATGACCACTAGGAAATTTAAGTACACTTAAGATTCTAAGCTCATATCAATCCTTTAATAATTTACAGTTCTAACCTTTTTAAGATTGCCTACGAGATAAGGGTTTGAAGCAAGCATTAAGGTTAAAGCTTGTAAATTAAGCCATGCTTTAGAGCTTGAAGAGTTCTACTCGGCCTTTTAGACCCTGCCTTAAAGAACTAGTACTTGGAGCTCTACCACAGATAACCCTATTGTGACGCCCTTAGAGTTAAATTGAACTCTACAACGGAGCTGTAAAACTCTTAGACCTAGGTTTTAAAGTAATAGGAAACCATACTTAACGGTGAAGAGGGGGTTAAGGTTATATCTAAGGAACTAGTAACCGGAGCACATATACATCATAGCCTTAAGTTCTAATAGTTACCTAGAATCCAGGAAATCTAAGGTTAAAGCTCCAAGCTCTCCCCCACTAAGGAGCCTTAGTCATGCTATGATTTAACACCTTATGAATTATTTTAGGAGGGCTCAAGGAGCTTAGATAGCTCGCATCCTCCAATCTTAGCCAATAGTTCTAAAGCGTTCTCCCATACTTGATCCTAAGAGCCCCCATAAGGTAACCTCTATTGTTGTAGACCTCTCAGTATAACCTATAGCCATTTCTAGGTCGCACTTGCTAAAGTGATGATGAGGATGCTAGGGGTCGGAAGCTGGGGGATTAACTCTGTGGGTTTCATGCCGTACATGGCCGCCCGATAATAGGATGAGATAGGCCCTATAGCATGTCTAGGGAGTCCAAGCATGGAGTTGAAACTCTACATCCTCTCTTGATGGCATGTTGCTACTCCCTCTGATCAACGCTTTTAACGCTCCTGTTACTACAGCATATCTTAGTGCTTCTCTTATATCTCTCGTCCTCTGATAGTATATGTTGAATGCTGCATCGAATGCATCCCCTGTCCCTGTTACATCTACGGGCTTCTCTATCCTAGGAGCTCTAACCTCTACTGCCTCATCCCTCGTTATTGCTACGGCCCCCCTCGGCCCCCTCTTTACAACTACAATCTCAGCCCTACCCTTTAGCAACCTCCTAGCCTCTAGTGGATTGCTCGATCCTATTAGTGCTTCTAGCTCTCTTTCGTTGAGGAAGATTCTGTTTACATATGCTATAGCCTCCCTAACCTCAGCTGGGTCTCTGTAAACTTCGCCTCCAGGATCGTAGCTTGAGCTCCTAGACCCTAGCTTTACCCCAGCCTCTGCTACCAACCTTGGGTTTACGCTTGCGAAGTGCACGTGATCCCCAACATCTGGTATCACATCAGGGCTTATCAATCTTGAGACTCCACGGTATGAGACTATGGTTCTAAGGGACTCGCTTGGAACCATTAGTATCACAGCTACATTGGGGTCACCATCGACAACCATAACATAGCTAGTGTCAACACCTAGCCCTGAGAGCCATTCTAGGACACCAAGTTTAACAGCATGGGGGCTAACAAGGGATACAACGCTAGCCCTACCACCAAGCCTTACAATACAGGAAGCGTAGTTTACAGCAGCACCACCAACACCAAACCATAAATCCTTAGCAACAACATTAACACCTGCAACAGGGTAGCTATCGAGTGCTAGGTTGAGGTCTATGTTAATGTTTCCTACTGATATATGCCACTCACCACCCAACCCTTAAAACCACCTTTAAAAGATGGTGGGAGGAGGGGTTTAAAGGGTATTAGATGTGCTATGTTACTCTTAGAACCCTAATACTTATAACCTGGCTTCCAACACCCTCAATAGTAAGAATACCATTAATAAAATCCTTATCCGCAATCGTACTCCATGTATTTGTGAAATTGAATACTAGAGTTGCTGTTTTACCAGGTGGAAGGGTAAACTTAGTTCCACTAATACCAGATGATGCTGTTTTAAGGCTAACTGTTGTTCCTGTTGCGTTTAGTAGGACTGAGGTTTTAGAAACGTTTAATGTTGTTCCTCCTACATTTGCTATTGTTATATTAACAATAGCATGCCCTTTGTGATTGAATGCTACTGGTGTTCCTAGTATTGATACTACTGGTTGTTGTGGTGCTGCTGAGAATAGTACGAAGTATGCTATTATTGCTGCTCCTATTGCTAAGAGTATTAGGGTTACTAGTATTGCTAGTACTGGTCCGCTTATATCACCCCTCCTAGCCTTCAAATTCAACTTATCCACCACCAGATCCACTACCTTATACTTTCTACTGTTGTTTAAAGGTTTTAAGCTTGGTATTTAACAACTCAATATGTTTCTATATAATCCCATTATAAACCCGTATTACCAGCCCCTCCCTCTAATTAGTATTAGTGCTAAGGGTATTAGCAGTAGTGTTATTGTTGTTCCTAGTATTATGGAGAATGTTAGTGTTTCCATGTTCTCCGATCCTCTTATGTATTTTGCTGCTATGTGGTATAGTGTGTATGCTAGTGGTGTTGCAGCTATTGGTGTTAGCTCTACTTTAAACTTGGTTGTTGTGTAGTATGCTAGTGTTAGTATTGCTAGTGCTGGTGGTGCTAGTAGTGCTATTACGTCTAGACCTGGTTTTAGTGTTGTATAGGCTATTATTGTTGTAGCTAGCCCTCCAAGCCCTCCAATAAACCCTATTATGCCAGCTATAACTCTAGGTTCCACAGCTAAGCTCAACCCCCGTTATACCCTCCCCCCGGGAGGCCCTTAGATGTTTAAAACCCTTAACCTTTAATAGTATTACCTGGGGGGGTATTAGGGGTAGCTGGCGTGGAGGTTTTAAGGGTAGAGCTTTTAAAGCCTGTTAGTGATGTTGAGTGTATTAGGAGTTATAATATTAGGGATCTCTATAGAGTTTGTATTACAAGCTCTGGCGAGTACGTTATAAGCGATACAGTAGCTGAGGATATGAGTGAGGATCAGATATTAAAGCTTCTAAGAAGGTATGCTACTGGAGGTGATAGCTCTAAGATTGATCCTAGGCTTGAGCATATCTTTAGAAGGAGTGTTGACGGCTACGGGTTCCTAGATGCTCTCCTAATGGATGAGAATATAGTTGATATATTCGCTATCTCAAACTCACCCCTATCGATAGTCCATAAGGAGTTTGGTAGGCTTAAAACAAACATTGTACTATCAGATGAACAGCTATCAGAGATAATACTAAGGGCTACAAGCCTCTCAGGTAAGAGTGTATCGGAGAGGAGGCCAATACCATCCTTCATGGAGCCTAGATTCCAATCTAGATTCTCGGTGGTATACAAATCCGATATAAATGCTAGGAGGTACATAGCACTTGATATTAGAAGACAACCCCTAAACCCATGGTCCATATTCAAGCTAGTAGAACTTGGAACATTCAGCTTGGATGAGGCTGCATTCCAATGGCTTATGATAAAATACAGGGTTCCCATAATGGTTGTAGGGGAGCTATTCACAGGTAAGACAACAACTATAAACGCACTACTATCACTAATACCACCAGACTCAAGGGTTTTCACAATAGAGGACGCTCCTGAGCTAACAGTACCATCGAGGTACTGGATTAGAACTATAACAAGGGAGGATGTAGACAACCCACAGGATAGGATAACAGTATTCTCACTACTAAAGATAGCTGTTAGGATGAGCGTAGACTACATAATAGTAGGTGAGGTTAGAGGGGAGGAGGCCAGGGATTGGGCTCAAGCAATACTACTAGGCCACGGGGGTATAACATCATTCCACGCTTCAACAGTAGAAGCGGCTATGCTAAGGCTTAAAAGCCCACCAATAGAGGTTCCAGACCAGGCTCTAAGGTATTTAAATGTATTCGTTAAAATGGAACCCCTATCAACAGAGGCTGGGGTAGGCCTTAGGAGGGTTACAAAACTCTATGTCCACGATGAGGGTAAGGTGCATCTAGTATACGCATACAACCCAGCTAAGAACGAGATTGAAAGAGTTTACGATCCATTCAACCTATCATTCATAGGTAGGATTGCTAAAGGCTACGGTCTTAGAGTAGAGGATTTAAAGGAGGAGTGGAGGACTATGATCAACATTCTAGGTAAGACCATGATGGAGCTTGTGAAGAAGTACGGTAGTACGAGCAACATACCATACAACATAGTCCCCCAAACACTATACTCTAAGCTTGAGGAGAGAGGTTTTAAGGTGAGGCTTTGAGGTGGTTGTAATGCGCTACTACACCATAACCATAGTATTGTTCCTACTCCTCTCCGCCCTCCTAAGCGGGTTCATAGCCCCGAGCGGCTCTAGCTCCATAGCACCCCTCATCATGGTAGTTGTTATGGCTGTTGTTGGTAGTGTTATGGCAACATACTCACGCACCCTTGAGGGTTTAATGCATGAATTCCTCTCTAGGGAGTTTCGTAGAGCTGGTTACACCATGCCAGTAGCGTACTCTAGGATTCTAACCATAGGCTTCATATCAGTTATAATGCTATCCCTCTCCTTCCTAGCACTCCTCTACATACTCATACTCACCCCAGGTGTTTCAATAACCCTTATTAGAATACCTCTAGCACTATCACTCCTAACCCTCATATTGGGTAATATAACGTTATCGGTTGTTGCAACACTCTCACCTAAGCTCATATCAACTCTTAGAGCTTCAGGTGCCCTGGTAGAACTACCATTCCTACTAGCCACCCTCCGTGTATTCTCTAGAACACACCTTACACTCTACGATATACTTAAGATTGTTGAGACATCCCAGACCCTTAGATGGTGGGCTGAGGAGGTTAAACGTAGGGAGGTTATTGCTAGGGAACGTGGTGTATCACTACTAACAGCCATAGGCTTCATGGCCGAAGACCACCCCTCACTAGAGGTTAGGGATATTATTAGGAGGATATCTATTGCAGGCTCCTACGCTGGATCCCCAGCAGGTGTTGTTGAGAGGATTTCGCAGGCGTACTTCGAGATAATGAGGAGTAGGCTTGAGAAGCTCTCAGGCTACATGTACATCGCCTTAGGCATGGTGCTTATAACATTATTCCTAATACCAGTCCTAGCAGTAACCCTAGGACCCCCTCTTGGAATACCACCATTAACAATAGCTGCGATAACAGTTGTTGTGGCATTCCCAGTATCCCTTATAATATACACTATAATACAGGCAATGTACCCTACAGGTTTCATGTTAAACCCCTCGGGAGCCCTTAAAGCCTTCTACACACTATCATCCCTGGTGGTCTTAGGCTTAATAGCGGCTAACCTCTACCTACTAGCTACAGGTAGATCCTTCAACCCCATCATAGCCTACGCTATACTAATAACAAGCTTAATCCCACTAGTAGCACTAACATCATCTTACATGGCTAGGGTTTCAGCCTATGAGAGGTTGTTGAAGGTTGTTGCTGACGCAACAGAGCTAGCATCAGTTACAGGGGAGAACCTCATAAGCCTTATGAGGAGGACTAGTGGGGGTGATAGAAGGGTTATAAGGCTTATAAATGATATTGAGAGGGCTATCGTAGATGATAGAGTTAGAGTTAAGCTTGTAAGAGAAGCTCCAAGCATGCTCTACGCCTCAATGATAGAAAACCTGGTATACGCTCTAAGGATTGGAGCCCCACTCCCGGTATTCGCAGAGATAGCAACAGTCTACGAACACCTAGGGGAAACACTTAGAAGACACCAATCATCAATGAGAGGTGTAGAGTATACACTAGCAGTTGTGATAGCAGCAATATCAATATTCATAGTCCTAATGATAAGAATACTATCAGGGATAGTAGCGGGGATAAAAACACCTACAGGAGCAGCAGTACCAGCAATACTACAGAGATTCGTCATAACCCAAGACCCACTACTAGTATACGCAATACTATCATCAATGATAGTAGTGGGGATAGTAGCGGGAGCACTAGTAGAAAAAGCTAAAAACGGAACAATAATAACATCAGCTAGAATAATACTAATATACATAGCATTATCAATGATAATACTTGCAGCCCGGTGACAACGCCAACCCCCAGGTCATCCGTGTAAACCAGTAACCCTGTAAACATCACCACCAAGAATCTCCGGGAAACTCCTAGAAAGCAGTAACGTGTTCGAGCTATCATACACCTCTATAACACCATTCTTGATAATCCAGACACCCCAAACAATCAACTCAACACTACCACCGGGACCAGCGGTCGCACTATCTATGATGTTACCAGAGCCGTCTTTTAGAGTAACAGTCCACCCAGGCTGGAGACTCTCAACCCTAACGGTCCAAGGTCTTGCATTTACAGTTACAATCACTTGGTCAAAGTAAACCGCCATCTTCTCCTTATCCTTCTTCCCCCCCTGCTCGAAGATACTAATACCTACATGGAATGGAATTAACCTCTCGCCAGCCTCTAGGATACGACTAGTAGATAAATCCGGGCACGCTGTTTGATTTAGCTCTGAAGAGCAAGTGTAAGCGGTTAGAACCCCGGGAACGTTGGGAAGGCTGTAGGATAAAACTAGGACTCCGTCATACCATGTATTATATGCAACTGTAAAGGGGGTTGTATAAGTTCTTATAGTTTTATCAATTCTAACTTTAACGAAGAGCGCATTGTCTTTATTATTGAATCCACCGGTATAGTATTTGGTTAAGCTGGTATCCTGTGTTAGGATTGCTCCGAAGAGACCGGGCTGGCCTATAGCCCTGTAATCTAAGGTTAAAGCTGTGAAGGCCACGTATATCGACCCTGTGTTAGGTAATGTTACTCCTTGGGCTAGGAGGGCGCACTCCCTGTTATCAGTCTTTACCTCCAGGTAGACAAGCCCGCTCCTACCGTAAACAAGTCTAGACACGTAACTAGCTTTACAATCTGCTCCATGTTCTTGGAATAATCTCAGCCTACTGTTTATGGGGTTTGTGTCGAATGTATCCCAGTATATTGCTGCTCTCGACACCCTTATTATGTCGAGTGGTACTAGTGGTGAGGGTGGTGTTATTGGAGGGCATTCCTCTAGTTCTCCTACTTTGAATCGTGCTTCTCTCACTGTGAATGCTTCGAAGCCTATTGTTGTTAGGTATGCTGTGGCTGAGTACTGTCCTCCTGTTGTGTAGAGGCTTTTATCCGATGCTATGTTAATTCTTACTAGCCCTCTCTGCCCGGCCCACAGCTCTGTTTCCCTGGAGAAACCCTTTAGTATGATCTCCACGCTCGCGGTTGCATCCTCTATTGTAACGGTTGTACTGGTATGAGATCCTGTTACCCTAACCTCCACGATGCCCTTATCTGTGGCTAAGAATATCTTTTCCAACTTTAAGTCAACCCTACCACTATTAGCTACTATGATGCTAAGATTGTACTTGTACCTAGGGGTTTCAAGATCCAGGCTTTGGGAGAAGCATTGTGCAAAGCCCTCTGTAGTAGGGGTTTTCAATATGAAATCCTGGACGTTCATGCCGATAAGGCTAAGCATTACTACTGCTGATACAATGGCAACAGCTATTACAGTGAATGTTAGGAGACCTAGTATGGGATGCTCTATACCCACCCCTAACCTCCACCCCCAGCTCTTCTAATCAATATTATCACAAGGGGGGTTCCTGCTAGGGCTAAACCAGCTATAAACGATAGTATTGATACCACTGGATCCACCCTAGTCACCTCCACCGGGACTGTTTGTAGCACACGCTCCACCACTATAGATGTTGTTGTAATGTTTATAAACCTATCTACTATGACCAGCGGCACCCCAGGTGGAGCTTCCTCAACCCTCCCATAGTAGTATACTGGAACGGAGCCGCTGTGAAGTAGCACGTTACCTGAGTAGAGCTCCCACCTAACATCCCATACACCAGGCCCCGGTAATCTAACCTCATCCCCAACTCTAACGGTAAACGTA
>Ga0272449_1003266_pt1 | contig 14067 bp, 9 predicted proteins | sample YNPCB0241_FD_198679 | JGI IMG/M metagenome (GOLD analysis project Ga0272449, IMG submission 198679) | Hot spring sediment microbial communities from Yellowstone National Park, WY, United States - YNP-CB-024-1 | ecosystem: Environmental > Aquatic > Thermal springs > Hot (42-90C) > Sediment...
ATGAACTTGGTAGGTTGTCAGGGTATTAGTTGTTGAGGTAGTGATCCAAAACGTCCGGCTGAGCGAATTGATATGGTTAATCGGAATCTTCTTCGGGAACTAGAACCTGCAGAACAGGAACTCGAACAAGAACTGCAACTTGCATTAGGGGACATCCCGCCTGAGGAGCTGTACTTGTCGACCCAAGAGATTGCCCGCGGACGGATCGTCCGAGGCAAGATCGTGCTAGTCGAACCAGACCGGGTGCTTGTCGATCTTGGGCTGAAATGCGAAGGGGTGGTTTTGCGGAGCGAGTGGACCGAAAGTGAGCCCCCTCCGGAACCCGGGCAGGAAGTGGACGTCCTGATCGAAGACTTCGATGAATTTGCCACTCCTGGAGCGGAGATGCGGGCCCTCATCATTTGCAGCAAGCGAAAGGCCGAGAAGATCCAAGCTTGGTCGCGGATCATGCAACAGGTCCGCGAAGGGGATGTTGTGACCGGCTTGGTTTCGCGGAAAATCAAAGGCGGACTCTTGGTGGATATCGGGGTCAACGTATTCCTGCCCGGCAGTCAGGTGGACATCCGTAGACCTGGAGATTTGGCCGAGTATCTCGGCCGGGTGGTCCAGTGTGTCGTGCTGAAAATCGACGAGTCTCGACGAAACATTGTGGTCAGCCGTCGGGCATTGATCGAGCAGCAGCGGATCGAACGGAAAAACATCCTCCTTCGGGAACTCCAGGTGGGCCAACTGCGAAAGGGTATCGTCAAGAATATCGCCGACTTTGGTGCCTTCGTGGACCTGGGCGGGATTGACGGCCTCCTGCACATTACGGATATGAGTTGGGGCAGGATCAATCACCCAAGCGAGATCCTTTCGCTCGATCAAGAAATCGAGGTGGTGGTCCTCCATGTAGACTACGAGCGGGAAAAGGTGGCCCTCGGCTTAAAGCAGAAAACCCCAAGCCCGTGGGAGAACATCGAGGAAAGGTATCCTATCGGTAGCCGGGTCCGTGGGAAGGTTGTCAATGTTACCAACTTTGGTGCATTTGTCCGGCTTGAGGAGGGGGTCGAAGGCCTTGTTCACGTTAGCGAAATGTCTTGGACCAAACGGATCAATCATCCAAGTGAGGTCGTGCAGGTCGGGGATGAAATCGAGGTCGTAGTCCTCGCCATAAACAAGGAGAAGCAGGAAATCTCACTTGGTCTGAAACAGACCCAAGAAAACCCTTGGGACCGGATCGAAGAAAAGTATCCTGTCGGCTCTGATGTTCGCGGAATTGTGAGAAACATCATGAATTTTGGGGCATTTATCGAACTGGAGGAAGGTGTCGACGGCCTTCTCCACATTTCCGACATCTCTTGGACGCGAAAGATTACCCACCCGGGGGAGGTGCTCCAGAAAGGTCAGGAAGTGGTGTGTCGGGTTCTTTCGATCGATCCGGTAAAGCGTCGAATTGCTTTGGGCTTGAAACAGCGGACAGAGGATCCGTGGGAACGGGACATTCCGAGCCGGTACCACCCCGGCATGGTGGTCAAGGGAGTGGTCACAAAGATCACAAACTTTGGTGCCTTCGTTCAATTGGAAGAAGGACTGGAAGGCCTGTTGCACATTTCTGAGTTGGCCGACCATAAGGTGGATAGTCCGGACAACATCTTGAAGGTAGGCGACGAAATCGAAGTTAAGATCCTCCGGGTGGACCCGCAGGAGCGGAAAATTGGGCTTTCGCGAAAGCGGTTGGAATGGTCTGCGGAGGCCGAAGCCTCGGCAGGAGCACCTTCGCGGGAGCGAGAGCGAGAACTTAAGGGTGGTGTGGGTTCTGGGGGGCCATTGATTTCCACCGGGCCCCGCCGATTCCGCAAAGGTCCGCGAGGGAAGCACCCGCACCATCCGAGAGCCCCAGCTTCCCAGGAGGCGGCCGCTTCTCCGGAAGGGCAAGCCCCCAGCACCTCGGAACCTACCGCAGGAACCACCCCAGAAGTTACCCCTTCAGCGGAGAGCACCCCGGAGCCAAGTGATTTGAAGGGTACCACCCCAGAAGTTGCCGCCAGCGAAGATGTCGCTCCGTCTCCGCCGGCTTCAGAGCCCTCGCCTTCTTCCGGGGAGTGAACTTCAAAACATCCTTTGAATTTTGGCGGGGAACCGGGTCGGCAGGGAAAAACTCCGCAAAGCCGATCAGCTCGAACCCATCGGGTGGGGGCAAACCTTTAGAACCGAGCACAGGTCACTAACAAGGCGAGTTTGGACGGATCGGGCGGGGGATTAACCTTGCGGGCTATTGCTGAGGATGACTCGCGGTGAATAAACCTTGCCGACAGGGGGGTACGGATAAGACATCTCGGCCTGCAAGGCAGTGGCTCGAAGGCACATGTCGCTTGCAGGCAGACAAATTTTTTCTGCCAGTAGCACTGGCAGCCTAAGCGGGAATCCTCCCGCCGCCTAGTTGTGCCCCGGAGTGACGAAGACCTCAGAGCTCCCCTTTGAGGCGAATTGACTCGAATCCTCCGGAAGTCTGCTCGCCAGGGTACACTCATCCCGAAGGTCATCGCTCGCGGATGCCTTCCATCAGGAAGGATTGACCACTCCGGATTTGTCCGAACCGCAAGTGAAAGAAAGATCGGGCGGAGGACATCCTCCTGGCCACGGGTGGGTCCCCGCTGGTATCGGACACCACGGGGGATAAAGGCCGTGTGCACAGAAGCACCTTTCCTTTGCCCCCATTCTTCCCGTCAGGTAGTACCAGGGTAGCGAAACTTTTGGATCAAGCGATCTCTCCCTCATCATTGCTACCCCGAAAAAAACCCGCATTGCCCGCAATTTGTCGATCTCCGGAATTGGCTCGGGATTCACTTGCACCGGTTGTTCAGCTAGTGCCGACAGGCGGACTTTTACGGGGATCGTGCTGGGCATGCCTTCCCTGACTTGTCGACATCTTCCCTAAGCGAGGAAGATTCGGCTCAGCTTGGCCAGCTGCCGAGGAAATCGAGACTGGTATGCGGGCATGTCGATAGTGGAAAGTGAATCGGGCAACTTGAGGATAGCAACTCGAGGATTTTCTAAGTTCAATAGTCACAAACGACCGATGAAGCGAACTCGCCAGCGGCAAATCTCAACTTCCACGCAATCCCCCTTGGAGACTTATCTCCGGGAGATCAACGAGACCCCTTTACTAACTCCTGAAGAAGAGCAGGAGTTGGCCGAGGCGATTGCTCGCGGAGATCCTCAAGCTCGCGACCGGATGGTCCGGGCCAACCTGCGACTGGTGGTCAACATCGCCCGCAACTATACGGGCAAAGGGTTAAGCCTTCAGGACCTTATCGAGGAGGGTAACTTAGGACTGTTGCGGGCGGTGGAAGGTTACGATCCCGCGATGGGGACTCGTTTTTCCACCTATGCCAGCTACTGGATCAAGCAATCGATCAAACGGGCCCTCATCAACTGTGCCAAAACGATCCGGATTCCTGCGTACATGGTGGAGCTCCTGTCCAAGTGGCGACGGGCCACCGCACGCCTTAGCGAAGAACTTGGTCGAAATCCGACCCCAGAGGAGGTAGCACGGGTCCTAGGAATTCCCCGCAAAAAGCTGCCCATCATTAAAAAGGCTATCCGCATTCACAATATGACGGCCCAAAGCGACCAGTCCGATTCCGGCTGGTCGCTGGGGGAAGTCCTCATGGACGATCAAACCCCCACACCCGACGAGGAACTTCAGCAGCACGACAGCCTCAAGCACGTCTTGGCCAAGCTGGAGACCATGGATCCTCGCGAGGCCACCGTGCTTCGCATGCGGTTTGGGTTGGACGACAATCAGCCGAAAACTCTCAAAGAGATTGGGGAGGCCTTGGGATTGACCCGGGAAAGGGTCCGCCAAATTGAGACCGAGGCCCTCCGAAAACTGGCAGCAGCTTTAGAGGGAGAGAAACACTCCTTCCAACCTCTCAAGCATCTCGGTCAGGGTCGGGCAGGAGCTCGGGTTAGTTCCCCAACGTGACCTCGGGGGTTAGCCGGCTTTCGATCGGCCGCCGGTACCTCCGGGAACCTTTCCCGTTCCCTCGCCCCGCTGATCGCAAAAAAGCAGGGTAGCCTCAGAAATGCAACAATCCCGGGTAAAGAAGCCCGACAATTGGCGAATTACCCCGGCAAAACCCGATTAACCCAACCTATCAGTGAGCCGGGCCTAAGTCGTCGGTAATTTCCCCTTCTGTAAGGCCACCCGGTGTGTTTTGTCGAGCACTGCTTTTCGACTCGAAGAGAACTCACCAAGCCCGGGAAAGTCCACACCCAACCCAGCTTCAATCCACGCCAAGGTACCGAGGTGAACCCGAGGGACACCCGTTGATAACCTAGCAGGCGATATTTCCCTAGCCTTTCTGCGGTCTAACCTCCCGTCGGCAATTGACCGCGGAGGTTCCCGCTGGAAATTCTGGGAAAACTACCTTTGCTGGAAATTCTGCAAAAACTGCCCTTCCCGAAAATCCAACCCCGCTGGGGAATTCCCCTTCGGGATATTGATCGAAAGCCCGCAGGTTTCTATCCCGCGGACAGTCGATTTCCCTATCCAACGGTAGCGGGCCACTCCGGCAGTCTCGAATTAGTCCTTCCAGACTTCGAGACAGCCAGAACTAGCTCTTTTCTAGCCCATTAGCCCCATTCCCGGACCTTCGGTCTGAGAAACCGAGGGCCCAATTCGGCTGCTGGACCCTTCCCTCGGGATACCGGGGTTTTTTACACCCTATTCCGGATGACTAACGAAGGACTGATTTCACCCGGCGGCAGGCCAGGGTTTTCCCCCTTTCCGGCACCCACAGACATGGACGGTAATTCCCAGTTCTTGTGCCAAGGCAGCCTTGGCTAACATCGCCTGATCGGCCTCCTCCGCACTGTTGGCATAGACGACCTGAACATGGTTCGACTTGTGCTTGGCCATCATCTGGTCCCGGGTTACCCCGTAAAGTACCGCATGCATGATGGGCCACTGAGGCGTGGTTTCCCGCCAACGTCGTTCAGTTTCTTCCGGAGGCAGGGCAACCACACCTCCCCGGCCAACGTCCATGAAAAGCCGGCCTCGCTCCACATAGATCCTTGACCAAACGATTTCCCCGGGCTTGGACACTCCCTTGAGGGTTCCGCCACCTAAACGGAAGTACATAGGAGGTTGACGTTCGCTCGTGGCCCCCCGCCACCCATCGACAAAATGGGCAGGAGGGGCTCCCCCGCTAATCATGAAGACCCACACATAGTCGCTCGTGGTTCCCGAGCGGTCCCAATCTCCCCATCGAACGTCGTGGAGGGTGGTTTCGACCGGCTGACCGAGAGCTTTATGCACCCGGTAGGTCAAAAGCCCATCCAAGCCGGAGCATTCATCCACCTCGTTGAAGTGAACCACCGGTTCGCCTTCGAAGAGGATCCGCTTGCCATCCCGACTTTTAACCGGTGGCCGATCGCTATTGTTAAGCATCCCCTCCACCAGGTCACTGGCGGGCAAAAGATCCTTAAGGCCTTGCTGGTATTGGATGCCGATTGTATCGCAGCCAAAATCGTCGGCCATCCGCACAGCAGCGATATACATTTTGCACTGAAGGAGGATTTGTTCGTCGGTCAGATCGGTCTCCGGGTTCGGCCCGGTAATAAACCTTAATCCTCGCTCCTCCATCCAACGACGAACTTCGAGGGCCTCTTGGTCCGAAACTTGCAAAGTCTCGTAATAGAGGGCCGACTGACTCAGCCGCTCCTTGAATACCCCGAGCGGATGGAGGAGTTCATCAGGGATAATTGCGTTGTACATCCCCATGCAGCCTTCGTCGAAGACCCCCATGATCGCCTTTTGCCGACGGAGCTGGGCTGCCAAGGCTTCGGCTAACCGCCGGAGCTGAGAAGGCACTCGAATCTCTTCCAGCGGCTGGACATGGTCCGTGGGGTGGCGAATGGTGCCGGTCTTTAACCACCGATTCAACTGTCGGCGGAAGGTGGGATCGGCAAAATCCTCGGCCCACAAGGTGGAGTACTTTTTCCCCGCTTTCGTAAGGCAAGCATTAAGGTTGAGAAGTCCCACAAGCCCCGGCCATTGCCCGGACCAATTGGCTACCGTCAAAATAGGACCTTCGTGACTCAAAAGCCCCGCAAGGACGTGGTGCGAATATTGCCACACAGCTTCGGCCACGATGAGTTTTGCCGTCGGATCGATTTGAGCAAAGATCTGCATACCCTCTTTCTGCGAGCTAATGAAGCCATGTCTTTCCTCCTCCTTGTATGGATGAGCTCGCACGAGCTTAAACCCTGCCTCGGCCACCGCCTCCGCTAAAGCCCGCTCCATAGCCTCCTGAGCCGGCCAGCAAGTCTGGTTGGCCGCCAGACGGAGATCCCCACTTGCCACCAGCAACACTTCGTTGGGCTTTACCTTTCGCGGTGCAGGCAGTTTGGGAAGTGTGATCTTGGCCATCGAGAGTTCCTCCTGTTAGCTCATCGGCCCATTAATGCTCCACAGCACTGGATTCCTTAAGCCTGATCTTTCCGGTTTATTTAAGGTTCGGTACCTTGCGAGGACTGCTGGCAACGCCCCCCCAAGTCCTTAAGATGGCCGAGTTTTCGGTGCCCTCCTTTCTCCTTTAGCAGCCCGAGATCAAGCCATTAGCCACCGAGCTTGCTGAAAGTTTTATCCGAAGAACTTCCACCTCCTCAAGAAGGGGCCAGGAGGAAAAGTACTCCGAGGAGTTTTCAGGGGCCGGTGTTTGACCCGGTCAGACGCGAAAGGGGGTTACTCAAGCAGCAAAATCCACAACTGTTTGGGCCCATGCACCCCTAAAGTGAGAACCTTTTCGATATCAGAAGTTCGGCTCGGACCTGTTACGATCACAAATTCCCCGCGGACTTCCGGGTCTTGGGCCCAAGCGGCAATAGCCGGCCAGGCAGCTCCCATGTGGGCATAGAGCCGGTCCAGATACCCCACAATCACACACGCTGGGGGAAGGTAGCACAACAACCGCTGCCATCGTTCCGGACAAATCAATACGGCCGAGCCGGTATCCGCAAGGAAAATTTCCCCCGGGATTACCGCGGCATCCAAAGTCGCAATCTGCTGCGGCGTCCACCGTTCGTTGACTTCCCGAAGCTGAGCCGCCGGAAAGCCTTCGATCACAGTCCGGACCACCGGGCAATCACGAAAACCTATGGCATGCCAATGAAACTGCTCGGCCAAACTCCGAAGCCGAACTTTTGCTTGCTCGGCTGAGACAACTCGGCAAGCTTCCCCGTGGATGGCGGCAACTTCTTGCTGAAAGCGAGCAAAAAGTTCCTCCGCGGTTGCACTGACCGGTGGCCAGATTTCGGGGATCCCCGGTCGCTCAATGGCCTCGGCCTCTTGTGGCGAGATACCTTCACGGATCCGCCGCAAAATCCGCTCGCGGGAATCGCTCACCCTTCGGTTCTCCTGCCTGGGAAAACTCGTTAACTTAACAAACTCGTCCCAACCAACCTACCCCGCCTTTTTGAAAACCACCGGAACCGCTTCAAACATCACCTACGGAAGAATTTTGACACACCCCGCTCAAGGATTCTTCCCCCGGTTGAAGGGGACGGTAATCACCGCCCCCGCCGCCTTTTTCTGCTTCTTCCGGCCTCAAACGCCAACCCGCTTTCATTGAGGTCGGGCTGGTGACATACATTCTCGGGAAGTCCCCCTTCACAGAGATCTTTGCCTGCCCAGGGTTTAATTTCATGGGCACTCGCGGGGTCAGGCTGGCCGATCGCCCGGACTTTCGACATCTCACCAGGAAACTCTCAACAATTCACACTGACGAAGGCTAAAGCCCGATCCATCAATAGTTTTCCGCCTGGTTCGTTTCTACGTTGTGGTTGCGAAGACTCCATCAACGCTCAAAAAGAACCACTCAAAGGTTCCCCGCCTTACTACTTGCCCCTTGATGAAGAGCAATTTAGTCCAAGCTCAGCTAGTCTCCTTACGGTGCGTTTCTTCTACTGTTTTTCCCCGGCTGAGCTGCTTTTCTGGGGGGCAAGTTCCGGCTCGAGTTCTTTCCACCGCTTACGGAAAGCTCCAGCTGGGGGCAAAGGCGGCAGATCACGATCCCGAAGCCAAGCTCGCAGTAACCGAGGCTTCCAGGGCAGGAGCGGGGCAAGGCGAAGCCCCAATCGGCCTACCGCCATCGCAACCCGATACAGCCAACCCCTGCTCATTGCCACGGACCATCCCCACCACACCATCCGCTCCACCCAAGAGCGAACGGGAGATGGTTTTCGGACGGCCTGGTGGCGAAGGTACACCAGCTTGTGCGGAAGATCAATGCGAACGGGACACACCTCGTGACATGCCCCACAAAGGGAGCTAGCGAAAGGCAGCTTGCCGGCCTGCTTAAGACCAACCAACCCCGGAGTGACGACCGACCCGATCGGCCCAGGGTAGATCCAGCCATAGGCCCAGCCCCCCACCCGCCGATATACTGGACAGGCGTTAAGACATGCCCCACAGCGGATGCAATAGAGGGCACTCCGCAGGTGCGGATTTGCCAACACTCGGCTTCGTCCATTGTCGACAATTACTACATAAAGCGATTGGCCAGGGGACGGTCCAAAAATCAGATGGGTGTAAGCCGTAAGTTTTTGACCGGTACCACTGCGGGCCAAAAGTTGAAGAAATACCGGCAGATGGCTTAAGGTCGGAATTACCTTCTCCATTCCCATTAAGGCTACATGAACTGGGGGAGTGGCCATCGATAGGCCGGCGTTGCCTTCGTTTTCCACAATGCACAATGCCCCTACGTCCGCAATCGCAAAATTGACCCCCGAAACTCCCATACCCGCTTCCAGGAATTTTTGCCGCAAATGTCGGCGGGCAATTGCCGTCAGCTGCTCGTGCTCTCGAGTAAACGGTTCCCCGAGTTTTTCCGCAAAAAGTCTTCCCACATCCTCTGCTGAGAGATGGAGAGCCGGAGTCACGATATGGGTCGGTCGTTGGCCCGCAAGCTGAACAAGGAACTCTCCGAGATCCGTCTCCACCGACTGGACCTTCATTTCCGCCAACGCATGGTTAAGCTCCATCTCCTCAGAGACCATGGACTTTGATTTGACTACCAAGCGAACAGAGTGTTTTTTTGCGATGTCTAGAACCAGTTGATTGGCTTCTCTGGCATTCTCGGCCCAAAAGACCTTGGCTCCCCGGGCTGTAATGGCCCGCTCGAATTGAACGAGAAGCTGGTCCAAATGGGCGATCGCATATGCCTTGATCTCTTCGGCCTGGCGTCGCCATGATTCCCATTGCGGGATACTGGCGGCAATTTCGTCGCGGGTCTTAGCCGACCGCTTGGTGGCCAATTCCAAGGCCTTTGGACCTTGCGGCTCGGCCAAACCTTTGGTCTCTTTCGAAAGAAACGGGGCACCGTAGAAAGAGGCAGACGTCATTGGATCCCAAGCCTTGCCTTTAAACCGTGTTGTGCCACCGGATGATCCGGAATCCTTCGTCAGGGAACTGTGCTGTGGGGCCTCTTTTTAAGATTTCGTCTTCTGCCTTCGATCCGGGCCTTTTGCCCATCCACTCTGTCGAGTTTGCTAATTAAAAGCCCTTCGATAATTCCTCCGGGTGGGGAACCACTTTTCAGAGACCGCAATCCACGGCCACGTGAGACGGGGAAACCTCCATGCATTGAGTCCTGGCTTTAGTGGCCGACGTTCCTCAGAGTTCCTAATTCTCTTGGCCATCCAAGGTTCCCGCTAAAAGCTGGGCAATGTGGGCAACCCGCATCGCGGAGCCTTGGGGATGCCGACGCAGAATGCCCCCCAAATGCATCAGGCAACTGATGTCGGTGGTGAGCAGCCATTTGGCTCCGGTACTGACAATGTTTTCGACCTTGGCTCGCCCCATCGCTACTGAAATTCCCGGCATTTTCACGGAGAAGGTTCCGCCAAATCCGCAGCACTCTTCAGCATCTGGTAAAGGACAGAGCTTCAAGCCTTCCACGTGTTCCAACAGGATTCGGGGTGGGTCGGCCGCCTTCAACTCTCGGCGAGTATGGCATCCAACGTGCAGAGTGGCCGAGGTTGCCCAACGAATGCCCAAATCTTGAATCCCCATCACCCAGACCAAAAACTCGCACAACTCAAAGACCCGGCTTCCCACCTCTGGGAGAGGACCTTCTGGATCTAGAAAGCGGTAAAACACCCGGCACATGGCCGCACAAGAGCCCGATGGACACACAATCCAGCGGAAAGGGGCAAATACTCGGGCAAACTGGCGGGCCACCCGACGGGCTTCCTCCCAGTACCCCGAGTTGAATGCCGGTTGACCACAGCAAGTCTGACTCGGGGGGAACTTTACCGGTACTCCAAGCCGAGCCAACAGCCGAGCCGTGGCCTCCGCAATCTCCGGATAAAACTGATCAATGTAACAAGGCACAAACAGAGCCACGGGTTCCCCCGGGTCATAACGGGGATATCCCTCAGGTGCTGGACAATTTCCAAAGTCCTTCAAGGTCGACTGGTTTTGGCTCACTCGAAGCCTCCTATCCGGCCACAGTGGGTTGCTTGGGCATCCCAAACCGGAGCTAAAGCCCCAAATGGTTCCCTGCTGCCGAATCCCCGCCCAGAAGGTCAGAGGACCACCCAAGGGCAAGCCCAGAAACCGGGCAGTTTTACTCCCCTTCTGGTCCCCCAAGCCAGTTTTCGTCCGGCAATAAATCTCCCAGCATCCTTTAAGGAGGGATGCTAAATTCTTGCGGGGATTCTTGGTTGTTGCTAGTTCCCACCCAATCAAGCCATCCCCTGAAACGGGCCGAATTTTTGGATTCTCGCAAACCGCAGGGAGACCTCAGCTCCGAATGTTTAATCCTTTTTGAGTACTTTGCCTCTCCAGGCGGAGTAACCGCCGGAGCCCTCCATAACTTTTGCTCCCAAACAAGCTTTTTTTCCTCCGCCCGATAAACGAGCGAAACAAATACACCGCCAGACTCCCAAAGCAATCGCCCGACCTCCCCCACAGCGAGAACTTGTTGGCTTCGGTCTTACGTCTCCATCCAGCGGCTGATCTTCCCAGGCCTTAAAAATTTAGGGGTTATAGCCCCGAAACGTTACGCTCAAGAACGAATGGCGGCTTAATTGATCTCCTGTCCCGTCGAGTTCCCTCTTCAAAACCTCCCGAGCTTAGTCCGCCAAACTTTCATGAGTCTTCCCAACCGGACCTGACTCACACCGAATAAGCGGAATTGGTGTCAAAGGGTCTACCTAAATCCCGTAAAACTCGGAAAACTCCGTCGACCAAAGAGCAAACCGACAACCCCCCGGCGAAAAGGCCCCAAATCCGACCCATCCTTTCGGTCCCTCATTGTATCCTCCATGCATGAATTTTTGCAAAAATAAAACGGCATTTTGCGTTCGCAATACTGACTCCCTCTTTGCCCACTCCTGGTCGAGTAACGCGTTCCTTTTTGCCCAGTTATGACCGACTAGTGGTCTTCAGGGATTATCCATGCGGCTTTCCCAGTCTTACTCACGGTGATGCCCACGTTTCCCGGAGTTTGTTCCACAAAAGAAAGACTCTGCGAGGATAGAAGACCGTTGTCCGAAAAGCAATTGGACAAGAGCTCGGGATCCTAACTTCGAGCCAAAAGCTGTGTTGGCCCGGAGGTTAAAACAGGAGGGAGGGCCAATTCAAACCTCGGCCAAACTTAAGGCAAACAAAACTCGAGGTCACCCCCCGGCAATCCCCCTGGAGGATTGCAATGAAACTCGGGGATTAGCCAGGGCACGGAAGAAAAGAAGGCTTTCAACAAGGCCAAACTTTTCGTCGGCCTGAGTCCCGGGCATTCTCGGCCCTCAGGTCTCCTCCGCTTTCCAACGCACCATGTGCAAGGAAAGCCGGAAAGGGATTCACCTTTCGATTCACCTGTGAAATCTTGCATGGTTAAAGATTCAGGGGTACCGAGATCGGCAAGACCCCATTCCGAACGCCTTACCCATGCTCTATCCTGTTTCCACGAAATGAGCAGTCCGTCCCAAAATCCGGAGCTTCCTAGTCCCTTGTCGCAAAGAGAGGCTCCCGAAAAGACAAAGGAACCGGTTTCCTTTGGAACCAAAAGCCGATCGGAAGATCGGCAGCCAATAAGCCGGACTCCCGGCAGAGTAACCGGAGGAAAAGCGGCCGGAAAGTTCTTCCTCGGGCAGAAGTTCGCAGGGGCTTAGGCCCTTCTAGCAATTTAGCAATTGCGGGGCAAACGGATCACGAGCATATGAAACCTCAAATTTGGAAGAAAAGGCAGTGAAGAGAAATCGCGAATCTTGAACTCATCGGCCAAAAAGCACCATCTAGCGGCCTCCCCCCTTTCCGTCAGCCTCTTTCAAGTGCTTCTTCAGCACTTCAACCAGCCCCCCACAACCGACGCCCCTTCCGCCAAAACAACCCCGCTATCCCGCTTGCTGTAAACCCCGCAACGAGAGGAAGGCTACCCGGCTCCGGTACGATCCGAAACTCCAGAAGTGCTGCCCCTTGCCAAGGCCAAGAACCTCCCTCCGCTGGGAGAAAGGTGATTTGCAGCCGGGCCGAGTTTATGTCTCCATTGACCGGGTTAGGTAACCCAGGGAAGGGATAAAACTCTAGCGAAGGCCTAACAGCCGCCAGGTTTAATCCTGCCGAAAGTCGCAGAAGATTCGGCTCATGGATCGTCCAACTTGCTTCCGAAATGGCTTCACCCGGAGCACCTCCTAAGGCCCGATCGATAGCAGGACCGAATCCCAAACTTGCAAAAGCTTCCCCGTTCGTGGCAGCTTCCACGTATTCTTCGAGCCGAGTGTTGCCCGCCGGAAAATCCTTGTGGCGGTCCACAAAGATACTCAAAGCCACATCACCTAAAACCTTCTCAAAAGGATCCCATCCACCGATGCCGTCAAAACTATATCTGGCGGCTATCCTTTGGAAGAACCCTTGCCACCCCCGGCCCCAGTGAGTTTGACCGGACTTCAGATGGATACCAAGGTAGCCGGTCAGCTCTCCTTCGAAATCCATCACACCGTTAACACTAACCGCATTAAAAACAGCCAGAAAAACCTCGTGAGGAAGCCTATGGGAGAACAACGGCGAAGGGATGAGAACATATTTTCCCTGGTTGTTGTCCCAACCCCACACCCCGGCTCGCACTTGAAAAACAACACTGTTTACAGAGCCATCATAGCGAATCAGATCCTGGACATAAACAGCCTGAACCTGCCCACTGCCATCCAGAAAAATTAATGAAAAAACAATCAGGGCTGCGGGTAACCCGCCCCCTGAGTTAAATGGACGGCGGCCTTCAGTCTTAATCTGCTTACGGGATATTTCAAATCGTGGCATTCCTCACCGTCTCCTGGCACCGACAATTTTGGAGCACTTCATCCACCGGATGGTATGCCCAAAAACGCCGGGGAACGGAACGAACCCTTTGTTGGCGATCTATCCCGGCGGTTACCTCCTGAGCATCCGGAGGCGGCCGAACGTCACCCCAAAGCCAGAGCCGGTGATCTCAAAATCGGCGGGCTTAATATTCAACCATTTGATGATGAGCTGATGGCGGGAAGTGAATGCTGGCAAAACCAAACAGACCCAATGTCCCCTGCCTAACCGCAAGCCAAATGGAGCTTTGGATTATCGGATCTCTACTGGCGGTCCAAAAGAACTTTTACCCCGCGAATCACACCCCGCCTTACCGTCGCTTTCATCCTATGCCAGTTCCACCAAAATGTCAAATAACCGGACCGCGAAATGCCTTCACGAAAAGCCCCGCGGACCTATGCCGGCCTAGGTGTAAAGATAGGTGTTTAGACTTAGTATAAAGACACTAGGCTAGCCCGCAGGTAGATAAAGGGGTCTTAAAGACCGGTGACTCTCCGTGAAATAAGTTCCCCCGCCTGGCCGACGTAAAGCTTTTCGTTGTGGTGTGTTCTACTACCGGCGAACCGGCTACCTCGCCCGGGTGGGTAGAAATGACCCGATAGGTTTTTTCGAGAAGAACCAGGAGGTCGATCTTGCCGGAGTGGGGATAGGGCCGATAGACATTTTTTTCCTGAAAAAACCGTCTGAGGTTAATCTGCCCGATGCCCGGGGCAGCTCCGGAG